>Ga0207002_1083_pt1 | contig 16003 bp, 15 predicted proteins | sample Alteio_BWMinCont_88_FD_153473 | JGI IMG/M metagenome (GOLD analysis project Ga0207002, IMG submission 153473) | Enriched cells from forest soil in Barre Woods Harvard Forest LTER site, Petersham, Massachusetts, United States -... | ecosystem: Environmental > Terrestrial > Soil > Temperate forest >...
CATTTGGTGGTATTGCTGCACCGGCACCACGTGCACCGTAGCCAATTACTGCAGGAATAATCAGACGCCGTTTTTCACCGAGTGCCATATCAAGAACTCCTTCATCCCATCCTTTAATGACTTGTCCAATACCGATCTGAAAAGTAAATGTTTGATTGCGATCCACTGAACTGTCAAATTTTTTCCCTTTTTTTTCTGGTGCATTTTCATCATAGAGCCAACCAGTATAATGTACGGTAACGTGGTTACCCTTGCTTGGTTTCTTGCTAGCATCCGTTGGTGCTTGTAGCTGCATCCAGGATAAACCTGATGATGATGCGTTAATGGTCGTCATGTTGGAATCTTTCGTTATTTCTGGAGTTAGAACATGTGTTTGAGCATTATTGGAACTTAGGCATCCACTAGTAAGTACGCACAGAGTACACGTAAGGCCAGCGCTCTGAAAGAACTTGTGCATCATATCTTTTCCCTTTATTTTTATGAGCTTATTTTTTTATTACCTAGATTTATGGTACGGTTGTTTTGAACTGTCGTCTAGAGGGAGGTACGGCATGGGCAATAATAAGCTGGCTATTTTTCTAACTCTTTTTTTTCCGTTGATGCTTTTAAGTGCGGACAAGAATACTACTCAACACGATGATGTTTCTCAAGTAATATATGATTTTCCTGCTTTAATGGATATGCATGTGTATCCAATATTTATATACCCCCAAAAAAATAAACATATGCCCACCTCTGAAATTCATAGACCTCTTGGTATCCCTAAAAAAGTATATGATGAGCTTGAAAGTAAAATTAAAGAGTTAGAGGAGTGCACATTGAATTTGAACGAGCAGAATGTTGAACATAAAAAGATGATGAGACAGGAAAGAAAAGTTGCAGGGGAAGGCCTTTACGGCAAGTTTTGCATATTTACCGCTATAAATAAAGATCGAAAATTTGAAAATCCATGGTATTGTATGTTTCGCATGAACTTAGATGTTGTGACACGGCAAGAATGTCGCAAAGCAATGATTGGAAAGCCTCATGGGGCATGGGATAAAAAACAGCTTATGCCATTCGGTCAGAAAGAAACCTGTAACAACACGCTCAGAAGAATGGTACAGTTCTTGTCCCATGAAGGTGCATCGTTAGATATAGGTCCCTATCCTGTTTACACCTATCTTTTGAATAAAAGAGGAAAAAAATGGAAGCCTTACCGTCGACAAGGTGAAGTAATCAGAGAACCACAGACTAAATTTGATTTGCAGCATATCTATGATCTATGGCCTGAACATGGAACGCGTAACACAGTATGCCTTCTTGTTGCCCAGCAAAATGCACAGAATCGTGTGGTAATACCAACAATTGCTGAGCATACTGATTCAGCATATACTAGTTCATCAAGCTCAACTTCAACCTCTACGCCGACAAAAAATTTTAAACTGAACTAGTCTTAATTGCCATGAAAGGGTTTGTCCATGGATATGGATAATGAACACAAAGCGCTGTTGCATTTAAAGCAAATGGTTGCTGAATTTGTATCTGAACGTGAGTGGGAAGAGTTTCATACTCCTAAAAACTTAAGCATAAATATTGCTGTGGAAGCAGCTGAATTAATGGAAATTTTTCTGTGGTGCACGACGGAAGCTTCTTTAGATATTCTTGAAACACGGAGAGCTGATGTTGAAGATGAGTTCGCAGATGTTTTGATTGGTCTTGTGGCATTTGCTAACGCTGCACAGATAGATATTTTTAAAGCATTTTCTCATAAGCTTAAAAAGACAAAAGAGAAATATCCTATTGAGGCAGTACGGGGAAAATCTGACAAGTATACCCAATACATGAAGCTTAAGAAGGAATCAAAGTCTTGAAATGGCGGATACAAATTGTTTCTTTAGGTATACTGATTATGTGGGCATATTACGTGCATGCGAGTAATGAATCTACGAGCGCAGCCGCAGACCATGTTAATTCTGAATTTGTGCATACGCTTGGATCTACCCTGGAAGAAGGTTTTTTCGGTGGCGTCAAGTGGGGCATAGCAGCAGCCTTATACCATGTCTTTTACCGCATCATGGCGCTTGCAGTAGCGGGAGCGCCCTATGCGATTAACATGGTAAGAGCGTGGTATGCATACTGGTCTGATACCACTGCAGGACGTCCACCGGTACTTAATATTCATGAGCTACAGGTTCTGGTTACTCTCTTACAAGAGTCCTTACAAGAATACGAATTATTAGGTGTACCTTCCTCAGATCAAAAAAATTGTGCCTTGTTGTGCAGCCGTACTTTAACTGCGGTGATGCAGCACATACATGACTATATAACAATCAGATCAGTACGGTACACTGATTTGTATAGTGATCAAGAGGTTGTATTTCTTATGTCATTGATAGCAGAGACATTACAGCATATACTTGGGTGTGTGGAGTGTGCAGGGTTCCATAAAGAAGTTATAGCGACTGCTAAAACTACCGTTGTCCTTATTAATAAACTCATAATCTTGCTTCAGGGACCGGTATTCGATAAAGATTCATATGATCCTTCAATAGCATGGTTTAGTAACAAAAGGGGCCTTTATGCCTGGTATATCGAATAATCGTATCGTAAAAACTATATCTTTGGCAGTACTTTTTTGTGTATTTGTACAGGGGCAACCTTTTTTAGTATGTCCCACCAATGAGAGCTATAAACAAAAATCGCATGCAATTGGGCGTAAACTTGAACGTGAATTTTATGCACGTTCTGCGGTATTGGTAGCCTCGGTTGCTGTTAGTGCATACGCGTTGTTGAATTTTTTTATGGGACAGGAAAAGCCTCAACCGGTACCGTCTCCTTCTGGGGGACAAGACTGGAAATGGCTATCCCGAAAAGGCCTTAAATATATGGCTGAATGGCTTGCAAAGGCCACTGCCCAAGGCATCTGCGTGCACATTATTAGCGCAAAAATAATGACCAATAATGCAGAGCCGAAAGTTTATATCTCAAAGCATATCTACCATAAAATTCACGGTGCTGAAATAGATCGTTTGCTCCTAATGCGTGCGGCTGAAGAATATCTTGGCCATGATTGTGGGTATGTTGATATACTCATACAAGGCCATCTTCAAGCTCTTGTTGATAAAATAGAATTGCTACTTGCGTATATGACCTATTATGGTGCAGCTCATACCTTACCTCACGCCTATGCAAATATAGAAAAACATGCAACAAAGGCCATTAAAAAAGTTGGCACCATTATTGAACAGTTTAACACTACACAAGCAGATAATTTTGTTGATGCAGTACAAGTTTGTAAAAAAGAATGCACCGACCTTCTGATCTCCTCGATTCGTTATGCACTTGCTTCTTTACCATTGAACGTTGATTGATAGGTAATGGGAAGTTGTATTATAAATCGCAGCGGTGAGTGCGGAAATGAATTGCAAGCAGTATGACCGCTTTTATCACGATCTCCGCGCAAAGCTTGATGAGATCAATGCACGGTTAGCACCTCTGCAAGGGGCTTAAGACACCTATTACCTCACAACCCGTTACATTTTTGAACTTGCGCACAGAGCCTATGATTTATTCGTGAGTCCTGAAGTTGATGAAAAACGGCAGCTGATCAACCTGGTACTTCAGAACGTTCGTATTGAGGGCAGAAATGTCGTCTGGGACGTACAAAAGCCATTCGATTTATTGGTAAAAATCGATGATGAGGAACGATGGCGGCACATCAAAGACACGTTCAGATTGGGGCAAGTAGAGTTTGGCTTTAGTTTAACGCATATTAAGACGGTGTATTCAGTATTAAAAGAGGGTGTAAACTATTTTGTGTAAATGGGTAGTATAAGAAAGAGGCCTAAGATAAGTGGTTTTATGCCTCCACGGCCGGCGGGCCGGCTTCACCCTACTCATACTGAGGGGTGTGAATTTATAGGCCGTAACTCATTACCAAAAGAAGTTTCAAATGGAAAACTCACTCAATCAAATCGATATCAAAAAAGAAGCAAAAAAGTATAAGACCGTGAAGGATCTTATGGCGCCGGATGGGCTTATTAAAAAGCTCATGAAGGCGGCTATAGAGGGCATGTTAGAGGGTGAAATGTCCGAACATCTTGGCTATGAAAAGCATTCAATAGAGGGCAGAAATAGAGGCAATAGCCGAAATGGTGCAACAACCAAGAATGTACATACGAGTGTTGGGGATGTTGAATTAGAGATCCCTCGAGACCGTGATGGGAAGTTCGAACCGCAGGTGGTTAAGAAACATCAGCGTGATATCAGTGACATTGATGAGCAGATTATATCGATGTATGCGAGAGGTATGACAACTCGCGATATACAGGACCATGTACGTGAACTGTATGGTGCAGAGATCTCACCGACACTTGTTTCGACAATTACAGATAAGGTCATGGGCATTGCAACTGAGTGGCAAAATAGGCCACTTGAGTCGCAATATGTAGCAGTATTCTTCGACGCTATCCATTACAAGGTTCGTGAGCACGGACGGGTAATTTGTAAGGCATCTTATACATCCATGGGTGTAACCCTTGACGGTAAACGAGATATCCTGGGAATCTGGATAGGTGAAAACGAAGGTGCACGATTCTGGCTCAGTGTATTCAATGAATTGAAACAACGGGGCGTACGAGATATCTTTATTACCTGTATCGATGGGCTCAAGGGTGTTCCTGATGCAATCAGATCAGTATTTCCAAAGACCGAGGTACAGCTTTGTATTGTGCATATGATACGCAACTCAATGAAACATGTTGCAAGCTCGCGCCTCAAAGAATTTGTGCAGGATCTTAAAGCTATTTATCAGGCCGTCTCAGAAAAAGAAGCGCTTGTTGCCCGTGCAGAACTTGAAGCAAAGTGGATGGATAAATATCCCCTTGCTGTCAAGCCTTGGTTTGAGCATTGGGATAATTTGGCTGGCTTCTTCAAGTACCCAGAGGAGCTTCGTAAGATCATCTACACCACCAATGCCATTGAGAACCTGCATCGTAGGTTCCGCAAGGTAACCAAAAATAGAGCTGTTTTTGCCAATGATGATTCTCTCTTTAAGATGCTTTATCTTGCTGCAAGAGACGTGCTTAAAAAGTGTGAGTTTGTTCGTGATTGGCCTACTATAAAAAATCAGGTTTACCAACACTTTAGCGAAAGGTTCACAAACATAAAATAACTACTATGTTAAAACCCATTTACACAAAAAACTTGACAGTCCCTCTGGCTTCGCTAAAAAAAGAAAACGGCGTGTTCCAACACCACTCAATAAGACTCAACCACTCCCAGGATACCCAAGAGTAAAGCACCTTTCTTTCGTCCCATGTAGCATTTAGTTCATATAACTGTGGCAAGGATGGTATGCAGGTAAATCGCTTAATAAACGGCTTTCGAATTTCTTCCCTCGACCCTTCAGTATTTTGCAAGTGCTCGTCGGGCAATGTGATACTTGCATATTGCTTCACAACATTTACCAAACCAAGCTCAAATAACTCTTCCAAGACACAATACAGTTGCCTGCTTATCTCGCCGTCATATTGCAAAATAGCGTGCCGCTTTCTTCGTAAGATAGTGTTCTTAATGCTGAGCAGGTGAGCCTTAATTTTTTCATCATTGAATGACAGATCATCGCTTTCCAATAGCATGATTAAAGACTCACATACCTTTTCCTCTTCAATAAACAGTGATTCCTTGAGTTGGGTATACCGCTTGAAATATGCCTCTTTTCCTTTTTCATACAATTTTAGAACTTCGCAAAACGCATCTGAGCTCTTTATCAGCGGCACAACATAATGAGCTATTCCATAAAAAAACTCAAAATCAGTTTTGGCACTTAAAAGATCATCTGCATAATGCCCCAATGCCTTTAATTGACCTCTTAATAGTTGCCTGTACATAACGACTCCCTGCATCGACAAGTTGCGCTTGAAACTACCAAACATACAAAAAGAGTATCAAAAAAAGTCGCTACGCATAGAGCTCAACAAAATTCCTATAGCGTTATAGGAATTTTTCCTATTCTTCCTAATCCAAACACAACGCTCTTTGATAGGGGTACAATCGAGAAATAAAAAGGAAAGAGTTATGAAACAATATCTCAGTCATCACCACTTTTTGAATTTCTTTGCATTGTTACATGTAATCAAAAAGCGCAACAAACAGGACGCTATGAAGGGAGATGAATCCAAAGCGTCGCTTCACAATAATTGGCCAAATGTCACCAAGAAAATATAAAGACCAGCCATGTAAGCTGGTCAGGAGATATAATGGATACCCATAATAATATCAGATTTCTGCTTGAAAAGGTAGAGAAAAAAGTAGAACAAGCTTATGCACTATTTAAGATCGCATCGGAAGTGAAGACTACGGCAGGCTCAGAAATTCTCATCCGTAAAGCACCGTGCCCTGTTGGCACCGATGAGCATCAATTTTTTCTTATCTGCAAAGATGGTGGAATACTTTTTGCTCATTGCGATGCAGAATGCAGCTGGCGGGATATTTGCAAGGTCCTCAGCATCGATCCCTCTGATTTCTTTATAAAACCCTTCTGGAAAGTAAAGAGGAATACAAAAAATATGCGACGCACAAGTAAATAACATTATCTGCACTGAAAGACACGACCGGCTTGCAAAAGAGCCGGTCTTTAATCGAGGAACTTATTATGCTTAATAATACCACATTTGTACCCGCCGCTCAACGATCTGCAAACAGCCATCTTATGGGAATGCTGGTTACAATCGATCAAAAAACTGGTCATTCTTCAAGACCAACTGGCAATGGTTATATAACCCGATGCCCCGGACACGAAGATCGCAGCCCGAGTCTTTCGGTTTCTGCGGGAGATGACGGTAGGATTCTGTTACATTGTCATGCTGGTTGCACTGTTGATGCAATCTGTGACGCGGCAAATATCAGCGTACGCGATCTTTTTCCTGATTCTGAACCCATCGGTGACATCGCACGTGATCATGCATGGCTACAGCCACGTAATACGCAACAGCAAGCCAAAATAACTGAATATCATTACAAAGATACGCAGGGCAACATAGTATTCACAAAGGTTAAAAAAGAGGATAACAATGGTAAAGCATTTTATTGGCAACACATTGATGCATCAGGCACTACTGTTATGGGCATGCCTCGAAATTGCGATAAGATACTGTATAATCTGCCAACAGTTGTTGAAGCGGTACTTACAAATGAAATAATCTTTCTTGTGGAAGGAGAAAAAGATGCTGAAACACTAATTAATCAGGGACTTATTGCTACAACAGCAACGGAGTCAACTACTTGGCGCGAGTCATTCACTGACTTATTCAAAAACGCACGTATCGCACTATTGTATGATTATGATAAGGCTGGATTCAAACGAAGAGATTTCATCATTAGTAATTTAGCAAGCAAAATAAAGAGTCTCCGCGTTATTGATTTACCAGGTATCGAATACACAGAATCTCATGGCAAAGATATAACTGATTGGCTTAATGTTGAAGACAATACTATAGAAAACTTTATACGGCTCGTAGGACAAACGCCTGAATACAGTACAACGCCCCAAAAAGATTCCCTCACTGTTGTATCATTAGATCAACTTCTTTCATTGAACTTACCGCCACGAGAAATGCTGTTGCATCCATTTCTGCCAAGCCAAGGTCTTGGCATGTTAGTCGCTCAACGTGGTGTTGGGAAAACACATGTTGCATTAGGTATTAGCTATGCTGTTGCCAGTGGCGGTAAGTTTTTTGGCTGGTCGGCTCAATGTCCCAAAAAAGTACTCTATATCGATGGTGAAATGCCAGCAGTGTGTATACAAGAACGTTTAAAAATGACTGTCGATATGAATATCCAAAAACCAGCTGAAGGATTCTTTCAATTACTAACACCTGATCTCCAAGATGGCAGTATGCCCGATCTTTCTACCACTGAAGGACGGGCCAAGATAGAAGCGCTACTTGACGATGTTGAATTGGTGGTTATAGACAATCTTTCGTGCATGTTTCGTGATGGCGGTGAAAATGATTCCGAGGTGTGGCAAGAACCACAAGAATGGATATTACATTTACGCAAACGGGGCAAAACCGTACTCATGGTGCACCATGCAGGTAAGGGTGGCAAACAACGGGGAACCAGTAAGCGTGAAGATATACTCGATGTTGTAATCATGTTAAAACATCCATCTGATTATGAACCATCAGATGGAGCACGCTTTGAAGTTCATTTTGATAAAGCACGTCATTTTGCTGGTGAAAATGCTCGTGCATTTGAAGCTCAGTTAATACAACAGGACGATGGTATGGCATGGAAAATATCTGCTGTTGCACAAGCAGAAATAACAACCAAGGTTGCCATGATGCATAAAGATGGCAATACAATAAAAGAAATAGGTATTGCCCTTAATCTCTCCAAATCTCGAGTGGAAACGCAAATAAAAAAGGCACGAGAAGGAGGGCTTATAGAATAATAACCATAGTATAAGCAGTTTCTGTTTTCCGATTTCCGATCTTACTATGAAGATCGGAAATCGGAAAACAAAGATGCGCATACAAATTGCCATTTTTGTTATATTTTTGTAATCTTTAATATACATACGCAAGGATCATCATGCACAAAATCACTGATTTCTTAACAATCAAAAATGCTGCTCATTTTTTAGGTGTAACGCCCAATACACTCCGTAACTGGGAACACGATAAAAAGATAGCAGTCTATCGTAATCCGCAAAACGCGTACCGCCTTTATAAAAAAGAAGATCTTGAACAACTACTCAGCAATATAAAACGAGTGTAACAATATGAAGGCAATTATTTTTGCTCGTGTTTCAAGTAAAGAACAGGAGGATGGGCAGTCGATACCTTCACAGGTACGACGCCTTACTGAGTATGCGATTAAAAAAAATCTGACTGTTGAATCTATTTTTCAAATAACCGAATCATCACTCAAAAAAAATCGTAAAGAGTTTGATAAGGTCATTGCACATATCAAAAAGAGTAAAGAAACAATCGCATTGGTTACTGATACAGTGGATCGCCTGCAAAGAAGCTTTCGCGAGACGCCGCTCCTTGATGAGCTCAGGAAAGAAGGTAAAATAGAGATCCATTTCCTACGTGAAGGGCTCATTATAAGCAAAAGTTCTAATAGCTCTGAACTCCTCCGTTGGGATGTTGGTGTCATGTTTTCATCCAGTAGCGTACGACAATCAGGCGATAATGTCAGACGAAGTCAGGAACAATGCATCAAAAATGGACAATGGATATCAAAGGCACCATACGGCTATAAAAATGTCGCACTCCCTTCAGGTCAGCGGACCATTGAAATAGATCAGGAACAAGCAGCTTGCGCTATAAAAATATTTGAACTCTACGCTGAAGGTAATAACTCATACCAAACGATTGCGGATAGGATGCGTGCGCTCGGTTTTGCTACAACATCACGGGGTAAATCGGTCACGGCACGGACGGTTGAACTGATATTAAACAACCCATTCTACATGGGGATGATGTGCGTTAAGGAACAGTTGTATCCACACAAATACCCGCCATTGATATCAGAATGGTTATTCAACAAAGTGCAGGCCACCATTGCCAATAATCATAAAGTGCCGATACAATATGCCGGTAAGCCAATCTTATTTCGTGGTTTTATCCGATGCGGCCGGTGCGGCGGCACGGTTTGTGGTGATATCAAAAAACAAAAGTACGTCTACTACAGCTGCCACAATTCAAAACGCATGTGTATTAAAAAATGGTTTAAAGAGGAAACGTTACTTGCCACGATATTACCCTATTTTGATGATATATGCCTTACTGATGAACAGGTTGCTGAGATTGTTGCATATATCCAAGATAATGAGGAGCAATCCCATACCTCTGCACGTCAAATGGAACAACAGACAGTACAAAAACTCAATACGGTACAAGAACGACTTTCTAAGCTGGTTGATATGCATATTGATGGCACTATAGACGGCACAACCTACAATATGAAGCTTGAAGAGTATAAAAAAGAAAAACAAAAGCTTACTGAACAATTAAATGGATATAAAGGCATCGATAAAGCTGATCTGATAGCAGCAAGGGATGTACTTGAACTAGCTCAAGAGGCTAAAGAAATATTCAAAAGTTCGAAGTTTGAAGAAAAACAGCAACTTTTGGGATTCTTCTTTTCGAATTTTACGTTGAATGATGAAAAACTCGATCTGGAGCTGCGGGAGCCATTCCGTGTGATGCAAAAAATGCAGGATCAACACGTATGGCGGGGTTGACGAGACTCGAACTCGCGACCTTTCGCGTGACAGGCGAACGCTCTAACCAAACTGAGCTACAACCCCATTTGCCTTTGCATCCGACTTCGCACAAGGCTATGTCGTGATAATGCTTCGGCGTAATTATCATAATCAAAGAAATTCCAATAAAAAATTTCGGCGCAACCATCACGCCATAGCTCGTAAACGAGCGGCGGCGGATGGCTCCTTGGGCAGGACTCGAACCTGCGACCTAACGATTAACAGTCGTTTGCTCTACCAGCTGAGCTACCAAGGAACGATAATTTTTACCTTTAATGTCAATTAATATCCCAGTTCCACAGGCACTGGCATGCCAGCCGTAGCTTTACGCGTAGACTGGTGGGCGGTGCAGGATTCGAACCTGCGACCCCCAGTTTGTAAGACTGATGCTCTACCAGCTGAGCTAACCGCCCCGAAATTCTTCTATTTTTAAGATACGGGACTTAGTATAACTGAATTATATCGGAACTCAACTGATTTTTAATAAATTTGTATGTTCAACGACCAAACAGGTCTTTAAAGAGGCACTGTCATGCAATACTTTAACCTCTCCCGTATAGTATAACCCATCAGATTTATAGCTCTCTACAAGACCAATTCCATAACCTCGTGGAATTATCAGACCATCGCCACTGCTCAATAACAACTCGTTTTCCTGTACAGGTGATAAATGATCTACACGTTCTAGAAGTAGCTTATTATGTATTCCCGTACCCCTGACTATTCCATGAACATCTGAACATACTCCATACACTGAAACACAACTTGCGGGGTCAGTAATTAACTGCACTATAGAGTACCACGGATACACCGTTATTACTTTGCCAACTAAGAGATTATCCGTAAGCACCACCATATCGCGTTCAATCCCACGATTACTTCCTCCTTCTATGAGCATGCTATGCTGCCTGTCTGACCGGTGCACCCCCATAACCGGCACGACATGTGCTACTAATGGATCAAATCGTTTTTTAAACCAGTCAAGCTCTTTCTCAACATCATGAGCATAAGAAGAGGCCGCCTCTAATATAAGATAACGACTGTGCAGCTCCTGATAAGCGGACTGCACCGATCGATACTTGTTCAAAAGATCTCGATATTTATCTAATGCATTAGATAAATCATTACATGGTTTGATTACCGAGGCATGAGCATACGCCAAAGGGTACATACAAGAGGAACCAAGGACGGTGTAAGAGTTAACAACAAAAGATGGATACCAAAACACTATAACTGTACTCATGAAAACCGATATTAATACAATTATATACCAACGCATACCGTTTCCCTTTTTTTAGTTTTAATGATTGGCTCTTATTCTACTGAAGCATGCAGTTCATGCAAGAGCTCTTCTACGCGAACTGCACATTCCATAGAAACTAAACGCGTTCTAATATCGCCTGCTCCTTGCATGCCTGCAATATAAAACGGTACATGCTTACGAAATGCAAAAAGTCCTTTTGGGCCATAATAAGCAATCATACGCCGTAAATGGTCGACTGCACACGCAAGCATTTCTTTACGGGTAACGGCATATACCCTTCCCTGAGAATGTTCGAACATTTCCTTAAGCTTCCAAGGCCTTCCCCATAAGCCGCGCCCTATTAAAAATCCATCAACTCCTGTTGCTTCATATGCCATGCGTGATGTTGGCCAGTTCACGACATTGCCCGATAGTAAGACCGGTATCTGTAAAGCTTTTTTAACCCCTGCGGCTACCACATAGTCAGGTCGACCTTCAAATTTTTGAGTTTGAAGACGGGGATGTATTGCCAGTGCGTCAACACCACAATCTTGTGCCAATAATGCTATAGTAACTGCATTACATTCTTTAAAACCAGCTCGTATTTTAATTGTCAGTGGAATAGAAAGCTTTGCGCGCATACGTTTGAGAATTAAAGTCAGCCGCGGTATGTCCGCCATAAGAGCTGAGCCAGAACCAGAGCCAATCACGTTACGTGCAGGACACCCAACATTGAGATCTACAATATCAACACCTGCTGCCAATATACGGTCAATCGCTGCATCAATAAAATCGATGCTATTTGCAGCAACCTGATAATTCAATGGCCGTTCCCATGATTCGAAACGTACGGTACGTGTGCCATCTTTATCTGCCGCAATTGAACCGACATGGCGCATCTCTGTATACAAAAGCTCTTGCGTAGAAAATTGTCGAACCAATTGTCGAAACGGCGAATCGGTAATACTATCAAGCGGTGCCCCAATAAATCGGGGAAAACTATAGGGACCTATCGAAACAGTCTGATGCCAGTACGTATTCATAATTTATCGTGTTCAAAAGAGACAAAACTTAAAAGAGGGATAATGAATGTAGCTCATCCCTCTTTTATTAATTACCATGCTAGTAGTAATTTACCCGTAAATACGAAGTTCATCAACTATAACAGTTGCACCGTTATTACTTTTACTGAACGCCACCGCACACATAGTATACAAACTACTTGATAAGATGGTCAAAAGAATTACTACAAAAAAAGCATTAATAGAGGTATTTTGGGCTATTTTGCAAATACATTTACAAAGTACCCCACTATTTTTATAGCCTGCATAATGATTCATATTGAGGAAATCACATGCACACTATTATCGTATTAATCTCTGCGCTTTTATTTTTATCAAACAATCTCATTGGGCAACCACGAGCCGTTGTTCCACCCGTCACTCCGGTCTATACCACACCACTTGATACGCTTCTTTTTTGTACAAAACACCCAAATGCCTTCACCAGAAGGTGGATTTGACTCGGTACCACGCTTTTCAAATGGAACGTTAAAATTAATCAAAAATTCAAAAGTCTACATAGACGATAACGGCAATGTGCAGTTGAACGGTATTATAAAAAATAACAATCTTCTTGCATGGCCAACTACGTCAGGTACTCTAGGTCAAGTGCTAGAAAGCAATGGTATGGGAGGGCTTGTATTCGCCACACCTATTGGCGGGGGTGGCAACGTTGCTACCGCATCCCTTTTTACTGCTGACAACAGACTGGTACGTACCGATACGCCAAGCGGTCCTACTAACATACAAGATTCTGGCATTACGATTGATGATAGTAATAATATCACTGGCGTTAATACAATTACCGCGAATAGTTTCAATGGAACCCTGAATGGTAACGCTGCAAGCGCTACAAACTTTACCGGCACATTAAGTGGTGATGTTACAGGCACACAAAATGCTACTATTGTAAGCACGGTCGGAGGACAATCTGCTGCCAATGTTGCTTCTGGAACTGTACTTGCTAATAATGCAACCACTCATGATACTGCTAATGCCATTGTACGTCGTGATGCCTCAGGTGGTTTTCAGGCAGGTACAATCAATGCAAATCTAACAGGCAGTGTCACCGGTAGCGCTTCACTCGATGTGCTCAAAGCTGGCGATACCATGACCGGCGCGCTTACGATGCCTGCAGGTTCTGTCGCAACGCCTTCAATTCAGTTTACCGGCAGCACTAACACCGGTATCTCAGCATCAACCGCAAATACACTCTCATTCGATACCAATGGCGCTGAGCGCTTGGCTATTGGAGCAACCGGTACCGTAACTATCAGTACTCTTAACAGTGCTGGCGTTGTTCACACTGATGCACTTGGCGATCTTTCAACCCACATTGAGCAGGTTGCAAAAATAGGAAAATAAATTATCGTTTCTTATGGAAGACAGGAATTCATAAAAAACGGATAATAAGATGAATGTGGAAGTAAAAAGATTGGATCATTTGGGTATAGTAGCAGGTACAATAAAAGATCTTGGTATAATTGATCTGGTCAATGAAATGCTAGGCGTTGACGAAGAGGAAAAAGTGTCTGCTGGAGAAGCGGTAGCTGCAATGATTTTGAATGGATTAGGATTTACCACTAGACCATTGATGTTGACAACACAATTCTTTGAAAACAAGCCAGTCGACCTACTGATCAATGAACATGTAAAACCGGAAGACCTGAACAGGCATAAACTTGGTCGAGTGCTGGATCGAGTTGGAAAATATGGTAGCGAGCAACTGTTTCAGGCTCTGGCCTTGCAAGCATGTCAAAGAGAAAATGTGAACTTGGATTTTGCATATAATGACACAACGTCCCACTCGTTAGAGGGTGAATATGACGCAGAAAGTGATTTACAGAAAGTAGAAATAAAACGTGGATATTCAAAAGACAGACGGCCAGATCTAAAGCAAATTGTACAGGAACTAATTACTACGCAGGATGGCGGGATTCCGCTCATAACGAAAACTCATAGTGGCAATGCTTCAGACTCGGTTATTTTCCGTGAGCGTGCAAAGTTATTGATGACAGAGTTTGCTCGATCAGGCTCACGATGCTTAGGTATGGATTCAAAAGCTTACACGAAAGAAACAGCGCCGGTCCTCAATAAAATAATTTATGTTACGCGGGTTCCTGCAAGTATCAAAGCTGAACAAGAAATAATCACTAAATCTCTCGCAGCCCCTGAGGCTTGGAAAGCTGGTACTGATGGTTATAAATTTCAAGAGTATGAGTCTGATTGTTATGGTATTGAGAATCAACGCTGGGTTGTCGTTTACTCTGAACAGGCACGTGGTCGAGCAGAAAAGGCTGTGCAAAAAACGGTAGCAAAAGAAAAGATACGAGTAGATAAAGAAATTGCTCGTTTGAAAAAACAGAAATTTTCCTGCGCATCCGATGCGCAAAAATATGCTATCAGACTGGTATCAAAATTTTCATATCACCATATTGCTATGGGCGCAATCTTCAGTAGTACAATAACCACTAAAAAGCAGCAACCAGAGGTGATTTATCGAACTGAAGCAACCGCAACAATTGATCAAAAAGCTATAGATACTGCTATAGATCAGGGCGGCTGTTTCGTGCTTTCATCAACGCTTCCAGCAGACCGTGCTTCTTCGGAAGGTGTGCTTGGTGTTTACAAAGGGCTTGATAAAAATGAAAAAGGTTTTGCTTTTCTCAAGAGTCCAGAATTTTTCACCTCATCATTTTATCTCAAAAGTACCTTACGCATCGATGCTTTATTGATGATTATGGTTCTTGCTTTGCTTGTTTATTCAATTGCACAACGACGTTTACGCTTAGCTTTAAAAGTAGCAGACAGTACTATTCCAAATCAGATTAAAAAACCAGTACAAAATCCAACGCTTCGCTGGATATTCCAAATTTTTGAAGGAGTGGAGATTGTGATTGTTAGATCCATTGAGTCAATTTCAGGCCTCGTGCATGGCCTTACAGAACTTCGACGACACATTCTTTCTTTTCTCAGTCCGTCAATTCAAGCTATGTATAAATTTTCTACTTAGCCAACCTGCTCAATGTGGGTTATTAGCATCCTTAATTGGAGCACGAAGACCAGAGAGCAGATTTTATATGTTGCTAGAAGAAAAGTTTTTTAAACATCTCCCGCAAATACATCTGCCATTGCTAGAACTTTTGATACACTATCAGAAAATAGAATATTACGTATCTTACGGTGGCAGCGACTCTTCTGATTCTATAGTAAATTTTGGCACAACTGCTGTTGATCTTGATCCGGTAGATATAAAAGCATTATCCATGTTCCAAGCTGAACCTTGCGGGAATTATAATGATCGCTTAATCTGTACTTTCAAGATCAATAGCAAAAAAAATGTTAATGAGCTCAAGAGAGAACTTTCACGGTTGAGAAAGTTGGATAATTTTGTTATCAAATTTATCGCGCCAGATGTAGCTCAGGTAAATTCATATGATT
>Ga0207002_1042_pt2 | contig 15976 bp, 18 predicted proteins | sample Alteio_BWMinCont_88_FD_153473 | JGI IMG/M metagenome (GOLD analysis project Ga0207002, IMG submission 153473) | Enriched cells from forest soil in Barre Woods Harvard Forest LTER site, Petersham, Massachusetts, United States -... | ecosystem: Environmental > Terrestrial > Soil > Temperate forest >...
GTGGCGGAATGCTTTTCTTATGACGTAAGTCGTTATGGGATTTGGCTCTCATGCGTCACGAGCGCGGTTTCTGTGAAGCACTGGGCGACGGCCTCCGCGTCCTGCTTGTCCGAGGCGAAGTAGGCGGCGACCGGCTTTGGCAGATTGAGAGTCATAATCGTTCCTCCAAGTGTGTGAGGCTTGGGGAGCCGTTGCTCCCTCTATCTCATGGACACCCGGAGCGGTCGACTGTGACAATTCTGGGCCAGAATTTTCAGCTCAAATGCAGCGCCCCACGCACGTCCTCGCGCTGAAGCATGCGCCGCAGCCAGTGGATCTCGTCCGCTGGCCGAAGAAACGGGTGCTCGCGGTAAATGGCTGCGTGCTGCTGCTCGACCAGATCCTCGATTTCTCGGACCGTTTCGCCCGCGACGTCCCGCACCCGTTCGACGCGCTCCGGAACAAACAGCAGCCGGCGCGGGTCGACATGGCCGTGCTCGATAAAACCACGAGTCTTCTTTGGGCAGCGGCAGGGATTGCTCGTGTTCACGAGTCCGCATTGGTTGTTCATGAAGCTGTGCAGGTCGCGGCGGGCGCGGGCCAGGCATTGGCGGAAGTTGTCGGCAGTCATCTCCAAGACCTCGCCGCCGACGGTATCGCTGGCTCCCAGGATCGCGCCGAGCGTGAAGATCAACCGCTGCTTGCGGTCGAGGCACAGCAGCATTCCCATGGTGCAGCTGTTCTTGGCTTCCTCAACCAGAATCGGCAGTGAGACCGGCACGCTTTTCGGGTCGGGCAAGTCGGCATCAGGCGTGCTATTGATGGCAGCCCCGTAGTCGGCAAATGTAGTGACTTTGGTCTCTGCGCTGCGGCGCTTCATGTTCAAGACGTGATTGGCGGCAATCCGGTACAGCCATGTTCGGAGCTTGCTCTCACCCTTGAACGTGCTCAGCTTGGTGATGACCTTGACCAGCACCTCTTGGGTCAGCTCTTCGGCATCGTGCGGGTCGAAAACCATCCGGACTGCGATGTTGTAAATCCACGCTTGGTGTCGCAGAACCAGCTTCTCAAGCGCGGAACGGTCGCCATTCTTGGCCTGTTCGACCAGCGCGGCATCCGAAGAATGGTCCTCGACAATCTCGCCGAATGGGTTGAACACGTGCGGCTCCCGTAGCTTCAAAATGGCGAATGGAATACGTCCTTGTTCTTGGACACGGCTGAAGCGAAGGTGTGACAGCTCCTGAGGCAAATAACAGCAATCGGTGGCGTGCCCGGTCAGCCACGAACTTTCATCCACATCGCACATTCGACGCGAAAGTGGCGACAGGATTTGAGCTCCGCAACTGTAGATAACGACTTGCGTTATGTCTAGTGCCTGGTATTTGCTGAATTTCGTGCCGCGTCGAAAGTCCACATGATACCCGGCCGCCGTACACGGTTGCGGTTTATGCCTCCTGGGGAATCTGCTCGATCACCCAAAAGAAGAAGTCGGTGACCGGTTGTTCGATCCCGAACCGTTTCAGCTTGGAGGCGACCTGACCGCGGTGGTAGGTGGAGTGATTGACAATGTGGCGCAGCATCGCCCACGGCGGCAGGGTCGCCGTGCGGCCGCGCCGGCGCAGCGTCAGCACGGTGTTGAGCCGCTCCGGCGTGAGCGTGGGACGCAGCTCCTCGAAGCGGCGGTAGGCACGTTCCAACAACCGGGCCGCGTCGTCCACCGTGGCCAGGTCGGCTTCGGTCGGGATGCTGTCATCCGGATCGCCGGCCAGCGTGCGCAGGTGGAGCTCGGTCACCAGGGCGATGTGGTAGATGGTCGAGCGCACCGACGACCACCCCGGGACCGGCTCCGCGACATACTGTTCGGCGGTCAGCTTGCGGCAGGCGTCGAGGACCTTGGTATTGGCCCAGCGATCGTACGCGAACAACGCCACGACATCGTCTTGCATGAGGATCTCTCCTGGGCTGGGACAGGGGCATTGTAGGTATTGCCGGGCAGACACCCCAGGTCTCACTTCTTGACTCAAGCTGGGCGTAGTCAGCCATCGTGTAAGGCATGGCCAATCCCTCCCGTCAGCCCCGAGTAAGTGCCGAATAAAGTGGAATCAGTGGAAAAAAGAGGCAATTTGCCCGTTCCAGTTTTGACCCGATTTGACGTAAATCGCTTTCCCCGTGAGCCATTTAGCTCCCGTTCCAGTGAGCTAATTGGTGCGGGTCGATGTAGCTCATGGTGCATTATGGAAAGCAGCATGTACGGTAAGTCAGTTGAAACCTCGGCGCGAGGGGGAAGATACCAAACTTCAGCTGCGCAGCTGGAAGGGTTGCTGTTCGGGCCTCCTTGTGACGTGGCGGGTGGCGGAATGCTTTTCTTATGACGTAAGTCGTTATGGGATTTGGCTCTCATGCCAGGGAGCATTTTTACACGTGCCGGGCCTGGGTGGCTGAATGCTCCGGTGGTGAGTCGGGTGCTCTTGGCGGAGGTGACCGGGTCACAGATAGATGGATCGATCCACAGATTTCGCCGATTGCACCGATGAAAGACAAACCGTCTCCAGGTCAACCGAAAAACCAGTCGATTGGATTCGAGCTTGGTTACGTGGCTTCCCGCCTGTTTTCCCCAAGGGGGGACCCTGAGGTGACTTTGGCGGAATCCAGTCCGTCTGTTTTTCTAACCTCTTCGCTCTATTGGACATGGAGGTTCCGAGGGGGGGTGTCAGCCCATTTTCTTTGACAGGGGCCTGACAGGGCCGGGCTATGTGGGACAATGTCCCAGATGGGAGGCCCCCGCGACGGCATGGCTCAAAGTCTTCGAAGGGCGTGGGCTTCCCAGGACGTGTGGAAATGCACGCCCGTGCGGCGGTGTTTCTTGGGAATTTCCGTTTACGGCAGGTGGCAGTAGGATTATCGGTCTGGGATTGGTCTTGAGCGTCTATCGGGATCGACTGCTGACGCTGCCGGACCGCGTGAAGCGCCGCGAGGGACTCTTCCCGCGTCCTCAACCGGCGATGACGATTGCGCGGCTTGAAACCGGCGCGTCTCGGCGGACATGGGTTTTCACCGTGTGCCCGGCACCCAGGTGGCATTGGTGACGCGCCCGTTGTGATTACCCGCCAGATCCTTCAGGCTTCTCCCTTTGCCGGAGAACTCCAGGAGGATGAGAGTGTCAGCGTCCTTCCCGAGCTGCTGTTGCGGAATGAAGCCGCCACGGTAGCGGGCGCGGGCCGACGCCCGGAATGCGTGGATCTCGCCCTCCGGAAGGCTCCGCAAACGCAGAAGCTCGTTCTGGGCGGCCCTCTCGTTCTCCCTGCCCTTGGCAAGCAGGGTCCGCTCACCTCCGAAGTCGGTGTACCAGCCGTAACGCAAGTAGAAGGGTTTGGCGGGGCCAGTCTTGGGACCGATGATAAAGTTGGACGTACTGGGCGGAGCTGCCGGAGAGAGCCCGCCACCCGGCGGCTCGCCGTTGTAGAATACCTGCAAGCCAGCGTTCGCGTCGCGAACCACGGCGATGTGGTAAATAGTCAGCGGCTCCAGCTCGTAGTCCCCGAACCAGGTCCCGCTTAAATCTGGTACACATTACGTAAGTAAATACCGCTTCGGGATTTCCGCACCGGCCACGTAGCTCAGCTTGCCGATCTTGCACATCTGGTAAACGTTGATGCGAAAATCCGGGCAGGTGCTTACCAGGCAATAGGCATCAGTCGGCGTCAAGCCGTAGTCGGCGATCAGCCAATCCATGAGGTGGAACGTGGCCGTCTCCACGGCGACCTCAAGAGGGCGGGAAGCCTGAATCGCCACAAGTGACGCGGGCTTTTCGATTCGCATCCACGGAATGCGCTTGCCCTTGATCAAGTCGAGTTTCACGCGCACCGTTGCCTTGGTTTCCGCTGCCGTGCCGGTGAATTCGGTGTCGCCCTGGCTGGCGTGGACGTCTCCGAGATAAAAGCGCGCCCCGCCATGGAACACGGGCAGCATGATGCGGTTGCCGGGCGCGGCGTCGCGGATATCGAGGTTGCCGCCCCATTCGCCTTGACCGTCGAGGCTTGTGGTAACTTCCCGGTCGGGGGCGACCCCCAGCGTGCCGATAAATGGCGTGATCGGCCAGGAGACCTTATCGCTGAAGTGCAGCGTGCCGTCGCGCGTCGTGCCGCTCGGTCCGGGTGAGTGCTTGAAGATCTTGGTGGTATAAGTCCCGGACAGCTCGGGCCAGCGCGTCGATTCTCCCAGGGGGCCGCGACGGGGACCGATCGCGATCCAAGAATAATCGTCCACGAGAATTTCCTCGATGGTGACGACGAGGGTATCGCCTCGTTCCGCCCCTTCCAGCCAGATCGGGCCGCCGATGGGATTGGCGAGGGGCGGGTTGCGGTCGAAGCCAGGCCGGCGTCCGGGAATGGCTTTGTCCTCCGGCGTCTTGAAATAGCCGCTGCTGGCGTCGTAGGTCTCCACCACAAAGCTCTCGCCGCATTGGACCTTGAGCAAGGGCTCGTCGTCCCAATCGAACGCAAACTTCCGGGCCTGTTCTCGATCGATACGTTGCACGATGCACCTCCGTCCGGGTGGCACGCCCTAGAAGCGCCGAAATCTTCGATTCCCCGTATTGTCGGCCTGGCGAACGGATCGTCCAGCGACCGAGCGTGTTTTCAGCTCCCAAGACGTTAAAGACCATTTCTGAGGGCTGGAACGATTATTCGCACAGTCGGATTTTGTGACCTAAGCTTGAATGGATCGGATATTTCTTTTTCTGAAGGAGCCGGCACCGGCCGGAAACGAACGACCGCGCGGATCGGTCCGCGTGGTGATGAAGACTACCTCCCATTTTTCTCGGACTCATATGCGAAGCGCCGACTGGGTTGCGTTACTGAGACGAATTCCCTCGGATCAGTACGACACTTTGTTGATAGTCACGTCGAATGGGACGGAGATCGCCATTCAGGCGATTTTGCGGATCGATGAAGAATTCCTGGTGATCCGAGGCCGAATGTCCGGCACCGACATCGTCCGAACGCTTTTTGTTCCCTATGAGAGCATGAGTTATCTTGGTTTCATGAAGGCTGTGAAAGAAGCGCAGGTACGCGCCATGTTCGGCGAGCCCGAGCCCCTGGCCCGGCAAGCCAATGCTGAGCAAGATCCGTCCGGACCGCCTTCCGAAGCTGCCGCAGCGGTCAATGGCGAGGCCGGCGAGAGCGCTGCGCCGACCGACGCGGCGAAGACCAATGATCCTGCCAAACCAGCAGTGGTCCCTCCACCTGCGGACAAGAAGACGATGCTGGAAAGACTGCGCTCCCGCTCGTTCGTGGGCACCACCAAGTCCCCCCTTCGATAGCCGAGAGGCTGCACGGTTCCTATCTTCAAGGATATGGCGAGCAGCTCATCCTCCAAAACGCCCATCCAGTCCTCGAATGTCCCCAGCAGCGTGCAGCCCGGCGGGGGCTTCTGCATGAGCTTGGAATTGGCCTGGGGCCGCCTTCGCCGAGCCTGGCTGCGCCGCGCCAGGCCGGGCTACGTCCGACGCATGATCGAAAAACGTCAGGGCCAGTGCGAGAATTGCTCCCACGACATCATCGATCCCCGCGACCTGAAATTCCAACGGAACCTCTGCGGCTACTGGTTTCGGGATGAAGACGACCGTTTTCGCTGGCGCGGCCGACTGGGCCTGGCCCGCGCCGGCCTTGCCGAGGTCGTCATATTCAGCCTTCTTTTTCTGATCCTGTCCCTGGGCCTGGCCGGCGCGGCTTGGTTGTCCCTCGCTTATGCTTCGGGCTCCGTTCTGGTCATCTCCTGGATCTTCTGGCCCATCCTGGGAATGCTCGCTATTGTGTGGCTGGAAGTAGTCCTATTCTTCCGAGACCCGCGGCGAAAGATCCCCGACGATCTCCAGGCGCTGGTGAGCCCGGCCGATGGCACCGTTACTAACATCGATGAAGTGTCCGACGCCGATTTTCCCGGCGGCCGGGCGTTCCGCATCAGTATATTCTTGTCGATCTTCAACGTTCACGTAAACCGGGTGCCTCGTACAGGCCGTGTCGTGGCCCTGCGCTATATTGCGGGCGAGTTTCTTGACGCCCGACATGCCGAGTGCCCCGTTCGCAATGAGCAGCTCTGGATCGACTTCCAGGAAGACCAGAATTCGCGTTTGCTTAGAGTCAAGCAAATCAGCGGCGCGATTGCTCGCCGAATTGTTTGCTGGCTGAAAATCGGCGAAGAGGTCTACGCCGGCGACCGCTTTGGCATGATCAAATTTGGCTCGCGGACCGAGGTGCTATTGCCGACCCGACAGGCAATGGAGATCCGGGTAAAAGTGGGCGACAAAGTCAAAGGCGGGAGTACCATCCTACTGCGATTTCCGTGTTAGTTTCCCGCCGACAAGAATTTGCGATATGATGAAGTCTATGAAGCTATGTGTCCGCCTCTTTGCCCGTGCCCGGGATATTGCCGGCCGCGACGTTATTGATGTGGATGTCGGCGAGCCGATTACGGTTTCCAACCTTCGCCGGCGTCTTGCCGCGCAGTATCCGGCCCTGGCGGCATTGCTCGAGAGGTCGGCCCTCGCCATCGACAAGGAATTCGCCGAGGACGATCGGATCGTTTCCGACGGAGCCGAGGTAGCTTTGTTACCACCCGTAAGCGGCGGCAGCATATGATTCACTTGACCGATAGGGCCATTGATTATGATGCACTATCCGAGCAGGTGCGCCGGCCCGATTGCGGCGCCATCGTGCTCTTCCTGGGCACCGTCAGAGACCTAACGAGCGACCGGGTGACGATTGCCCTCGATTATGAGGCTTATCCCGGAATGGCCGAAAAGAAAATGCGGGAAATCGAAGAAGAAACGCGCAAGCGCTGGCCCGTTGGTGATATGGTCATGGTGCATCGACTTGGCAATCTCGACGTGGGAGACGTGAGCGTTGCCGTGGCCGTCAGCACTCCCCACCGGGCTCAAGCCTTCGAGGCCTGCCGCCACGCGATCGACCGCCTCAAGGAGCTGGTCCCAATCTGGAAAAAAGAGAATTGGGCTGACGGCAGCTCGGAATGGATACACCCGGAAAAAAGCGGCCTTCAATAAATGATGAGTTACAAGCAAAACAGCATGAACGACCCGGCCGCCTCTCTCGGAGGCCCCGTGGGCGCTTATCCCTCCAAGCATGTTGCGCCGCCTGCTTCTCATTCATTACCCATCGTGCCTCAGATCTTTCCTCCCAGCCACGAATCGGCACTGATCGACTCTTTTGGCCGAATCCACAACAACCTCCGGATCAGCGTGACCGATCGCTGTAACCTCCGTTGTACCTACTGCATGCCGGAAGATGTCGTTTTCATGGACCGCGGCGAGCTGCTTACCTTTGAGGAGATTGCCCGCTTCGTCGAAGTGGCGGCTCCCCTGGGCATTGACAAGATTCGGCTCACCGGCGGCGAGCCTCTCATGCGCCGGGAAATGCCTCGGCTGGTGTGCATGCTGGCCCGAATTCCCGGCATTCGCGATATCGGCTTGACCACCAATGGCCTGCTGTTGGCGGATCATGCCCAGGCGCTCTACGATGCCGGGCTGCGCCGGATCAACATCAGCCTGGACACACTGAATCCCGAGCGTTTCCGGCAGGTTGCTCGACGCGACGGTCTGGACCGCGTCATCGAAGGTATTCTCGCGGCCAAGCGCGCCGGCTTTGAGCCAATCAAGATCAACGCCGTCAGCATGCGCGGCATCACCGAAGAAGAGGTCGTTCCTCTGGGCCGTTTTGCGCGGACCCACGGTCTGGAGATGCGATTCATCGAATACATGCCGATCGGCGCGGATCATTGGGAGCGGAACAAAGTCTACTTCGCTCACGAGATCCTGGAGCAGCTCGAAAAGGAGATTGCACCCCTCGTTCCGGTGGAGGACTACGATCCGCGCGCCCCGGCGATGGAATTCCGCTACACCGACGGCGGCGGACGTGTTGGCATCATTGCGTCGGTATCGCGGCCCTTCTGCGCAAGCTGCAACAGGGTTCGCCTCACGGCGGACGGCAAGCTGCGCAACTGCCTGTTCGCGCTCGACGAAGTGGACGTCAAACAGCTCCTTCGGGAACACGCCGGCACCGCCTTGATTGCGGATGTTATTCGCAAAAACGTCATGGCCAAGTGGGAGGGCCACGAGATCAATACGGCCCGCTTCATCAAGCCCATTCGGACCATGCACGCCATCGGCGGATGACAACCGGCCGATCGTTCGAGTCTGGCGTGGGTCACGATTCCAATCGTGACCTGCTTGGAATGTGAAAAAAAGTTAGGTCACGATTGGAATCGTAACCCACGACTACTTGACCCACCCTGCTATCGTTCGACGCGCCAGAGCCACAGCGCCGTACACCACCACTTCTTCGCCGAGTGCCGACGGCACGATCTCGTAGCAGTTGCCGAACGGCTTGAAAACTCGCTCGGCCGCCAGTTGCCGGAGGGGCTGGAAGAAAAGGGTCTCGCCCATGAGCGAGACGCCGCCGCCGATGACGATCCTGCGGGGACAGATCAAGGCAATCACCTGGCAAATCCCTTCCGCCAGGTACGTAAGCGCACGGCTCAAAACAGCGCCGGCAAGCGGATCGCCTTCCGCTGCCGCCCTGGCCACGTCCACAGCCGTGATACACTCGATTCCTCCCGCGAGCTGAGCCAGGTAGGCGCCCCTCGCGGGATCGCTTCGCGTTTCTTCCCGGGCTTTTTCCTGAATCGCCCAGCCGGAAGATACTTCCTCGAGCGGTACGTGTCTTGAAAAAATGGGGACTGGCTCCGGCCATCCCCTCAAAAACGCAGCAGATTCTAACCATTGGCCGGTGCCTGTCCCCATTTTTTCACCCGAAGCAACCGTGGCGCGAAGGTGTCCGATCTCGGCAGCTCCGCGCCCGGCGCCCCGGTGGATCTCGCCATGAATTATCAGGCCGCCGCCAATGCCCGAGCCAACCGTGATGTAGAAAATGGGGGAAAGGCCCTTGCCGGCGCCGAACAGTGCCTCCGCCAGCCCGGCCACGTCGGCGTCGTTGGCGAGGACCGAGGGCAGCTCCGTGATCTCGGTGATCCAGTCGGCCAGCGGAAAGCCGTCCCAGCCTTCGATCTGATGCGACTTGATGATGGTGCGCGTCGAGTCGTCCACCGGGCCGCCGAAGCCGATGCCCACGCCTCTGAGCTGGCTCCGGCCGACCCCCGAGCGGGCGAGGAGCGCAGGCACCCCCGCGGTGATTTGTTGGCGGATTCCTTCCGGACCAGCGGCAACGTCCACACTTTGGCGCCAAAGGCCGGCCAGCGTTCCATCGCCGGGACCGACGCCAATCTGAAGCTTGGTGCCGCCAATTTCAATGCCGAGATACATGAGCTTAAGTTGGTCAGAGGGAGATCCGCCGGTGGAGATCATCCACGACCCAGTGGAATGCTGTCAGGTGGATCGACTCCACGATGCCCATGTCGTCGAGAGGGACGTGCAAGCCATGATGGGCCAGCGTCCGCAGCTTGCCTCCCGAAAAGCCGGTACAGCCGAAGGTCTTGAGACCATTGCGGTTCGCCCATTCCACGGCCCGAAGCACGTTGGGGCTATTGCCCGAGCCGCTGATGGCGATGAGCAAGTCGCCGGGGCCGGCCAGGTTCTTGAGCTGTTCCACGAAAACGCGCTCGAAGCCCTCATCGTTTCCCCAGGCGAGGATGTACGGCGTATTGTCGGTGAGGCTGAGGACTTTGAGTCGCTTCTTGTTATCGTTGTCGAATTCCTCACGGCGCAGGGTCCCCTTGCCGAGATCCTCGCAAAAGTGCGATGCGTTCGAGCCGCTGCCACCGTTGCCGCACAGGAAGACGATGCGCTTCTTCTCGTAACATTCGTGGACGGCGTCGGCCAGGGTCTTGATCTGAGCTGTATCGATCCGCATCAGCTCCTGTCCGACTCGTTCCATGAAGGAGCGGGGATCCAGCGTAACGCCTAGCATTTTCATCCTCCAGTTTTGTTACAATATGAGGAAAGTTTAGCGTAAAGGGCTCATTCATGCCACGCGACTTGATTCTCGGCACGGCAGGCCACATCGATCACGGCAAGACCGCGCTCGTCAAGGCCCTGACTGGAATCGACTGCGACCGTCTGCCGGAGGAGAAGGCCCGCGGGATCACGATTGATATTGGCTTCGCATCTCTCGACCTCGGCGACTTTCGGCTTGGCATCGTCGATGTTCCCGGCCACGAGCGGTTCATCAAGAACATGTTGGCGGGCGCGACGGGAATCGACCTTGCCGTGCTGGTAATCGCGGCCGACGACTCCATCATGCCGCAGACGCGCGAGCATCTGGAGATCCTCGGCTTGCTTGGCCTGCGTCACGGGGTCATCGCGCTGACCAAGTGCGACCTCGTGGATGAGACCACCCGCGAAGTGGTTGAGATGGAAGCTCACGACCTGGTGCGGGACAGCTTCCTGGCCGATGCACCGATCGTTCGCACCTCCGCTCATACGGGAGAAGGAATCCCCGAGCTGCGGCACGCCATTGCCGCCGCGTGCCAGATGGTGGAGGAACGGTCCGGCAACGAATGGTTCCGCATGGCGATCGACAGATCCTTCGTCGTGCAAGGGCATGGCACGGTCGTCACCGGCTCGGTGACGTCGGGAAGTCTTCGCGTCGGGGACGAGGTGGAATGGCAGCCGCGCGGCGAGCAAGTCCGCGTGCGCTCCCTCCAAAACCACGACCAAGCTGTCGAGGAAGTCCATCGCGGCATGCGTGCCGCGATCAACCTCGCCGGAGTGCGTCACGACGACGTGATTCGCGGCCAAGAGCTGGCGACCCCTGGCTACCTTGTGCCCGCGCGCACTCTGACTGTCCGCCTCCACTGTCTTGCCGATGTTAAGAGGCCGATCAAGCACCGGGCCCCTGTCCGCTTCCACGTTGGCACCTCGGAGATCATGGGGACCGTGTCGTTGCTCGATTGCGATACGGTCGAGCCGGGCCAATGGGGCCTGGCTCAGATGTTCCTCGAAGAGCCGGCTACGTCTTCCTGGGGTCAGCCTTTTGTGGTCCGGGGCGTTTCGGGCACGCAAACCCTTGGCGGCGGCCAGGTTTTGCAGCCGGTTGCGAAGAAGATTCGTCGCCGCCATCTGGAGATTTTGGAGCGCGTCGAGCGCCTCTGGACCGGCGACGCCGTGCAGCGTGCCCTGACCGTGGCGTGGTTCGGCGGGTTCTCCGGCTTCGTTCTCGCCGACCTCGTGCGCGGCGCCAACCTCGGCCCCGATCAAGCCGGGGAGATGGTCAGGCAACTGGAAAAAGCCGGGTCGCTCGTCGATGTCGGCCTCGGCGGCTCGCGCCACCTGGTTCTTCATGCCGATATGGTTCCCGAGCTGGACGAGCGCATCCTGCACGCCCTTTCCCGTTTGCACGAGCAATTTCCCCTCATGACCTCGCACGATCGGCAAAAGCTGCAATCGCACCTGGATTATGTGGGGGACGACGGCCTCGTCCAGGCCGCCGTGGAACGCCTGATCCAGCGAAAAAAGCTTGTCGGCGATTTACGCCGCATCGCCCGGGCCGATTTCAAGCCGAAGCTGAGCGCCAGCCTCAGAAAGCTCAAGGACAGGCTCGTGGCAGCCTTTCGGGAAGCCCGCTTCCAGCCTCCCGAGCCCGAAAGCTTTGCCGGCCAGGCCGGAGGCAATGCCGCCAGCCTGAAAGACCTGTTCGACGTCTGCGTCGCCGAGGGCCACCTGTCGCCAATCTCCGATGGGCTTTATCTCCATGCGGACATGGAATCCGAGATGCGCTGCCTGGTCGCCGCGAAGCTGAAAGGCAGCTCGGGTCTGACCGTGGCCGAGATCCGCGATTTGCTCGGAACGACGCGGAAGTACGCGGTGCCGCTGTGCGAGTACCTGGACAAGGTTGGCGTGACCCGACGACAGGGAGACCTGCGCGTCTCGGTTGGCTAAGCCTCAGCAACAGCTCCATTCGCGACGGTTGTGCACAAGCTCGCTATCGCGCCGCGCGCGTGCAGGGATGGGGTCGCGCGAGATGGTCATGCCGCGCCGGTCGAGCGCGCGCGACTCTTACCGAGATTATCCAGCTTCGCTCCAGCGCTTTCCCGGTTGGGACGATATCTTACTTCGGAGAGGTGAGAGGTTGTGGAAAATGGGGATTGGCGCCGGCCATCCGCCCCCCAAAAACGCAAGGGAGTCTGACCGTTGCCCGGTGTCTGTAGCCATTTTTTCACAACCTCTGACGACGTTGCGGGCCAAATCCTTGAAGGCCCTACGTGTACAAATGATTCCGAGACCCGGCTGCTCGCTTGCCACCGACCACCCGGGCGGCCAACTTTGGCCCGCACGTTTGGCACCTCCCCAATCGTACATTAAGCTTGTTGTAGACGTCGGGCTCCTAACCGCGCTGGAATTCTCCTCATGACACGACCTCGCCGAATCCGAAGCGCTTCCGTTCAATCTCCGCTGGAAACGTACTTGCGCGAGATCAACGAGACATCCCTGCTCACGGCCGACGAAGAAAAACAGCTGGCCTACCGCATTGAAGGCGGCGACAACGACGCCCGCGACCGGATGGTCCGCGCCAACCTTCGGCTGGTGGTCAACATCGCCCGCGCCTATACAGGCAAGGGACTCGCCCTTCAAGACCTTATCGAGGAAGGCAACCTGGGCCTCCTGCGCGCCGTCGAGGGCTTCGACCCGACGATGAATACGCGCTTCAGCACCTACGCAAGCTACTGGATCAAGCAATCCATCAAGCGAGCCCTGGTGAACACCGCCAAAACCATACGTATTCCCGCGTACATGGTGGAGCTGCTGGCGAAGTGGCGGCGGGCCTCCGCCAAGCTCCAGGACGAGCTGGGCCGCGTGCCCACCCATGAGGAAGTCGCGCGGAACCTGAACCTTCCCAAGAAAAAGCTGAGCATCATCAAGAAGGCCATACGCGTATACAGCTCCGCGCCCCAGACCGACCAGACCGAGGCGGGCTGGTCCCTCGACGAGATGATCATGGACAGCAATACCAAAACCCCGGACCTGGAGATGGTCGAGGCAGACGACCTCCATCACGTCCTCGATCTCTTGGAAAAAATGGACCGACGCGAAGCTACGGTCCTCAAGATGCGTTTTGGCCTGAACGACGAAGAGCCCAGAACGCTCAAGGAAATCGGTGAGTGCCTCGGCTTGACACGTGAGCGCGTCCGCCAGATCGAGAGCGAGGCCCTGAGCAAGCTCAGCGAATGCATGCACGCGGATTGACCTTGAATCCATTTCTTTTTTTCAATCCTCGCCACACTGACGGGCGATAACCAACCGTGCGAAGGCTGCTTCCTCCTTTCGGTGAGGCTACGCCATGCTCGTGCGCTTTGCCCTGGTCTTCCTGGGAATCCTGGGCGTGAGCGGACCTTCTTTGAGAGCCGGAGCGACTGCAGACCGGCTTTCGCAAGCCAGGTCGCTTTGGGAAAAAGGGCAAAGGGCGATGCGGGAGGGGCGCGCCGCGCGAGCTGTCGAGCTTTACACCCAAAGTCTGGCCTGTGCCCCGAGCCTCGGCAGAAACCACCTGAGCCTTGCCGCTGCGTATCTCGAGCTAGGGAACCCCGCACTGGCATGTTTCCACCTGGAGGAGTATGTCCAGAGCCATCGAGAAGACCTGCTGGCCCGTGTGCAGCTTGCCGAGCTGTTGGTGCGTATGAATCGGAGACAAGCGGCGCGGCGCGAGCTGGAATCGTGCGTTGAGCTGGCTCAGGAGCTGAGCGAGCTGCCCAGCCCCGGAGCCTCAAGCTCGCAAGGCGGCTCAGGCGACCGCGACTCCGGTGCGGGTCATCTTCTTATTCATTGCCATAGCCGGCTTATGGAGATTGCCGAGTCCCAGGGCGACGCTTATGCCGAGCATCTCAGCCGCGGCATCGGTCTGCTCCTCTTGGCAGGTGAAGCCGCCGCATCGCCCGAGACGGAAAAAGAGCTGCCCAGCGAAGGACTCTATTGCAAGGCCGCGGGCGAGCTGACGCTGGCCCTCGACGAGAGGCCCGGAGAAGCCCGTCCTTCCTGGTATCTGCACCTGGTCTGGTCGCGCCTGGGCCAGCTCGCGCCCGCTCGACGCTGCCTTCGTGAAGCTGTAGCCCTGGACCCGTTTTCCTACCTGACGCCCGTCGAGCGCCGCCGCCTCCACCTAGCCAATCCTGTCTGCCCCGCCATCCCGTTCCTGAGAAACTAAAGATGATGACGACCCAGCGCACTCCGTGCGCTCCGGCGCTGAGCCGGCGCGCCTCGGCAAAACAGCGGCGGATATCGCGCTGAGGACTCACGGTCGGCATGCTACACGGCAACATCGGCGGCATCTCACTCGGTTCCTGCAAACGTGGTCCCGCTATTTCGCCAAGATTCGCCGGAGGTCCTCGGGCGTGGCGGCTGTCTCAACCACCTGGAGCACAGCCTCGTGCATCTCATTGTCCAAAGCTGTACTCTGGGTCGTCAATGCGTCGCCGGTTATTCTGCTGGCCCGAGTGCGGCAACTTGACCCGTTGCAGCGCACCGTCAATTTCCTGCTGGCTTGGCGGGAAGGCCAAGGCATTTGTGGATTCCCCGTCGGACCACGAGCGCCTTTTTGTACGCCGCCCGTGCTTGACGGGCCGAGGTGTTCGTGCCGGGGTAGCGGTATTCCACGGCATACCGGGTAACGCCCTTCAGGCCGCGGCGCACCGACCGTAAGGTCGGGTCGGTCGGCAGCAACTGGTCGAGCAGAATAGTGAGATCGTGCGTTTTCTGAATTGGCAGCTCGTGCTCGGCCATCATCCCTTTCAGGAGTTTTTCGATGGCCTGCTGGCAGTGGAAGCAAATCTCATCGGTCAGGAGGGGTTTCAGGTTGAACAGATGCCGAGCGACGAGAACGTCGTGCTCGGCCTTTCGCAGCCACTGCCCGGTGAGCCTTTTCATACAGCACTTTGCCGCGCGCCACGATGTCTTGGAGGAAGCAATCACCCCAGCGAAGCCGTGTCTCGAGAGACTTGGGCGTGCGGACGATCAGGTCGAGGGGGAAGCCGCGGTCATCGATCGCCTCGTCGATGCGCACCGCCTGCTCGACCTGGTTCCGGGTTTGCATGATCACCAGCAGATCGACATCGCTATCGGGCGTAGGCACGCCCCAGGCATAGGAGCCGAACAGAAAGATCCGATCCGGGCCAAAGCGATCGGCAATCTGCCGGGCATATCGCCGGATCGCTGCCATCGGCACGAGATTCGGGTAATAAAGCCCAGTACTTGGATTTTTCCGCCGCGTAACCGTTTTGGAATTCATGGCTCTATATTAGAGCACCCGCGTCGAGGAGCCAACGCAAAATTGCCGGGAGCACCGTGGGCGAAAGCTGCCAATCCCATCCGTTCTCGCGTTTGCCTGCCCAGGCGTTTTTGTTAGAATGGGATGCCATCCAGGCCTCACCACAAAGGAGAATGCCTTGGCCACCGTGCAATTTGAAGAACCGCGAACCCGCCGCTGGAGTCGGGAAGAATTCTACCAGATGATGGACCTGGGCTGGTTCCTCGGCCAGCGCGTCGAATTGATTCGCGGGGAGATCATCGAGATGCCGAACCAAAAATCCGGGCACTATGCGGGCATTGATAAAACTGCCAAACGCCTGGAAAGAGCTTTTGGGCCGGGTTTTTGGGTAAGGACCCAGGCGCCGATTGCTTGCGCGGGCGACACCGAGCCCAATCCCGATGTGTCGATCGTTTCCGGCTCTCGAGAGGATTATCTGGAGCAACATCCCAACACGGCATTGTTGGTCGTTGAAGTGAGCGACTCCACACTGCGCTACGATCGGAAAACCAAGGGGAGTATTTACGCCAGTGCAGAGATTGCGGATTACTGGATCGTGAACCTGCTGGATCGTCAGGTTGAGGTTTACCGCCAACCCATCGTCGATAAGTCGGGAGATTTCGACCTGATCTACGGTGAAGCTCACATTTGTAAGGGTTCGGAACCTTTTTTCTCCCCTGGCGGCGCCCCACGCGCCAATCCTGCCCGAGGAATTGCTTCCTTGACCAACC
>Ga0207002_1107_pt1 | contig 15953 bp, 11 predicted proteins | sample Alteio_BWMinCont_88_FD_153473 | JGI IMG/M metagenome (GOLD analysis project Ga0207002, IMG submission 153473) | Enriched cells from forest soil in Barre Woods Harvard Forest LTER site, Petersham, Massachusetts, United States -... | ecosystem: Environmental > Terrestrial > Soil > Temperate forest >...
CACGTTCCAAAGATACGGTGGTCATCTCCGGTACGAGACTCAGAACCACTTTGTTGAACACGTAAATGCCCCCATTCACAAGATACCATCCGCAATTGTCAGCCTCAGCAATTGCGCTCTTCTCAAGAAATGCTTTTATATCTCCGTCCGGTTTCAGTGCGACCGCGCCATAGCGTGCCGAGTCACGTACCCTAGCCAGTGCAATTGTAGCCCACGCGCGACTGCGCAATTGCTGGCGGACTAGACTCCCCAGATCGATGGCTAGGAATGAGTCTCCATTGAAAACCAGGAAGGCTTCGCTATCGATAAGTTTCGCCGCAAGCTTCACCGCTCCAGCGGTCCCCAGTGGAGCAGGTTCAACGGAGTATCGAATTTTCAATCCCCATTTCTTCCCGTCTCCGGCCCACTCTTCTATCTGTTCGCGTCCATAACCTACACAAAGCAGAACATCATGAAAACCAGATTGAGCGATTTGTCGGAGCAGATACTCCAAAAAGGGCCGGCCGGCAACTGGAGCCATGCTTTTCGGCCCGGAGTCGAAGGCTGGTCGCAACCGCGTGCCGAGACCGCCAGCAAGAATCATTGCCGGAACACTCGAGACGTCGGCTTGCGACGAAACCGGCCTAACCACTGTATTGGTTCCCAAAAGGGGTACGCACGAACTCAATTCGCAGCAGTACTTTGCAAGCTATTTGAGGCAACAGGTCCGAGGTCCGGCCCGTTGCATTCTGCCAACCGGTACATGAGGGCCTGAAGCTGGTCGGCCACCACTTCCCAGTCGTACTTCTGTTCTACCAGCGAGCGACCTTGCTCGGCCATCCGCGCCCGAAGAGATGAATCGTGCAGCAGGTCCAGCACTTTTTGCGCAAATGATCCGGGATCGTTGGCGAGATAGAGATGTTCACCGTCTCGAACTGGCAAATCTCCATACGCTAAGGGTGTCGCCACCACCGGAGTGCCCACGGAAAAGGCCTCCAGTACCTTATTGCTTACGCCAACACCCACCGTGATGGGCGCAACAGCGACGGTAGCTCTGACCAAATAAGGTCGTAGCTCGGGTACGAAGTCCACTAACTCAACGGCGGGTACGTCAATGTAATTCCTCAGCTTAGTCATGGCACCGTTGCCAACGGCCAAAAATCTCGCCTCAGGACATCTGCGCCGTATAATCGGAAAAACTGTCTCCAAAAAATAAACAGCCGCGTGCACATTCGGACGGTAACCGAAATTGCCAGTAAAAATTATGGTAGCAGGCTCGGCATCGCCTTGGCTCTTATAGAAGAATCGTTTGCAGTCAACGCCATTGGGAACGATCGCGCAGCTTAACTCGGGATGGCTGGCCAGCAAACAATCGCGGTCGACACGCGAACAAAAGACGGTCAAGTTAGCCCGTCGAGCTAATTCCGGCTCATACCGCAAGAATTTCATGTACTCTTCGACGCCTAGCACCCGCTCCCACCAACTCCCGCTCGACATTAGTCGCCTGTTATACAGGACCATGTTGTCAGTAGGGTCACAAAGTATCGGAATACGACAGTCGACCGGGACGTACTGTAACCCGCGCCATCGCTCAACATAAATCAAGTCTGGCGGGTTCGATTCAATATTCTCTTTAACCATGGCCTCCATTTCAACCGAAGAGGCATACGCCATGCGCAGTGGATTCGAAGTTACACACGCTTTTGCTACCTGAAAAAAGGCGCGCTTTTTGGCATGCGTCGCGCATTTAACCGTTGCGCAAAAACTACGTATTCCATCTAACTTGGGAATATCAGCGGCCGAACTAGAAAGGCAGACCAAGTCGATCTTGTGACGCCTCGCCAACCGTGGAATCAGGTTGTAAGACCTCACTCTGATAGACCAGGGAACAAAAGGCAAAATGTACAAAATACGCATTTCTTGCTAACTAGACCGTGAGCGTTGTGGCGGATGCAGATTCCCGTGTAGAGAACTGCGCCGTTCAGCGAGCACCGAGGCGTAACACTCTTGGAATTGACTCGCCAATCGCTCCCAAGCATAACGCTCCTGCACCAGTCGATAACCGCCCATTGCGATCTTCTCGCGAACACCAGCGTTTTGCAGGAGTAGCACGGCGGCGTCGGCGAAAGACTCAACCGTGTCGGCAAGAAAAACATTCTCGCCGTGCTGCACGCTTATTCCCTCGCAGCCGAGTGAGTTTGACAGCACTGGTTTGCGCATAGCCATGGCTTCGAGCACCTTCAAAGCGATGCCTCCTCCATTCTCCATATAGTTCAGAGCCAATACTGCATTTTGCAAGTAGGGACGAACGTCAGGCACGCTACCGGTTACAGTGACGCCCTGTAGTCGATCCGCCAACGTTCGGAGTTCGTCCGGTACCCCTTTTCCCACGACCTTCAAAGTAGCGTTCGGCAACCTTGCCTTAATCATCGGGTAAAACTTGGTCAGAAAGATCTTAAGGTTATGCTGCTTGGGTTTCCAGTCAAAAGCTCCCGTCAAAATCATCGAATTTGGCTCTTGCGGGGCACTGCTATCTGCCACGAAATACTCGGTATCAACTCCGGACGGAATCATCTCAATTTTGGCAGTGGGAGCAACATCCCGAAGATGATTTGTATCCGCCTCGCTTACCGTAATACAGCGGTCAAATTGAGAAGCAACTCTTGCTTCGTAAGCCCTGATGCGAGGAGCCACCATCGAAACATAGGCATATTCCACAAAGTTGTTGGCGTGCCGAGCCTGGCGTTCCCAGACCTTATACTCAACGTTGTGTTCACGAAGCAATGTGGGAACAGAACTGACCCACCGGCGGTAAGAGGCTGTATTGAGATGCTGTAGTTCGACAACATCAATCTTCCATTGTTCTATCGCACTCTGAATCAGTTTCCCAAAGACGGGATCGTAGTACTTGGCAGCCGTGCCAGGGATCTCACCGATCAAGCCGCGTCCCAACGCGACATAGGGTGATTGGCGAATCTGATGGACCTTCACATCCAGACAATAGCGATCCATATCATGGACGAACTCAACCGAACTCGGGTCAACGATGGAGACGAGAACAATCTCGATTCGACGAGACAAGTAGCGAATGGGATTAAAACACCCAATCCGACCACCGCCGACGGGCGGATAAGGAAAAAAATGAGTTACGAAAAGAAGCCTCAAGACTGTTCCTCAACTAGCGCCTTGGGTGGTGCGTTCGAGTCGGTGGCTAAGAACACGGAAGGCTTAGGTTGACTGGGCAAGGGCTACTTTTCCATTTCCAGTACGGTATACCAGGCGAACCGGCTGAGATCAGGTTCCACTCTCATCACAAACTGGTCAAACCGGTCGAGTTTCTCGATCAAGGTTAATGCAAAATTCTTGCTCAAAAGATGCGCGGGTGCAGCCAGAACGGAAAAGAGGAAATGTTCCTCGTGAGAAAAGGAGCGGAACCATCGCTTGGCTTTTTCCAGATCGGTCCAAAAAAGGGGTTTCTCATCGACAGTATGGGCGTTCGGTGTCAGCCTGCGCAACGACCAGAGCAAGGGATGGTGATACATCGGTTCCATGAAACGGGCCCGCCCGCCCGGCTTCAGTATGCGCGCAATCTCGGCATACGCTCTATCTATGTCGAGGTGGTGAAGGGCTCCGTTTCCAACCACGTAATCGAACGAGTTGTCAGGAAACGGTGTTTGGTGCGCATCGCATACAAGAAACTGAGCTGAACCATGCGAGCCGTTTCTTGCCGTCGCGGCCAGGGCTTGAGCTTGATGAATCAATTGTGGCGAGATATCGATGCCATACACAAACGCACCGAGGTCTGCGAGCATCTCGCTGAAGCCACCGCCGCCGCAGCCGTAATCCAGCACCCGAGCCCGCCTTAGGTCGGCTGTCTTCCAGAAGGAACTCCAGAGTCGACCCCGGTTTCCCTTTTCGTAGAAACCCTCTGAAAAACGATCCAGCAGGCGACGCGCGTAAGGACGTTCGGCACCGAGTTCATCGTAAAAGTCTTTCTCTCGAGTGAGCCGATCGTTCACCTTTTATTTCCTTTAAAGGGAGTCATCGATGCTAATCCGTTGGGTTCACGATTCTCTTCGATTGCTCTTTACCAGATCTAAGGGTCTACCTCTTGCGCCGATCAACTTACCTTGCGAAAGAAGGCAGACCCCCACGTATCCGGAATCTCGATAAGGTATTCGGGTTTGTCTGACATAAACTCGGACGCGGCACGGCTCACGCCATGATCCGACTCCGGGCTATTAAAGTCATGCAGAAATATGTACCCGCCTGGCGCCGTTCGCGGATAAAAAAACTGCAATCCGGAACGTGTGCTTGGGTAGCAGTCAGCATCGAGTACGACCAACGCAAAACGTTTGGTATCAAGCCCTTCCGTTGTGGTAGGGAAGTAACCGACGTGGAATTCCACATTCTTCAAATCGGCCAGTCGTTTCTTGACTAGATCGAGACTAGTTTCATTGAATCGAGACGGCTTATCTTCGGTAGCCCCTTCCGGGAAACCACAGAACGTGTCAAAGAGATGCAGAATACGTTCCGGAGCTGAGAGATGCAGGAAGCGACTTGTAGTGCCACGCCATACGCCGAGTTCGGCCATCTCACCTTCGATACCCTCTAACTTCAGCCTTTGGACGGCGAGGCCAAGAGTTGCATAACGAACTGGATCGACCGAGCTACGCACTTCTTCCTCGATAGATCGCGCAAACGTAGGAAATCGCATCTCCGAATGGAACCTACCTACGTAACGGTGATGAATGCGCCGCAAAGTATCGATCACTGCCAATCACCTCGCGGCGTTATTCGCCACGACGAACAAGTCCGCGCCCAGCCTGCTGTACCATTTAGGCCACCAGACCAATCCAAGAGTTTGGAAAACAAAACCTTATGCTCTGTGCCACCTTTCCGGCGGCTGCCATTTTGGGTGAGCACTGACGTGTCCGAGTTCTCGCCTCCCCGCGCCGTGTGCGCAGTTGAATCGTAGAAAACTCGCGATGCTCGAGCACTTGTTCAATCCGCGCGAAATAGAAAGTCTGCGCGCCCTGCCAGTGACTCGTTACGCGATCCTTCGTTCACAAATAGATTTGTAGGCTTAACGGGCGTCATGCAGAACGTTGAAATCCGGACTCAATTCGCTTCTTAATGCTCTGCTTGATGTTTAGTGGTATGTGTGCTCTCAAACGATCAAATAACGTCATTCGGCAGAACTGGAGGGCCGGGTAGTGTTTCGAGTTGTACGCTTGCAGCCACCAGTTGTCTCCGAAGGGATTCCATTCGGGCGAATCTGTTCGGCGCAGAAAGACCGTACAATGAACCGAATCGATCATTTCGAACATCTCTTCCTGGCGGACGACATCGATCAAATGGCTGATGGTCGGAATGTTAACGTCGTCTACAATGAGTAGCCCTCCGGGTCGAATATGCGGGTAGAAGAAATAGTATTCGAGTTCCGGAAACGGATAACCGTGCGGACCGTCAATCAGGACTGCGTCAAGCATGCCTTTAAATTCATAAGCTGGCAACGTGCGTTGTGTGGGTCCTAAGACAAAATGCACATGGCTCCCGTTCAAAAGTGGGCTCTCCTGCACGGTGCGGAGAGAGTCTCCGTCCCCGGTGTCGTCACAAGTAAAAACCGTATGATCTTGGCTCAAGTAAGAAAAAAGCAACGTACTCTTGCCCGTACCTGTTTCAGCGGAGCGACTGAGCGACGGAAGATGTTTCGCTATCGTATTCAACACTCGCGCATTAAGAGAGCCTGAGCCGTGCCAGTTCTTAGGTAGTTGAATGATGGCGTCAAGCACCGCCGGCGTTGTCATAGTTGGGGCAACCACAGTACCTCCTACCAAAATCTTTTCCAATCCCAAAAAGTACGGATCTGCCCTCGAAGGGAATGAACTCTCCTCCAGCCTACCTGTTGCGTTTTGCGAGTGCCGCCTTCAGGACTGGAGGGCAAGACGATTAATTAAACATTGGTATAAGCTAAGGAACCACCGGGAACGCGGTAAATCGTTTTCCCCTGCTGTCGGGAGAACTCGTGAAGCCACTTGGACACGCCGTTGAAGCCCGCTCTTCCATAATCGTGCCAAGCAATTAGACCTCCGGGCCTACAGCACTCGACCGCGCGCAGAGTGTCGTTGCGTACGTATTCGTAACTGTGCGCTCCGTCAACCAAAAAAAGGTCAACCTTGCCGGAGAATGGAGAGAAGTCAAAAGTCGCACTATCGCCGTAAAGGCAATGGATTCTCTTGCTCTCGGGCATTTGGTCGAACAGCATATGTTGCATTTCTGCATGATCGCTGGCGATGTGTTGATCCATCGATGTCACAGCGAGAACGGGTGTGGCCGCAACCGGCAGGTCGAGCGTGTAAACGTCGGCTTCAGGGGCGTTCCCGGCCCAGTGTAGTGCACCCGCACCGCGATAAGTGCCGATTTCGAAAATAGTGCTTGGTTTGAGGATCTGACACAGCGCGCACATCGAAATCAGATCGACCCCATAAGATGCAGCCGGGCGGAACCACTCTCTGGCCCCACCCGCATAGAGAACCACCGGAACCCGATCGGCCCCCAATGCCTCCCACACCGGCTTCGCCGCCAGTCCGCCATTCGGAAAGATGCATTTGTAAAGAAATCTAGATTCCCAAATATAGGAGGCGGCCTTTCGAGGGTCATTCATCGCGAGCAAAGACTCCATATTCGTGCCGAGGGCTACGTTACGCAGAATAACGGCAATCTCGCGCATTTTCATCGAAAATTGCTCTCCATCAGGCGCTGGACTGGCTCTGGGCTTATGCGGTCGCCGAGACGGCATTGTGATGCTGGCGGTCAACCATCATGTCGATCCACCAGCCCAGCAATGCGGACAAGACGAAACTCGTAAACCAATAGGTGGGGCCCACGTCCCACCCGGAAAACGAGAATGTTACAACCACTAGCAGATTCACGTACATCATCAGCCTAGACATGCGGAACGTTTGGGAATTTTGTAACGAGAAAAAAGTAAGGACGGCGCTCAGGATGCAGGGGACCAGGACGACTCCTGCGGGCCCGAAATCGGCATGGATGTACGCTAAGTACGTACCCTGATTCCCTTCTTCTGGCGTGTGGTAAAACGGCGTGTAGTACGGAACATAGGTGCGAAATCCAAGCTTCGCCAAAAGTCGCCAGACAGGCGCAAACGTATTACTCGCAAAAAACGAATAGGTGTCCACCTCAGGATGCATCAAATACTGACTGAAGGTGGGAGCTGCCATTGACACATAGAGATAGAGAGAGGGAAAACCGCTCGCGTAGTCTGATATGGTGCTCAAAGCTCGCGCTTGGCCTGCGTGATACTGGTACGAACCACGGTGTGAGCCAATCAATATAAAGAACCCGAACAGCAGCAGAACGACTAGGACTAACACCATCACGCCGCGCTTACTGACAGTGAATCTTTGAGATCTAGGTGAAAAGATGTATGCGTATGCGAACAAGGGGGCTGCTATAAGTACACCCGCCCTTTGCATCGAGATCACAGCGCCGGCGAACGCCCACAAGAGCGGAAGCAGTGCCGTAACAGTAATTTTTTTTACGCGAGCGGTGTACGCTCCAGCCAGGCACGTCGCTGGGACCCCCAAGAAAAACAAGTATGGCACTCCGCCCAACTCGCCCTCAAATCGACGTGCGTAAATTTCATTCGGACTAAGGAGAAGCACGCTCAAGACCCCGCCGAACTCAGCTTGCATCTGTCTGATCTGCTGAATCAGCGAAACCGTCCCCAACAGTGATAAGACGATGATCGGGATTCTTAGGTAGTTAGGATTAAATTCGGGCATGATAGCAGGTCCGCCATCGTGCTCCCTCTTCGCCAACACGACCAGTGCGGCCCCGAGAAACACCGACATCCACGCAACTGCGATATACAGCCACGCTTCCGTGCAGATCGGATTGTAAGCAATCAACCCCAACTGATATGCAAATAGCGAAATGCTCCACGTGACCGAGTAGATGGAAAGATGGTTGACCCACCCGCCAAGCATCCAACGACTAAGAAGAACACCGCCAACACCCGATGCCAGCAAAGTCAATAACGGGATCATTGTTCGGGAAAGCCACCTTTCCCGCGTGATCGAAAGGGTCCGATTTCACGAATTCTCGAATTCGCTCTGTGAAACAGAGCTTCACTCTTTGCCCAAAACCTAGTTGAGCGGACATCTCCGGCGATTTCTACGAGGGTGAGCCTCGTTGGCGAATAATGATCCAACTGGTTCCACTTCTGCTTGCCCAAGACCCAAACTGCCCCGACGAGAAAGGCGAACACGGTGAACAGAATAGTAAGCGCCGTGCGCGGAGGACTACTCCTCTTCTCAGGGACATTTGCCACATCGAGAACTTTTACAGTTGGGATCTCCTTGGCTTCTTCAACCCGCGCCATTTCGTACTGGGCTGTAAGAAGCTCGAATACCTTTTCATCGATTTTGGCACGACGATAAAGGTCGATGTAACGCTCGCCGATGATGGGTAATTGCCGCAAGGATGGATACAGGAAGTCGTTGCTGCCGCCCTGTCCATCGGTATTCTGTTTAACATCACCCGTTGAAATGCCTTTGGTGCCACCGATTTCATTGAGTTTGCGTTCCAGTTCAGCAATCCGCGCGTGCAGAGATTTCACGCGAACGTTGTTCGAGGTGTAGATCTGCTCCAAGCCTTTTGCCTCGGACTGTGCCGCGATCAACTCCCCTTGCAAAGCAGCTGCGGCTGTAACAATGGCTTTGCCTTCATCGTCCACATCGAGGGTGGCGTTCTTGCTGGAGTACTCAGCCAGATCCTTGGACGCAGAGTCCAGTTCCTGCTTCACAACGTGCAGGCGTTCTTCAAGGAAGATTCGTTCCCGCCGGGCTGAGGAAGTGGAGAGTTGAGCCATCAATACGTCGAGTTCGGCAACATATTCCCCGGCTATATCGGCAGCCCGCTGCGGATGGCGATCGTATACGGTAATGGTGATAATTCCACTCTTATGATCCAGGGATATCTCCGTATTCTTGGAGAGTTTTTTCCGGGCTGCCTCGTAGCGCTTGACGTAGTACTCTTTTCGAAGATCGAAACGATTAATGAGTTCGTCCTGTACCGTTCTGCTCTCAAGCACTCCGACAAACAGCTCCCCGGGCGTCTTGAGACCGAGCAGACCGCCAGCAAGCGATCCCAGATCGGATCCGCCGACTGTGCTGCTGCTCGTTCCTCCGCTCATGAAACTTGAAAGTAATGACATCCCAGAACCGGACTGGGTGTCCGGAGGCATCAGTTGAGTGGTTGATTGGTACTTAGGTGGAATTATGAATGCGACCAGAACGCCGAGGAGGAATCCGGCTACCACGAAACGCCCGATTTGTTGCCGGGAATTCCACAGCAAAGAAATCGCAGGGAAGAAACCCTGGCCGTTAACTTCGAAGGCCTGGGTAGACCTGAACTCCCCGTTCAGTTGGGTCTCCCGGTTGGGCGGAGGCATGGCTTTTGTATCTACAATGTCCATTTGGAAACTACCTGACCAACGGTAAGGATATCAGCATCTCCACGACTATTCCCTTGGCAACTAGCAAGCACCCAGACTCCCAGCCTTGGGTTCGCTAGCGCCGAGTTGGCTGAGTTGCTCGGCCAATAACCTTGTGCAAACATCCATCACCCAGATCCTGTGATCGAGTCGCGTGTCTTTGCTACTATTCGCGCGAGAAACTCTTTTGATTAGTTTAAAACCCAGCGCCAGTCTTTGGAAATACAGTTTCTCAAGCCACACATAAGCACGAGCTTGCCACAACGGAAGGTGTTTCTTAGCCAACATAGCATGGCTCTTGGTGAGAAAACGATAGAACTTGTCCGACTGATCTAGACGGGTAGAATCGCCTCCTCCGTGATGAATCACCTCGGCAAAGGGACAGAAAACGACCTTCCATCCCATCTTTCGGAGCCGAATGCAAAGATCGGATTCGTCACCATAGAAGTAGAAATCTTCGTCGAAGCCCTTAGCCTGAAGATAGGCCTCTCGAGGTAATGCTAATACAGCTCCGAAGACATATCCCACCTGCTTGGGACGGCTATCAACTCTCCGAGGCCAGCAAAGACGTCGGTACCATCGAATCGCGGAGCTAATTCCAAGCACATCTTTGATGCCAGTCCATACGCCAGGAATGTCCCCATAACTCCGCTGCCAACCCCCGCTCGGCGAGACTTGTCGAGGAGCAGTTATGCCAATCTCCGGGTGTGATTCTAGAAAAGAAATCATCGTAGAGACAGTGCCCTCGCGATACACAACATCCGTATTGGAGAGAATCAAGTGCTTGTGTCCGGAGTGCGTCTGGGCTGCGCCCAGGTTAATGGCCTTCCCATACCCGAAATTGGTGCCAGTCTCGATCAATCGCACCCCGGGATATTGCCTGATAATCTCTCTGGTTTCGTCTGTCGAGCTGTTATCTACCACAACGATGTCGGCCCCGCTCGGCACAACCGACGACAAACACGGACCAATGAACCCCGCGCTGTTGTGCGTGACCATAATGATGGCTACTTCTGCCATTTAAACCTGACTTCGACCAGGGGAGAATACTTGATCCGAACGAACTCACCGACGACGCTCTGTTCACTCTGATTCGCGAAGATGACAACATCCGCGTGATCGCGACCCGCGAGATCGTAGATCGTTCCTACATCAAGGCCAAACCCACCCGCGAAGAAATCGCGCGAAACATGCCCTGCCGGCAACCCATGCCCACCGGTGCCGACGCACTCGCAGCCAAGCAACCGGATCAGTCCGCTTCAAGCCTCAACACAAAACGTTCTCCCAGCCAGGAGGAACAGTATTGGCTCAAGCACGACAATGACTTGGATTGTTACTTGACCCAGTATCTTCCCTACGGCATAGCGCCTTACCCGTCGGGACAACTACAGTCCACGCAAACGCCTTCACAGCAACAATATCCAGCATCACAGTACCCCCTTCAGCAATTTCCGCAGCAGCAGCAGCAGTACCCTCAGCAACAATACCCATCTGAAGGTCCTCAGCAGAATCCATCCACCGACTATCGCCGACAGCTTCAGTTGACGCAGGCGCAACCATCCCAGGGCTACTTCGGGATGGACAGCGATCAAAGCGAGATGGCGAGCATCCAGCCCGATGAACTCCCCAGCCTGCTGAGCGCGAGCCAGTCCAGCGGAATTTCTTCTGCAATGTTGAAGAAAGGGATGGGAGCAAGTGGCGCCGGCACTTCCGGTTTAACCATGCCGCCCGAGTTAGGTTCATCGATGGGCTCATCCCTCGGTTCGTCGATCGGGTCCTTGCTTGGAGGCCAAGGCGTAACTTCTGGACTTCCTCAACAAGCGCGGCTCGAGGACCAGAACCGTTTTCCGCTCCAACAATACTCATTTCCTAAGCCGCCGCAGCAGCCCATGCTGCGCCATCGGCCCAACCCGTACGCTGACGTGCCCTCGCTTTACGATCTGTATGCCCAGTACTCGAGGCGCTCTCCGAAGCTGGAACGCTTTGGAGAGGACGTTTTCGTCAACGGCACCGGAAACCTCGACGAGATTCCGATGGATCTGCCCGCAGGGCCGGACTACGTCGTCGGCCCGGGTGACGGGTTGACCATCAGCCTCACCGGAGGAATCTCACAGCGCCTGCAGCGGGTTGTGGATCGCGAAGGTCGCGTTGCCTTGCCTGAGGTCGGAGCAGTCGAAGTGTCCGGGCGCAGTTTGGGCGACGTGCAACATCTCGTGCAGACGGTTCTGCGCGGCCAGTTCCGCGGAGTCGACGCCGATGTTTCTCTCTCCCGCATCCGCACAGTTCGCGTCTATGTGACCGGAGACGTCGAGCGTCCCGGAGCCTACGACGTCAGTTCCCTCTCCACGCCGCTGAATGCTCTCTATATCGCGGGTGGGCCGACCGAGGGTGGTTCGCTACGGATTCTGCGCCACTATCGGGGCAAGCAACTCGTTCAGGAGGTCGACGTTTACGACCTGTTGCTGCACGGCATTCGTGGCGACGTACAGAGACTGCAAGCCGGAGACACCATCCAAGTCCCGCCGTTGACGGGGCAAGTCACAATTGAGGGCATGGTACGACGGCCAGCGATCTACGAGTTAAACGGCGAAAAAGGTCTCGCAGACGTTCTGGAACTTGCGGGAGGCGTTCTTCCCTCCGGCACGTTGCGCCACGTGGATGTAGAACGCGTGGAAAGCCACGAGGGTCGCACCATGCTCCGCCTCGACATCCCGGAAACGAATAGCGATGCCAGCGTTAACAAAGCACTGGAAGACTTCGCGGTCCAAGACGGCGACAAAATCAAGATTACTCCGATCCTGCCCTACGCCGACAAAACCGTCTACTTGGACGGCCACGTTTCCCGCCCCGGCAAGTTTGCCTACAGCGACGGCATGAAAGTCACCGATCTGATCAAATCTTACAAGGATCTTTTGCCTGAGCCTTCAACCAGTCACGCAGAGATCATCCGCCTGTCCCAGCCAGACTTTGCGCCCCAAGTGCTCGCGTTCAATCTGGGGGACGCTCTCGCGGGTAAAGATCAGGATCTGGTGCTCAAGCCTTTTGATATCGTTCGCGTCTTCGGAAGATTCGACTTCGAAGATCCCCCGGTGATTACGGTCACAGGAGAAGTAAGGGATCCCGGTGACCACTTGACCAACGGTGTCGCCCACCTGAGCGACGCGGTTTACCTGGCCGGCGGAACCACGCGCGATGCCCTGCTCACCGACGCCCAGGTCTTCCGCAAGACCAGCGACGGCAAGCTGGAAGTAATTAATGTGAATCTGGCCAAGGCTCTCGAAGGCGATGCCAAAGACAACATCGCTCTCGAGCCGAAGGACCGGGTATTTATTCATCGCGACCTCAACAAGCTTGATCCACCCACGGTTGCCATCGAAGGCGAAGTGGCACGTCCTGGAAAGTATGCACTTGGCGACAATATGACTGCCGCTGCTCTGGTTCGCCTTGCCGGCGGCTTCAAGCGCGGCGCCTACAAGGAAGAAGCGGACCTGACCCGTTACGAAATATCAGAAGGCAGCAAAATTGTCAGCGACCACGTGACCGTGCCGATTGCGAAAGCCATGGCCGACGAGCCCGATGCCGACGTCCGCCTTCGCGACGGCGATGTGCTCGCAATCCGCCAGCTCACCGGTTGGAAAGATGTCGGCGCGATGATTACCGTCAGCGGTGAGGTCGTCCATCCCGGCACTTACGGTATCCAGGAGGGCGAGCGTCTCAGTTCCATCATTCAGCGTGCCGGCGGCTTCCGTAGCGATGCCTATCCCTACGGCGCAGTATTTGAGCGGAATCAGATCAGAGAGATGGAGGCGAAAAACCGCGCTGACTTGCTCGATCGGGTGCAAAGCGAAGGTGCCGATATCAAGAGCATCCCCGAGCAGAACCAGCAGGATGTCCTGGCCAAGCAGGCCGCCGTGGAGCAGTATCAAGTGACGCTGCAAAAACTGCAGAACGCGCCTCCCCAGGGGCGGATGGTTGTGCACATCTCCAACAATGTCAAGCACTGGATGAATACCTCGTCCGATGTCCAGGTACGAGCCGGCGATACAATTCACATTCCCAAAAAGCCCGGTGTTGTATTGGTGGATGGTTCGGTTTACAACCCCACCGGAGTTACCTTCAAGCCCGGCAAGAGCGCTGGGTGGTATCTGAACCAGGCGGGTGGCCCCACTGAGACCGCCAACAAAAAGGGTGTCTTCGTGGTCCGCGCGGATGGGTCAGTGGCTGGCGGCCCCAGCGGCTTCTTTGGGGGAGGCGCGGAGAGTGTAGCCATGCAGCCGGGGGACATGGTGGTCGTGCCGGAGAAGATATTCACCATCAGTCGTGCATGGCAAAACACGGCGATTGCCGCTCAGATTGTCACCGCGATTGCCATCAGTGCCTCTTACGCCAAAAACTTCTAGTGAGCAGGACGTCGTTTGATTCTTTCGTGGGTTAAGCGTGCAATTTTTCAGCTCGCAATACTGCTGCTCGCCATGTTGGCTTCTGCCATTGCGCAAACCACTACATCTGGATCGACCTCGGCTCCAAGCCAGGAGGCGAACGACAGCACGGTAGCGGACAGTTCTTCCCACTCACCGCAGATGAACGCTCCCGAGAACCCATACGAACTGCAGCCCGGCGAGGATCCTGAAAACCGCCTGGTTTCGCCCTTCCTAAAGCACATCGTGAGCGATCAAAAGCAGTTCTGGACCAGCCCCGCGCGCTTTCGCACAAAAGATTTGAAATGGATCCTGCCTTTTACCGGGATCACAGCCGGTTTCATCGCCAGCGATAGCTGGTGGGCGAAGCAAGTGAATCCAAGTCATATGCAAACCAGTCTGCATATTTCAGACTACGGCGTCTATTCTTTGATCGGCCTGGGTGGAGGCTCCTTCCTCCTTGGTCACATAACCCGCGATGACCACTTGCAGGAAGCCGGACTTCTGAGTGGAGAGGCAGCAATCAACGCCACCGGAGTGACCTACCTCTTTAAAGAAATTACCCAGAGGCAGCGTCCGCTCGAGGGCAACCGGAACGGAGACTTCTTCACCGGAGGCGCTTCGTTCTTCTCCGAGCACTCGGCCATTGCCTGGTCGATCGCGAGCGTCTGGGCCCACGAATATCCCGGCTGGCTCAGCCAAACCGCCGCGTACGGATTGGCCTCCGCGATCACAATTACCCGCGTGACCGCTCAACAGCATTTTCCATCCGACGTAATCGTCGGAAGCGCGTTAGGCTGGTACTTCGGCCGCCAAGTCTACCGCGCCCACCACGATCCGGAAGCGGGGGGGGGCCCCGTGGGGTAATCTCATCGAGGAAAAGACCGGCGACAAAGTTCGCAATCCGAACTACATGGCTTCGCCTTACGTCCCGATCGACAGTTGGATCTATCCCGCATTACAGCGCCTGATCGCGCTGGGCTACATGCAATCCAACATGCTCGGGATGCGTCCCTGGACCCGCATGGCCTGCGCGAGAATGCTCGAAGAAGCCGGGGAGAAGCTTCAGAATGATGGCATGGAAGCGGGCGAAGCGGGAAAGATATACCGCACGTTAGCCAACGAGTTCACCACCGAGACTGGACGCCTGGACGGAGCCGCCAACGTGGGCGCACGCGTCGACTCGGTCTACACCCGGATGACAGGAATTTCCGGCACACCACTCCGCGACGGCTATAACTTCGGCCAAACCATCATTAACGACTACGGTCGGCCCTACTGGTCGGGTTTCAACAATGTAACGGGTGCGAGTGCCGACGCAGAAGCGGGACCGGTGGCATTTTCGTTTCAGGGCGAATACCAACACGCGCCCGCGATGCCGTCCTACCCTCAGCAGGCGCTGGCAGCGATTGGGGCGGCGAATGGTACGCCACCGTTCCCCAATGGAACCGCCGAGGCCAATCGATTCCAACTTTTGAACAGCACCGTCTCTCTCAACATCGACAATTTGCAGTTTACGTTTGGCGAGCAAAGTTCGTGGCTCGGTCCCGGCGAAGCCGGCCCCCTGCTGATGAGCGACAATGCCGCACCCTTCCCGGCGTTGAAGATCGATGATGTCGCGCCACACAATATCCCTGGACTTTCAAAAATCCTCGGCCCTTTCCGCGCGGAATTCTTCATTGGACAGCTCTCCGGGCACCAGTGGGAGTACTGCGCCGTGCCGAGTTGCAAGTCATATCCTGGTTACCCGAACGTGGTTGGTCCCAACATTGCTCCACAACCCTTCATCCACGGCGCAAAGATCAGTTTTCAACCCACGCAAAATCTCGAATTCGGCATGGGAATCACCGCCATGTTCGGCGGCCCGGGTCTTCCGGTCACGTTTGGAAACTTTTTCAGCACCTTCTACGTCCACACTCCGAATCTGGCAAAAAATCCTGGTAAGCGGGTTTCGGCTGCCGATCTTACCTACCGAGTACCGGGTTTAAGGGACTGGTTAACCTTCTATCTGGACTCTATGGTCTGGGACGAGATTT
>Ga0207002_1108_pt1 | contig 15758 bp, 12 predicted proteins | sample Alteio_BWMinCont_88_FD_153473 | JGI IMG/M metagenome (GOLD analysis project Ga0207002, IMG submission 153473) | Enriched cells from forest soil in Barre Woods Harvard Forest LTER site, Petersham, Massachusetts, United States -... | ecosystem: Environmental > Terrestrial > Soil > Temperate forest >...
CAGAGCCTGAAAATATGCCCGAGCTCACCGTCAAATGACCAACAAGTACGGCGGGTAGTGCATGATCCAGGGTTTGCGCAGAGCTTTCTATACTCTGTGCCATTGCAGTAGCAATGTAATCACTCATTGACCGATGCGATGAAAGTTTGTGAGTTTGACTGAGTGCTATATTGCTTCGTGTAGGCCAGGGCATACCAACAATCTGGACTGGACCACTTTTTGTGATAATTGTTTTGGTGTCTGGCTTTGCAAATACATGAAACGTATTCACCGGTAACTGGTTGAAGAGATCAAGCGCATGCGCTTTACCAAAGCTTACTGGATGATCATGATTGCCAACTACAATAACAACCGGAATCTGTGCATGATGTAGCCGCATAAAACAATCAATTAAGAGTTTTTGATGGGTCTGACTTGGATGATGCGTTTTGTAGGCATCACCGGCAAACACAAAAAGGTCAACGGCATTGTCGATAGCATAGGAGATGCAGTGGTCGAGCGCCTTTTTGAAATCTAAAAGCCGTGTATGGATACCCGTTTTGCTATCGATACGACCATAATTTTCCATACCAAAATGAATATCAGCGGTGTGTACAAACTTTATCATAGTTGATACACAGATGAAGCTAAGCTGCTTGGTATGGTTATTTTTTTGTCTTGTTGTATGTGCGCAAAAGGGCCAACCGATGTATGTGCATGCACAGTACTATTTTTAAGGACAGAATGACTGTACACGGTGACCATGTCATGCAAAATGCAATTTTCTATAACGCTATAGGGCCAAACTACTGATTGTATACCAATTGTTGTGGTACCCAACAGATGAACTCCTGCCGCTATACGAGTGCCAGCGCCGATGTTGACCGCAACATCAATCCACGTAGTAGCAGGATCTTCAATAAGCACGCCCGCTGCAAGCCAGTGCTTTGCGATACGTTCACGCATTATCTGTGTTGCTACCGTAAATTCAGCAAGTGTATTGACTCCATGTACTGTAGCATAGTCATACAGAAATGTGTTAACACCGAGCCTTTGTGTGCTTGCAATACCAATGAGGTCGGTAATATAGAGTTGCTTTTGAGCATTGTTTGGCTTGAGCTCTTCGGCATACTGTTCTAAAAAAGTACGCTTAAAAATATAGATGCCTGCATTGATGGGATACTGTTGTGTTAAATTACCCGTAAAATCTTTTGCTTCAACAATGCGAGTACTCTCTCCATCAACAATAACTCTACCGTATGCATGGTCCAATGTATCAGGATATGCGGTAACAAAACTGACAGCGGTATCAGTAGCGGTATGCAGTGCAATAAGTTGCATTATGAGATCTGCGGTTATGAGCGGCATATCGCCATTGAGTACCAAGATATGATCAGTATCCCAGAATTCTTTACTACACATGAGTGCATGTCCAGTGCCTAACGCCTCTTCTTGCACTGCAAAGGTTGCCTGCGGATTATGTGCGGTTATTGCAGCGGAAACCTGTTCTTTAAGATGTCCAATGACAATAGTTGTTGCAATGTTAAGAGAGAGTAGTAGCTGTGTTGTGTGAGTAATGAGTGGCGTACCACAGAGTGATATAAGTAGCTTATTGAAATAGAGACCAAACCGGGCCGATTTACCTGCCGCAAGTACAATAGCATGTACAGAGTTCATAATTTTTTTACCTCATATGAGTTTGCATATCTTTTATGTTTTATTTTAAGTAACTTTTGAGATAATAATACGGTATACCAGTTTAAAAATACAGAAAGAGATCTTATGCCTGAAAAAAAAGAATTTCCTTCTATTACCTTAGAGCTTGATCAAGAAACGTATGACTCATTGGTTGAGCTTGCAGCGCGGGATGAAATTACCGTAGAAGATTGTGCATACAACTTACTCTACGAAGGACTTGCCGCAGAACTTGAAGATGAAGAATGGGATGAAGAAAAACCAGATGATGATGACGAAGAACCGGAGCATAAAAATCCGTGGGGGAAAGGAACATAAAAAATACTTCGCAGGGTATTAATGCGAATACCCTGCACCCCGCACAAACGTGCCGTTTGATCGCTAAGCAATTTAAAAGCCGCACTACCGCACCTGAAGCAGGTGCTCGATACGACTATAAATTGCATCAAAGTGTTTATTGAAATAATTATTGCTTTAGCATTGAATAGAATTAGGCATTTCGTGGGGCTTTTGGATAGATAATATCAGTGGTATTTATTGGTTCACGTTTGTATTGATTGAGTAGTGTTATTATGCTCGTGTACTGAGCCTTGCTTAGTATTCTAGCGCGTCTACCAAAACCTGCTATGTAGTAGGTATCCGTGCTATCTCTCAGATGGAAGTGTTTAGCTTTATACGTAGGGTTATGATTATTTTTTAGCATTATTTCTATAAGATCTAATCTGACTGGAAATCTTCGAAATGCATAACAATATCCATAATCTAGGTCTTGATTACAAATAGGTCCACAACCATTGATAAGATGATGCAGCGCGGGTACCCAATGTTCGTATTTATCACATACTTTTGTTATCTGAAAACCATTTTTTAAAAACCTTATGATTCTTTCTGTGTTGTCTATACGCTTGTGTACATTAGGTCCATTTTCAATAGCGAAAGGAAACGTTTTGCTGAGTATTTTTTGTGATTTAGATGAAGTCATTTCTGCTGCATGGATGCAACTACCTACCATTGCGCTTGTGACATTTTTGTTACGTAAAACAAATGCTACCGTCCACGGTTTGTTATTTCTGCATGCGGCAAACAATAGTTTTTCAACAATGTATGGATCTTGTTCGTTTTTGCACCAGTCAGTACTCTGTGCAAGCAGTGCTTTGCTGGTTACTGTGAAATTAAAGATAGTAGTTGTGTCTGTGAGTAAAACAACGCGATGTGTGACTTGTTTAAACAGATCTTCGGGCAGCTGATCGAGTGTATGTGTGGCGATAGTAGCAAGAATGAATAGACTCAATATCGCGTGTTTCATATTAACTTTCTATGATGAAAAGAGAATTCTTGATAAGAATAATGTGTCCTACAAACATTGCAATAATCTTTTGGCATGAGCAATCCCTGAGAAATTATGGCATTGCTATTCAAATAGAATATAGTATAGTAATAGATATACTATAGAAATCTACTTTTACGCGGGAGGCTCTCTATGAACTATAAAATTGGTCTTTTATTAGCTTTTTTATCAGCTGGATCGGCATTTTCTGATGCGGTGCCGGTACTCAATAATTTATCTCATATCAAACAGGTTGTTTATGCCTTTGACTTTGATGGGGTCATTATAGAGTTCAATGTTGCGTACTGGCTACAGCTTGCTAAGGAATATTACCAGCATGCTCTTCCATTGTTCTGTAATAGATTTTTTATACGTGATGTGCTTGCTGCTTGGTCTGCGCGTGGGCTTTATGATGAGGCAGATAATAAGATTGTAGGGGGATACCAAACAGTAGATTATCTGATTAAAAAGTATATGCCATGGGCTACTGAAGCTGACAGGATACGCATTTCTAGTGCAATTACTGCTGTGTTACCCAAGGATCACATGATCGATTATGTAACGAGTCTTCAAGTGCCTTATGTTGTGTGGACGAATAATGATCAAGTTACGTATAATCTTAAAGTTCAGGCAATCAATAGTATGCGTGAAGAAGCGGGTAAAGCGTTATTTAGTCCTCTTTCTGTCCATACAGTAATTCCCACTGGTCTTCCTGGTGCAACCGATAAGAGTAATACAAAACCACATGCTGAATATTATCAGCGTGTCTATACAGAGACCTGCACTACCTTAGGATTGCAGCATGGAGAGCTTTTGGTGATTTTTGTCGATGATAAAAAGGAAAATGTTATTGGTGCGCAACAAGCTGCAGAGCTCTATAACTTACCCATCAAGGCCTATCACCATTGGCGTCTTTGGGGTACGGGAGCGCGTTTGCAAAAACTTATTATTAACGATACAAGTTGGTTTGGTATGTGCTTGAAAGCGATTAACGGATAGATAAAAGTTGTAAAATATAAATAGACACGCGGTATACTGTGTATATATCTTTAACCTATGTTGGTATGTATGACAAGAAGTGATCTTTATATAAAGCCAGGCATTATTATTCCTGAGCATGAGTTTGAAATTACCGCAAGCCGCTCTGGAGGGCCTGGGGGTCAGCATGTCAATAAAACAAGTTCACGCATTACTGTACGCTGGCAGGTTGATACCACAACTGCCATACCTGAACATCTCAAAGAACGAATCAAACAAAAATTACATACACAAATAAGTGGTGATGGATTTTTAATAGTCCACAACAGCACATCCCGTAGCCAGCAACAAAATAAAGAAGCAGCGCTTGAAAATCTAGCACAGATAATTCGTGCTGCATTGCATATCCCTAAAAAACGCATTGCAACAAAAGTATCGGCAAGCAAGCAAGAAGCACGACTTCAGAAAAAAGCTCAACGCGGAAGTACTAAAAAGTTGCGTCATAAAAAAATATCGTTTGATGAATAAAGGCCGCTTTTTGCCCATTGCATTAAAGATTCTTGATGGAACTCTTTAATTTTTGGAATGTAGGGACATTAATTTTCTTTTTAATCATCTGATCAATTAAATTAAGAACATAATTCTTTACAACTTCAGTAGAAGCCTCTTCTTTACGGCTCGGAGAGTCCAGATATGGCTTACTATACTGCAGTATAGAGGTAACAAAATTAAGTTCTTCCTGTGTCATATCTTTTTTATTCATTATGTCATCATATGCTTTTGCAAAATAAAGCCTAAAGAGTGCGCCCTGATCGCCTGGATGACCTTTTTTAGCTCCATCTTCTATCACTTGCAGCACACCAAAATCCTGTGCAAGGGTAATATAATTATCGCATGGAGTATTAAAAAAAAGCATAGTAGCCACTGTTTTAAATGGAAATGTCCCTATATATCCACAAATCTTCTGACTATCAGATTCCATGGAAGCTATTGTAATAGCGGACCCTAAATCACCAAAATTATATGCCTGTTCCAGTAGCATGAGAGCTTTGTCATGGGTAGTGGCATCAAATGCATCTACCGCAGCATCTTTTGACTTTTGATTTTGCATAATCGCATGATGTAATGCGCAATAAACGACATCCCGCTCTGCCCACGATAGCATGTATATCATACATTCATGCTCTTGCAATAAACATTCCACATATAATAATGATGTTAATGGGTACTTAAAAAGACCGGTTTGTAAAAGCTTCTTTTTTTCTGCTATCGGTTTATCGGTATTTAAAAAAACAGCGTAAGCCATTATAGAAAAATCATACATATTTTCAAGCTCTGGCTTTTCACGGCATGTTAATGCCTCTTGCCAAAAAATCTCTCTTGCTAATGGTGTAACATACTGCTCCCATTGGCAACCGAGCTTTTTTGCTCCCAACTGACGCACTTGACCAAAACCTACTATCATTTGATGAAATGTAACAGGATCCTTGTTTTGGTTATATTCCAAGGCATACTTGTCTACCTGCAGCATGCACAGAGTAGGATCATTTTTCTCTTCTTTTATGAGTTTGCAAAGAGTCTCTGCATCGTTATCTGTAAATTCCTTACGACATAATTGCTCAAAAAATTTCACACGGGTAAGCTCCCAACCCGCTTTTATAAACTGCTCATACAGTGCTGTTCTGCTTTTATTTTCTTGATTCGTATGTACTCTATCAAAAATTTCTTCTGCGACCCGATTTCCATATTTTTTACGATCGGGCGATAATTTTTTTACCTCAATTGTACAAAAATCTTGTGCCAGGCTCAATGATTCTGTAGCAGATAAAGCTTTTTTTTGGTTTTTAACCAAATAGTGACTGACAACACAACGCAACCACACAGAAAGAGAAGACCATGATTGCGATAGCGCGCTATCGGGGCTTTCATATTTTTTGGCGAGCTCTTTTGCTATGGATAGCCGTAAAGTTACCCATGGTTCTTGGGTAAAGAAAGCACTAAAAAAAGAGCGGCTTACTCTTTGCCACTCTTTACTGCCTTGAATCAGATGACCTATTGAAGTAATAAAAGAAGGTATCATCTTTTGATGTTGCTCCAGATGCTTGTACGCATCAGAATAATCTCCGCACCACACGGATGTTAAAGTCTGCAATCTAACTATGTGCTCCACTGATGATTTATTCGCTTTTAACGCGTCGCCTACACAACTTTCTGGGAGCATAACCATAAGATTATTGAGCTTCACTTGAAAAGCACTATTATCTTCCAATAATACCCCTGCCATTTTTTCAATGCATTGTGGTAAGTTACAGAGTAAACCAGTTTTTGTTATGTCAAAAAAAACAAACCGACTTCGATCTTGATTTTCGACAAAGAGGCTACTTTCTAGGGCATCAACAAAAAGCTCTTTTTTTTCTTTTGCTGTTAATAATGCAAAATAAGCAGGCAAATACACAAGGCGTTCATCAGTAGGGTTACTTATTATATATTCACAGGTATATTTTTGAGCTGGTATATTTTGTGTATGCAAAGCCTCTGGTATCAGAATATTATAATCAGGGAACTCTTTTTCAAACTCTTGCTTAACCCTGTTTTCTTTGCGTATGGCCTCTTTTTTATATAATTGTATCTCTGAAATGTCGTGATCAGATGCACATAATGGTGCTATTATTACACAAAAAATAACAACGTTGGATATTACATATACCATATTATCCCTTAACATACGCAGTAATTAATGTGATATCTTTAAAGAATGGCGCTAATTGCGGGTCTGCCTTGTCTCCATTATGGACAAGCCCACCAATCCAAGCTAACAGAATGTTCGCTATGCTTAAACGGCAGTGCGTGCATGATCTGTTTAAAAGGCTTTCTTTTAATAATGCATATGCTCCACATTCATTAATCCATTGAATGTGCATAGAAATATTTTCTTTTTTGATTGCAAAAATCTTCTCAGTGAGACGGTGCAGAGTTGGTATATAATCCTGTATGCCATCCTTGTTATACATAGTTAATATCATTTGCGCCTTTGTAGCACCATCCGAAGCCAGCCTGTTTAACGGTTGCTCAGCTTCATGCCGAGCAACATGGTCGACTTTATCTTTGCTCACACCTTGTTGCAGAGCGTTGACCATGTGCGAATAAAACAGCTCAAGACCAGCATTGGTCTTATTCTTGAGCAAGCGTGTAAAGGCTAATACATGCATCAAAGGAGGCGTTTTTTTGTAATTATCATCACAAAGACCAAAATCTATTATGGCATCCAAAAGCAACTTGTCATCGTGACTAATTGCTGCGTCATCATACGTACGATACAGCATGTACCCACAAAGACTCATAATACTTAGATCCTGATAAGTAACAGTTGCGGTGTTTTTTTTCAAAATCCTTTGTGTATATGTTTTAAGATTATCGAATACCGATTCATCAAAAAAAGTTGTGGCTACATCAAACAATGGATTTTTTGGATGGAGTGATGCATGGTACGTTGCTTGTACCATTGAAGCCAATGCTTTAATCTTTTTTTCTTCATTTTCGCCACTGTTATTAGCTCCATATTTAATTGACTCACAGGATGTTTTTAAAGCGGAATAGCAAACCAAATCTTTATGGGATAGATGAGGAGTGTAATGCTCTAAGCCTTCCACCAGTTGCATAGCTTTATGAGCCCATAACTTTTTCTGTGGTTCTTGCGGGGGAGTTAAAGCAATAGCCCGAAGAGCTATTGCTTGTTTGATTTTTAATGCATAATTATCGGGAAAACGTACACGAGCCTCAGAACAGAATTGTTCAGCTTCTTGAAAATCCTTTGCGGAGGTGACTAGCGGTAAAAATGCCTCCATGTAACCCGCATCAAATGCTTGTTTAACGAGACTTGTAGCTTTGTTTTTATCTGGTGCAAGCCACCAAAATAGACGACCATTTTCCATACAACCAGCACTATATACAACACCAAGTCCATAAACTATATTAGGATTAGATACAAGATACGGCTCTATAATTTTTAAAAAAGCATCGCTTTTGATAGATGTTGCAATGCTAGTTATATATTTCTTATCCACAAGATTAAGCCCAGATTTTAAGGCACCGACACATAATTCACCTACTTTTTTTTGAGAAATAGAGCGATCTAAAAGGAGTTCGCATAAAAGCGTTCCATGCTGTGACAGCCGTTTATCATTGTCTTCTTGTCCCAATATTTTTGCAGCATCTGATGGAATTTGTGCAAAAAACTCTTCTGCTTTATTAAGTAAAGCCAACTGTTCGTTGCGAAACCGCGCATGCAATAAAGGCTTTTTTTCACGTGCACTCCACATCCTAATGCGCATGCGAGCAAGCCATAGCAAAACATATGCTCCACAATTCTGACCTGATTCAAATGTTTTTTTAAATGGTGTATTATTACTGGTTAATTCAAAAATTTGTTCACACCGTTCATGTGTATATTTGTGACTCTCTTTGCACTCGCTATGGGTCCATATTTCAAGAAGTTGCGCTACTACTTTTTGTGATTCTTTTTTTTGCACAGACAAGAAAGGAATAACTGTGTGCATAAAAAGTTGATCTGCTACCGTACCATCATCAAGCTTAAACAGGTTGAAGGCCTTCTTTGATTTATTTTTAACCAGATGAGCTTTCAAATTTAAAGACCATGCTGCGCTACCTTGGTCATGTCTTGTTTGTGTAATATACTGGGCAAGATTATCTGATTTTTTTAATAGTTCATGCACCATTGATAGTTGCTTGTCTATGGTACATGCATTCATACATTTACATAATGCATTACTGATTTCATCACTTTGTTTTAAAGTAAGTGGCACACAAGCACTTATATCAATAATTTGTTTAAAATTCCCATGACATAAGCTCGCCGTCAACAGCTTTTGTATGCGGGCTGGATGTTGTTTTTTTTGCGATCCTGAAAGGTAACCGAATCTTTCAATTGCTTGGTCAAAAGCTGGAGACGAATCAATTACAGCATCCGTTGCAAGAAGAAACTTAACCTCACATAACTTTTCAAGCACGCGAGATTCGATTGAATAATAGTAGGGAACATAGGTATTAGAATCTATCAGATTCTTTTTTATTGGTACTAAAATTTGTTGATAGAATTCTTGAAGTTTTTCATATTGCTTGGATAGTGGTAATTGTTTCAGCTCTTTTTCTAATAAAGTATTACACTTACCATCAACAAATTCAAAAAATGCACTGTACGCTGCATCACTGCGTGAGCTTGGCAAAGATTTCATAAATGGCTCTATTCTGTCACACGCATATGAAGAAATACAAGCAAGACAATTGACTATAAAAATAGATGCCAAAATCGGTACTAAGTTGATACGCATTTAATATATCCTGTAAATTTTTGAGATTAGTGTAACAAAATTCTATACAAATGCAGCAAAAACTAAAAAATTTTATCTAGGCGGACCTATTATTTATGGTACCCTATACTGAAGACCCTTATACAAAAAGATTCTATGAAAAGAGTACTTGTATTGATTGTAAGCTGCATATTGAGTGGCAGCCTCGTAGCAGAACGCTACATGATAGACAAAATTGATGTCGTTGTTATGGGATATCAAAACACTGATGTATTTGTTGAACTGATCACACAATCGGATACTGTGAGGCCAAACCTTTTGGGTCAAATGGTATCTATTAAGGAACTCGTCAAAGAGACCTGTTATTACATCGATGCACGTCGCTTGCATGCAGTCATGACAGAGGATCAGATAGATATGGTTATGGGAAGCCTTCAGCGTGCTTATAATTTGACTAAGGACGGCCTTGTAGAAGTTATCAAGGGCCTTGGCTATTCAGAAGAGGAAGGTCGTAGGCAGCTTGGACGCATGAACACCGTCAATCAACTGATTGATATGAGAGTCACCGGTAATATAATTATAGAAAAGGCTGAAATAGAGGCTTACTATGCTGCCAATCCCGCCTACCATGATGGAGTATATACCCTACAGCGTGCCATTGTACCATTTGGACCCGATAAAGAAGCACAAGAAGAAAGCCTCAAGCAACTACTCGCCACCCATGCAGACGGTCTGCAAGCAACCTGGAGTGGTGCATTTACTATCGGTTTTTCTGAAGTGGCACTCGAAAAAGGGCATATACATACGGCAAAACCGAATGAAGTTGTAATGACCGGCACAACACAGGATGGCTTTGAACTCTACCGTCTGGTAGCACGCAAAGAACCGGCTTTAAAAACATTGGTCGAACAGTATGACCAAATCGCTGAGGCATTACGGCAACCACAGGCAGAGAAACTGCTTACGGCATATCAAGCATCATTAGAAAAGAGATTAGTTATAGAATATCTGTGACCCATCCACGGCATATAAGCCGGATTCTGTACGCATAAAATATGCATGGCAACCATTTATCTAGGCGACATACCCGCGCATCAAACACCGCGAAATAAGCTTTGCGCTGCTTTGTCTTGCTCCGAATGGGGTTTACCCGAAAAGGTCGTTACCAACCTCCTCTGTGCGCTCTTACCGCACATTTTCACCCTTTCTTTATCACGCTATGCGTGATAAAGAGGTTATTTTCTGTGGCACTTTCCGTAACCCTACTTCGCATAAAGCTTCGAAGGGCCCCCTGCATTGCACCCGCCATCGCTAAAAGCTAAGGCGTGGTAAATTTCGCTCTACAGGCATTCTATTCGCATGGAGTCCGGACTTTCCTCATAAAAAAAGCGCTTATTATAGCGCGCCTTTTACGCGATTGCCCCGCCGTGAATGGGTCGACATTATCAAAGACAAGCATTTTATTACAATAAGTATTACAAGAAAAGTAGATATAGTCAATCGAGGCATTAAAATCAATGCGTTTGGATAGGCAATCCCCAAAAGATACTCTATGCTCGCATGCATTGCAACCAAGCAATAGGGTAAGGGCCATAGAGTAAATAACAGGTAGCGTGCACACAGCCCTACCACGGTGATACTTATCAGTGGCACCACAAAAAAAATCCACTCAATAGGTAGTATGACAGGCATATTCACAATGCTCAACAACGTATACAGTACACAGAGTGCTGACGCATACGTAAGCGCACAAGCATATAAGCAAATAGAGAACGGTGCTAGCAAAAAGGTACTTGTATAAAAACAGGCAACATCAACAAACAATGCGCACCACAGCAGTAGTATATATAAAAAATACCGCACACAGGCATACCAAGCAGAATAATTAGAACTTATTTTCATAACTCGATTCATATAGTTTTATACGAGTATATCATCATATTTGATTTTTTACGCTACACACACTATCATAATTGCAACGTTAAACATCCTTGGAAGCAGTACACCCATGCGTATAACATTATTTTTTGTGCTTACGATTTTTTCTTTCCTGTTTTTTCACACCATGCCATGTGATAATGGCAATCTAGAATTCTATAGAAGTTTGTATAATACGTTGGGTCCAAAAACGGTCCTCAAGTTTACTATTTTTAATGACCAATTTGCTGAATGTTCTACTGTATGGCGTACAGGATTGAGTATCAACGATATAGCAGCTTTTCATTGCGTCGACAAAGAATGGAACGGAATTTGCAAAGAATACGTCGGAAAACAACGCCAACAAATTGTAGAAAAATGCAAAAATTATTATACAATTAGACCTTCGACTTTAATTTTTAATGCACATCAAGCTTGGTGTTGTCTGGCTAAACAAAATGAGGACGATGTTGATATGTTGCTTACAGGAACCGTGAACGAAAAATTTCCTCATGAAATGCGATGTATACGATTCACAGCAAACTTACATATACGTTCACTCGATACTACCTACTATGGGCCCAATGACATAAAACCTATCAATGATATGTTTCTGATACTATGCCCTGGCGATAGTGACTATCTATTATTACCAAGTCAACAGCGATTGTATTATCTTGAGACTCCCCACGGAAGCAGAAATATTTGGAAGTTACGTAAGACAACGGCATCATTGCTCACACTATTTAACCAATCAGAATCTGATACTTTTTGGTACCCTGTAAAAAGAGTAACGTCTCTAATAACTCTTCAAAATTCTCGCCTATCTTCAAAGCTAACTCTTTCTGTATTTGATCCGTTGTTTGGACAGGTCAAAAGTAATCTTATATTAATGCATGAAGCTTCCGATACTTTAACTAAACCTCCCTGTGCATGTGATGCGGGTATTATCGCTACACAATGTCAAACTCATTATCAACAGCTTTGTAAATGTGCTGAAGAAGAATCGTTAGCGGGTCAACATACCAAACTGACTAACCTTTTTATTCGTTATCATATGCTTCATAAGATTAGAGACTCTAACAATAGCTCGGCATATGGCAACATACAATTTCATGCTAACGCAGTTGCCGATCTTATTGTGCAAACAGGCGGGAGAAAAATCTTGCTTCATAGCAGCGAAGAAGAATTAGGTGATACCTCCTCCTATAATCAACTCTTGCAAAAAGTAGCAGAAAACCATGCCCGCGATCATAAATTATTGCACAAAGCAGCGGAAGATCATGCCAGTGGTTGGCATAGAAACGGTTTAGTTCTGTACTCTATTCCTTACAACGAAGAAAGCATTCGATTGCCGCAGCGTTTCTGTAAAGAAGATGGCACCACACTTATCACATTAAAAAATAGATCCATTTCAAAATCATCAGAAGAAACAGTATTGGATGTGTGCCATTTATTTATGCATGGTAGTGTTTCCTATATTTTTTCACTCCATAACAATAGGAATAGCACAAAGAGAGTCCTGTTTTTTGATCCTGCAATTCATCCCGGCTTTCCGCCAAAATTTTATTCTTGTCAATATGGTGAAACGCTTAAAAATGGCTTTGACATAATACGCGAAAGAGACGATGTCCATACTTGTTCAATAACAGCGCCAGATGCAACCATTGCAGAATTCATGACACATATACGTAACTTCAAAGACAAAGAGTATATCCCATCACCACCTCAGAGCTTTACAACTCCTGACGAACCATTTAAAGAAAATCCTACTTCCATAAACGATTCTCACAAAATTATTCCGCTGACATGTCAAATACCCAAAGATAAAAAATTCTATAATAAACTATGGGAAAGGTGCAAGCTGAGCCTAGGTAAGGGCATGACCCTTGGACTTCTAGTTTTTTATTTTCATACTAAAAAGTTCCATTTTCTGGCGCTGTGGCGTCCACATTAGCTGTGTATAAAAACCATGTTTAATAAAAAAATGCTTACTTTGGCCAAAGTTTTTTTTACTTTCTCGATATGCTTAGGCTGTATAGTACTTGGTGCTTTCTTTTTTGTTACTCACAACCAGAGTGTTGATTTTTCTAAACTTGCAGAATACCATACTGGGTCACCATCAATTGTGCTTGATGATGCAGGCAATGAGATTACCCGATTTCAACTTGACCGCCGTACCCCTATTCCGTATGAGATGATCCCGCAACAAGTTGTTAATGCATTTTTAGCCGCTGAAGATTGGTATTTTTTTGAGCACCATGGCCTTTCCTTCACCGGGATTGTCCGCTCATTATTTGTAAACATGCTTAAAGGACGTAAAGCTCAGGGGGCGAGCACGATTACACAACAACTGGTACGACTTTTGTTTTTTGATAATGCAAAAACGTATAGCCGTAAACTCAAAGAACAAGTTTTTACTCTGCTTGTAGAGATGCAATTTACCAAAGAGTATATCTTAGAAACCTATCTGAACAACATCTATTTTGGCGCTGGTATTTACGGTATTGAAGCAGCAGCGCAACGTTTTTGGGGAAAATCGATTGTTAACGTCACGCTCGATCAAGCAGCAATGCTCGCGGGCATTATTTGTGCACCAAATCGGTACTGTCCTTTATTGCATCCACTGTCTGCACAGCGAAGGCGTGATGCAGTACTTGCACATATGGTAAGGCGTGGCGTTATTACAGACGCAGCATATACGAACGCAAAACAATGCCACATCTCTACGGTTACCGCACAGGGTAAAAAATATGCTGCACATTGTGTCGAATTTTTGCGCCAAGAACTCGAAGAATTAGTTGGTAAGCATGCACTGTATACCCAAGGGCTTACGATTTATACAACATTGAATTTTGCAATGCAAAAACAAGCAGAAGATGCTTTTTGCAAACAGGTTACTGCACTGAGACATTCAAAAAAAATGCCCTTCGATGGAGGCCTTGTAACCCTTGCAGTGCATGATAATGGTATCAAAGTATATGTTGGAGGGTATGATTTTACGGCATCACAATTTGACCGTGTACAACAATCTGAACGGCAGCTTGGCTCAATCTTTAAGCTGATAGTCTATGCCGCAGCGTTACAAGAGGGTAAAAAATTTTCAGACACTGCAGTTGACGAACCAATTACCGTCAAGCATGGATCTCAAACATGGTCACCGCGCAACTACTCACGTGATTTTAAAGGACCCATGACGCTTGCCTATGCGCTATCACACTCCAACAATATTGTAGCAGTCAAAACATTGCTTGAAATAGGCATTGAGCCTATCGTAGCGCTTGCTGAAAAGACTCATATCAGTGATACCATACCACCCTATCCATCGCTCGCGCTGGGTTGTATTGATACGTCATTATTGCAGGCGACGGCGCTGTTTTCTATCTTTGCTGCAAACGGTGTGTATCATAAGCCATATCTTTTGGTAAAAGTTAAAGATAAATTTGGTAACATGGTATGGAAAAATACTCTCGAACAGAATGAGCAGGTTGTCGACTCCCTCATTGCAGGCAAAGTTGCACGGGTATTGCAGCAGAGCATGCGTCGATACATAAAGCAGGCCAGCTCTCCTTTTACAGGTATTGATATGATTGCAAAGACTGGTACTACCAATGACTCGCGCACTTGTTGGTTTATGGGTGCCTCACCAACGTATACTACCGGTGTATACATGGGGTGTGATGATAATAGAGCATTGGGAATCAATGTGTTTCCTATTCATACTGCATTCATACCATGGTATGAATGCATGGAACAATGGCACCATCGGTATCAAAAATTTGTATATAATCCCCTGCTCCAAGAACAGTACATCAACTCAAAGACGGGACACGTCTGTCGTGCAGATTCAGCTGGTCGTATGAGTATACTCGTGTGATGTCAGTGAGAGCTGTTGGGGATACAGGAAGGTATCGATAGTATTTATTAAGAGTGATGGATGATGGTCAAGGCGCTGCTGTCTGAGCGTTACGGCATCTTGATAGTTTCGCTGACAGGCATATGCATTGGCAACTTGATGATCATCCGCAACTCCTTCAAGGGGAATCACGATCATCTTTTTTTTGTATGCCATACATTCAAATAAGGTGCCGGCTCCTGCACGACATATTACTAAGTCTGCTGCGCTGATGTACAAAGAAAGATCATCATGATACGGGAATACAAGTGCTTGTATTGCATGTTCTTTATACCATACAGGCCAATCAAGGCGGTCATTGCTGCCCGTTTGATGAATAACTTGTATCGGTTTTTTATATAAAAAAAGTGCTTGTTTTATGAGCTTATTGAGTTGCACAGAACCTTGTGAACCACCTAGTATAATAATGGTTGGACTTGTGCGAGCTTTTTTTAAAAGTTTTTGGTATTTACTTAAGCATAAACCATCCCGCATTGTGACAACCGGGGGGATAACAGCAATACCTGTTTGCGTGATGGGGTATTTGCTACGAATTCCTATAGATCTCTATGAATTGAATGCAGTTGTCGGTAAAGCTACCCGATTTTTGGCACCACTTGCAACGCGCATTATGATCTGT
>Ga0207002_1110_pt1 | contig 15629 bp, 10 predicted proteins | sample Alteio_BWMinCont_88_FD_153473 | JGI IMG/M metagenome (GOLD analysis project Ga0207002, IMG submission 153473) | Enriched cells from forest soil in Barre Woods Harvard Forest LTER site, Petersham, Massachusetts, United States -... | ecosystem: Environmental > Terrestrial > Soil > Temperate forest >...
GACAATGCGCGCGAGCAAATTTTTAAAAGAATTCGTCAATTTATTCAGCAAACAGAGGGAAAAAAATTCAGCATTGCGTACAATCACGTCTGTATTGATTTAAATTTTGTAGAGTGGAAAGAATCGAAAACAAGGACGAGCATTATTTTAAAATTGCTGCACAAGCCAGACAACATTGTCGACGAGGTTTTTGACTATCTTGGTGTGCGTTTCGTTGTTGAAAAGACAAATGAAATTCCAGTTCTGCTGAAATTGCTTGTGGAGGCAGACATTCTTATTCCACATCAGGTGGTTGCAATGAGAAGCAGAAACTCGTTGCTCAATATAAAGAATCCAAAAAGAATAGCCCTATTTTTAGAAAATTTATTGTCTACAAAAACAATAAGCAGTGAAGAATTTTTAAAAATGATGGAAAATGTCACATGGAAACAAAATATGGGAGATGAAAATAACCATCGCACGAATATGTTCACAAATCACAATTACCGATCTCTTCAATTCACTGTCAGACATTTGGTGCGCACGCAAAACCCCGCTTTTTCTTTGCTGGAATCCTTAAACAACAAATTGCGTAAGTACACAGGACTTTCGCAGCAAGATGACTGGCATGGGTCGGTGATTCCCGAGTATTTTTCGACTTATTTTCCTATTGAAATTCAGATAATGGATAAAGAAAGCTACGAAACGGCAAAGTTTGGTCCTGCTTCGCACGAAACATACAAATTAAATCAATTGAAGGCTGTGCGGGAAAGAATTTTGGGAAGTTTGTTGTCTTTTGATGCAGAAAAACTAAAGTCTCAGCAGCTCTAAAATATAGGGGGAAAAACATGAAAGTTGCGCTTTACGCAGGCTCCTTCGATCCTTGGACATTTGGTCATCAGTTCGTACTTAATTCAGCCCTAGAGATATTTGACTGCGTGCATGTGGTGTCTGCTATCAACCCCGCCAAACAAAGTTTGCTTGGCGCAGAGACAAGGTGTCAAATTATTGCCCATGCCAGGGATCCTTTTTTTGATTGGGGGTCCAAGGCTCCTCCGTTCTGTATTGACGACAGGGTTATTGTGACGGCGCAAGAAGGCCTTGTGGCTGAATACGCGACAAAAAATAACATCACACATTTTATTCGTGGATTGCGATCGACAACCGATTTTGAATCGGAATTTAATTTGTACTTTTCAAACCATGCCATCAATGCCCAGCTTCAAACTTGGGCTATTATGTGCCCTCCAAGATTGCTGCATTGCTCTGCAACATATGTCAAAACTGTTGTTGGAAAATCGCGAGTTCCTATGGTGGGGACGTTTTTTGTGGCACAGGCACAAATGCTCAATTGGTATTGTCCCGTTGGGCGTGTTTTTGATATTTTAAATTTATTTTCATTGGAACCTGAAAAACTTCAAATTTTATTCACGCATTTGTTTCAAGACTACAAAAGTATTTCTAAAAAAAATGTGACCGAATTGTCTCAAAAAACAAATCAATTTTTGATGGAACACGGAGAAAAATTAAAAAATGATATTCAGAATAAAATAAAAATTGAACATGAAAAAGAAACCTATTTGTGATCTTTGTTGGAACATTTTTTTGGAAAAAATATAGCAAAGGATGGCGTATGAGTGACAGCAGCACAGATTTTTTTGATGTCTTTGATGAACTGACAAGCGAACAAAAATTAATTCAACAAACGGCACGAGCTTTTGTTGAAAAAGAATGCCAACCACTTATTACAAATGCCTTTGAAAAAGGCGTTTTTCCAAAAGAAGTCATGCGCAAAATGGGAGGCCTGGGGTTTTTAGGAGCCAACTTGCATGGCTATGGATGTGCTGGGCTTGATGAGGTTTCTTACGGACTTATCTTGCGAGAACTTGAGCGGTGTGACAGTGCTTTTCGCAGTTTTGCCAGCGTGCAAAGTAGCCTTGCTATGTATGCTATTTACGCTTTTGGGTCCGAGGAACAAAAAAATCGTTTTCTGCCAAACATGGCTTTGGGGGAATCTGTTGGTTGTTTTGGGTTAACCGAGCCTGATTTTGGATCGAACCCTGCGGGTATGAAAACAGTTGCGAAAAAACAAGGGAACACATTTGTTTTAAACGGTTCTAAAACGTGGATTACCAATGCCACCATTGCTGATGTCTCTATTGTCTGGGCGCAGACTGACGAGGGCATACGTGGTTTTTTGGTGGAAAAAGGAACAGAGGGTTTTGAGACCCACGAGATTCATCAGAAATTAAGCCTACGGGCTTCCGTAACAGGGAGTCTTTTTTTTAAAAATTGTGTTGTGCCAGAAACTCATTTGTTACCCAAAACCGTTGGGGTAAAGAACGCGCTGATGTGTTTAAACCAAGCACGTTTTGGCATTGCCTTTGGTGTGCTGGGGGCTGCGGAGGATTGTTTTCAAGAGGCTTTAAAATATGCCAAAGAGCGCATTATGTTTGGCAAACCCATAGCGTCGTTTCAGCTTGTGCAGCGCAAGCTTGCAATTATGGCTACGGAAATAACCAAGGGGAATTTGCTTGCGATGAAGCTTGCGAAGCTGAAGCACAAGGGGAAGTTGAAGCCCGCGCAAATCAGTATGGCTAAACAAAATAATGTGCAGATTGCCATGGAGTGCGCGCGCATGGCGCGGGATATTTTAGGGGCCAATGGAATTAGTGGTGAATATCATTGTATGCGGCATATGTGTAATTTGGAGTCGGTGTATACGTATGAGGGGACTAATGATATTCATTTACTCGTAGTGGGACAGGAGCTCACTGGGATTGGGGCGTACCAGTAGTCTGTGTAACCGCGCGTGAGCGAGAGAGGGGAAAATGAGTCTCTATCGATGATGAGTTACTACGTGGAGTTGAAGTTATTGAGGAACGTGCAGAATCTGTCATACCATACTCTGATGATGTTGGACTGTTCGTTCGAGGGGTTACTTGCTGTTTAATCGGAACAAATAAGGCTCTTTGTTGTGTTGATGCAGTATTTCTTAAGTTTTCCAGAGCGGTTTTTTTGCTTTCGAGTTTTGTTTTCATAGCCTGAATCTCATTCCAGTTTATTCTTATAGCGGAGTGATTTGAAAACGAACTTTCTATTGCAACATCAGTCACTGTCAAATGAGTTTTTATACCTCCCATCAGAGTTTCGATTTTATTAAAAGCGGTAGTAATTTCTTGAGTGATATTCTTATAATTTTCTCTTTCTGATTCTGATAAAAAAGTTGTGAAGCCGTTCATTGCACGCCGAACGTTATTGATCCTCTCGTTAAATGAATTCACAATCGCTTTAAGGCCGTTATCGGTTAAATCTTCGAAAAAACTTTCATCAAAATTTTGAGTGCTGTCTGGAACAAGAAAATTTATGCAGCGTAAGAACGTAGCAATTTCTTTTTTTTCAAGGTCATTCTGTGCACAACCCATGGCCACAATTTTGTTCACGTATTGAGTCAATTCTTGTAATTTTGTAAGAAAAGTTTGAATGCAATTTGTATCAGTGTCAGTTACAGAAATTTTTAAATCGTCTGGAATTTGATAGGATGTGTTCTTTTCTATATCAAGCAATTTCAGGAATTGTGTTTTCTCGTTAAAGAGCGTTTTTTTATCAGGTTCTTCCGTGGCATCGAGTTGAAAAAAGGCATTTAAGAAGTCTGAAAAATCTGAAAAATCGAAGTCATCACTGAGTATTTCGAGAATATAACTAAAACACTTAAGAATGGTTTTGCTTGTTTCGTAAACATGTACATTTTTTAAAGTTGTTGTTTCTACAAGCGCATTTAATTTACGTGTTGTGGATTCTATGAGTGGTTTTATGATCTCTATTATTTCTTTTGAAGAAAAACGTAAAGATGTAAACATTTCTATTAGAGAGTTTCGTAATTCGGCTTCATGGCGCTCGCTCAAATGAATTAAATGTGCTTTGACAACTTCTTTGTCTGAAGCTTTAGCTATAAGGGTCTGAATCAGTGGGATGTTTTTAATTAATTCAGAGGAATATGATTCTGTGTCCATTTTTTCTGTTTGTTGTTTAATAAATTGATTTGCGAAATTGAAAATGGAAAGGCTATTGTAAATAGGGCGATGTTTTTCTAATAAATATTTAATGAACACGAGTTTTTTAGAGTGCTCAGAGTCATCGTAATTGATATAATGCTCAATTTTTAAAATTATTTTTTGCTTATTTTTGTCGCAAGAAGTGTTTAGTAGAAAGGAGAAAAGATCTTTGCATTTTTCTGGAGTCCTATTGATGTTTAAAAAAATCAAATGCAAAAGTTCGGAATGAAAAATTTGTGCTATTTCTGTAGTGTTAAATTCTGATGGAATGATTTTTTCAAATAAGAATGTTGCAAAATCTTTTTTGCAATTTTCGCTCAGATTTTGAAAGTTTTCATTATAAAATTTTGTAAGTTCGTCGATTGTCTTTTGCGTATTATCTGTGCTTAAATTTTGATATTGATTTTTTATACTTTCTAAAATTACAGTTGAAAATGTATTTAATTCGTTTATATCTGGAACGATTTTGTTATCCTGTTTAACTTTCCTTAAACTTTCGTGGATTCTATTTTTGTAATAAGAATCTAATTCTGTACTACGAAGATTTATACGATTTATAAGATTATATAATTCTAGATATTTCATAAGATCAGATATTTTCGTGACGGCTTTTGTTTTATTTATGATGAAAGATTTCAGATCTTTAAGTTGCTCTTTATCCAATTTATTTGATTGAATGATTTCTGAAAGCAGTTCAAACAGCAAATCTATACCAATTTCATTTTGCCTTTCTTCTAATACAACAGATAATAGAGTTTCTGGTATGGCCTGTTTAATTTGTCTTAAATAGAACTGATAGTTTTGTTCTTCTTGGGTATTAAAAGAATGAGTTTCTAGTTTTGATAGCAAAATTTTATGCACAATCGGATAAAATCTTGGTGTAAACAGCAAAACGTGATTAAGTTTTAAGTTAGCAATATTGTTATTGGTAATAAATTTAATATACACAGCTTCTGCATAAGTCAGCTGTGGGGGTAGTGGAGAAGTGATCTTGTTTATGAAAGTGTCTATGAGTTCTTCGTTTTTTTCTTTATGCTCCAGATTTTTTTCATCGATTTTGTTTATTGTATCAGCCATTAAATTGAGTAATTCTTGAGCTGTTTTATTCGTTGCTATATCTTGAATAGGGTTTTTTGAGAATATCGTATTAATGATACGAATTAAATGGTTGTATTGATGTTCTGCAATACAATAATTTTGAGTGTGAAGTTGTTCTTGTACGCATGTTATGAAATTAAGTGCATTAAAACTTGGCTGGTTAAAAATTTTGTCTAATATCGATGCTGATGCAGTGTGAGGGGTGCTAGCAGAGAACAGTTGTTGAATGAGTGTTTTTTGTAAGGCGATTACATCGGATTCTGCTGAATCAATAATGCGCTTTATAATTTCTTTTGCACAATTGATTTTGTGTTCTTCTGTATCTATAGCAAGGCTGTTTTGTTCCCAACGTGTAGAAATGATAAAATAAATTTCTTTAGTGATAGGGCTGCAATTTTCTAATTCATCATGCACATAACGAATGAATTCCAAGATTTGTGTAGGTTCATCATGAAGATGTTTGAGTAAATTTAAAGAATTAGCGTCAGAATTGTACGCAATATTTTTTCCAATTGAGGCAATGTATTCTGTAATATTTGTATTTATTGTGTCGTGCAATTTTGCTTCGAAAATTTGCAATATTTCTTCATTATAGTGAGGTATATTGCGAAATTTTGTGAGCTCCTCGCGGTAATTTAATTGTACAGCAGTGTTTGTGGAATTTGTGTTACTTGCGGCGGAGTGTTTTTTACGAGGTTTTCTTCTGCTAAAAAAAACAGGTTCTTCTATTTGTTCTTCTGGTATTTGTATGTCAGATGCATTTGTAATTAGACATGTTTCTGTAACAGTGGGCGGCGGTGTGATTGGGCTTGAGGGCGAATTCAGAATTTTTTTTATTTCTTTATAAAAGAAATATTGCGCTTGTGGATCGGTACTACTATTTACTGTGTTGGCAACAACAGTTGCATTAAAAAATTCTTTTAAACAGTGATTTTTTTTAATGCGTATGAGTTCTCTGCATTGTTTGAAATAAGCTTTTAAGTCACATGGTTTCATGTGAATACGAGCGGTTATTATTTGAGAAGACAGCTGTGGATATCGACTTTGTGTTTTGTTTTCTTCATCGAAAAATTGTTTGATTTCTAGATATTTTTCGTGCTTATTTATCGAATTTTCGTCACGAAATATTGATTCTAGTGCTGTGTTAAGTGTATTTGAAATATTGGAATATAATTGGTTTATTATGCATGTATCAAAATCTTTTTTTGTGTTTATAGTATTTTCTAGGCACAAATTTTTTATCTCATTCACGTTTGAAAGTAATTTTTTGCATGAGGCATTTGTGAGGTGAAGATTTTTTTTGCAAAAAGATATTAATTTCTGTTTTGAAATGTGAGTTTGAATTTTTCTTTTCAAAGAAAAGTGGCTTGCTTTTGGAGTTATGTAATTAAAGATATGATCTATAAGGATATCTCTGGATTGCAACAATTGTTCTTGTGTCTGCGCGTTAGAAGCAGTGGAGAGTGCAGTGTCTACTTGTATTAAAAAATCAGATATGCGGTCTTTAGCTACGTCATCAGGGAATCTAATGGGGGTAGCTAATGCCGTCACAGTCACAGGAAGATCGGTATGCAAAGGTGCGCTTGGAATATTTTGTATTGTGTATGAATTTTCTGCGTTTGACCCCGCAGAATTTAGGTGCTTGTCTTTTGGTTGAAACGATGCAAGAAGATCTTGGCATGTGCCTTCTTTACAAGAAAAAAAGACAATATTATTTTGTTGCCAAATGGGACCCTGGTGTTCTCCTTTTGGAAGTATTTCATCGAGAGTCTTGCCTGCATAATGATTTGATATAGACTCATCAACAGAGAGGGTTTTCCATGCATTTGAATATGTTGTGGAGCTGACATTGTTGTAGACTGTGTACCTGCCGTATTTTGTAGAAGTGTCACCTGTATGGACAACAATTGTTTCGATATCTTTTAAGTTTTTTTTGAGACCTTCAAAAGTAGCGAAATTCTGATTTTGATCGATATTTGTTTCCTTATCAACAGGAACGGGAATAACAGGAACGGGAATATATACATATTGATAAGTTGTGTCTGAACAATGTAAAGTCAATTCCTTAATAAGACGAGCTGCAGGATCAAGACGACTTATAGGGTCACAATCTTGAGCAATGGCGGTGTCATACATCTCTTTTAATTTTAGGATTAATTCATTATATATAGGAATTTCTTCAATTTGCATGCCAAAACCTGCCTTTTGATATACACAAAAGAAATTTTGAAACGCCTCGCCAATCTCCTTATTTTTATGCTTTGAGACCGCCTCTATGAGGCTTTTATTACGTAAAATAACCTGAAGTGCAGTTTGAATGAAAGATGTGCTGTTTGATTCGTTTTTTGGAAAAAAAATAATTTTTTGTTTAAGTGTAAGAGTTTCTTGATCTACAAAGTTTTTTTGAGCGGTGGTTGTGGTGTTACGATCAGAACTTATTACTGATGGCCTTATGAAGCACTGCATATTCCTTCACCTCATCCTAAAAACCAGCTCTCCTGATACCGTCTAAATCCTTTAAGAAATTCCATTGTGTGTCTATTTCAAACAATGTGGTCCCCTTTTTGCTGTCTATCACAAACATGACCTTGTGCCTACAAGTGGGAGCATTTCATTTTCGTATTTTAGGCAAAAAATGGACAAAAAATAAGCTAAAAATCAAAATAACTTATTATTATATATGAGTTATTTCAGTTCATCATGTAAATTGACTGGTTGGTTAGTTTAGTTGGGATGGCGAGTCATTTGGCGCATTGTGGAAAATACTCATATCAGGACCAATTGGGTCTTGTGCTACCTTTATCACGGGCAATTTTAAATCGCTCACCAGGTGGAACATTTTTAGAATAGAGATAAAAATCCACGTTTGATCGAGCTGCCACCAGGTCCACCCATGGCGCGCTGTGCGCGGCTGTGCATGGTGATTGTTGTGCCAACCCTCGCCAAAGGCCAAAATGCCAACCCACCAGTTGTTCCGCGATTCATCGCCACTTTTGTTTGGCTGCGAACCCCAGGTGTGTGTTGCGGAATTGACAAGCCACGTAATGTGGTAGCCAATAACGAGACGCATGAAGGTGCCCCACACCACAAAACTTGTGCCACTGTGCCAATCGAAACCAGGTTTTTCACCTACAAAACCGCCGATAAGAAACAACAAAAAACCAACGGCAAATTGCACAGGAACCATGTTGTATTCCAAAAACCAGAAAAATTTATTTTTTGAAATATCTGGGCAGTAGTAGGCCACTTCTTTCAGGTCGTTCAAGTCTTCGCGACGATTAAAAATGTAGCCCACGTGTGAATGCCAAAAACCTTCTTTGATGTTGTGGGGGTCCCCTTGGGTATCAGAGTGCGCATGGTGCACACGGTGCTGACCCACCCAAGAAATAGGCCCACCTTGGCACGCAAGGGTGCCACAAAACGCAGCAAAGTTTTCGACAAATGGAACAGCCTTAAGGGCCTTGTGTGTCAGAAGCCGATGAAATCCAAAGGTAATGCCAATCATGCCTGTGATGTAGTACATTGCAATAAACGCAAAAAACGCTGGCCAGGTAAAAAATTTCCAACACAAAGAAAGTGCAATAATGTGGACACTTGTTATCCAAATAAAATTGTACCAGTTGAATTTTGTGATCTGTGCAGTTGCTCGTAATTTCATCGTATCCTCCCAAGACGTTCTGTATAGAAAACTATCTGCAATTGACCGAGTTTGAACAGTGTCGTTGTGTAAAAGAAATGTAAAGGCAAATTTTTTGTCAGGGCTGTTTTTTATAAATTTTACTGCTGACAGGGGCCTGCACCGTTGGCATCACAAGCACTTCATCTAAAGTAACATGCTCCGGTTCTTTCAGTGTTTTTAAAATCACACGTGCAATATCGGATGGTTGAAGGCATTCGATACCATCATAGACCTGATTGGCCTTTTTTATATCTCCTTTGTAACGTACTAAGCTAAAGTCGGTTTTGACAATTCCTGGCGATACTAAAGAAACACGGACATTTTTATCGAACATCTCTTGCCGCAATGCGCATGTGAAGGCACGGACTGCAAACTTGGTGGCGCAGTAGACAGATCCCCCATCGTACGTGTAATAGCTCGAAATACTTCCTAAATTGACAATGTGGCCAGAACGCTTGTCTGCCATGTATTTTGCCACGTAAGATGCCAGCTTAAAAGCTGCTGTTACGTTGGTGTTTATCATGTCGTCAATATCTGTTTCGATCAAATCGGCGACGGGGCTACGTCCCAGTGCCAAACCTGCGTTGTTTATGAAGATATCAACATGGAAGGCGTTTTTTTGTTTGAGCTTTTCAATATCTGCTTTTTCTGTAATGTCAGCGGCATAGATGCTGATAGTGACATTGGGAAATTTGGCAAGAAGTTCCTGTTTGATTGCTTCAAGTCGTGCGTGGCGCCGTGCAACCATAATAAGATTGACACCTTCTTTGGCAAGCCATGCGCATGTGGCGAGTCCAATGCCTGCACTTGCGCCAGTAACAAGTGCAGTTTTGTTTGCAAGGGAAATTTCCTCGCTTTTTGTAGAAAACACATCGAGGTCTTGTAAAAAACTCATGTCTGTTCCTTTCTGAATATTTGCTGTGTCAAAAAAACACCTTTTTTGTAAATGAAAAACGCAAAGACTTGAAATCAAAATTTTTAAATTTTATTATGAAATATAAAATGGAAACAAAAACTTTTGCTCAGTCGAAGGGGGACATGAAAATGGATTCAAAAATACCAAAGAGACCAAAAGTATTGAAAACTCCTAAGGTACCAAGGGCTCCTCGTGTGGCAAAAATTCCTGTTCCAAAATCTGTAAAAATTCCAAAGATAAAACAACAAACCACACAAGTGGCACCTGTGCAACCGATGCATCCTGTTGCTCAGGTGCAAGCTGTTCTTCCTACGGTTTCAGCACCGGCACCAGCGTTAACACCAGCGCCAGTGCTGGAAATGCCATTGCTTTCTGTGGCGGCTCCTATCGTGATTCCCGTGATGGAAACTGTGGCTGCACCCGCAGAACCAGATACACGGCACACTTCGTTCACACAAAAATATCCTGTTGCTCAGAATGAAAATGCGGTCAAAAAATTCTTTAAAAAAATAGGGCTCTTTTTTAAGAATTTTTAAGCTACGGGATACGTTACTGTCACGGTTTCCCCTGTAATAGGGCTTTCAAATGTCCAGTTGTTGTCGTGCAACTCCATGGCTGTATGAGCATTCATAGCGATTTTCCCTTTTCCGCCAGGAATATCGACAATAAAATGGGGAATGCACAAGCCAGAAATTTTTCCGCGCAAATTTTTAACAAGTTCAATAGCCTTTTTAAGAGGCACTCGAAAATGATGGGTTCCCTTTGCCAAATCGGGATAGTGTAAATAATAGGGTTTTATTTTGTTTTTCACGGCAGCTTTAAATAAGGTTACGAGATCATCTTCTGTGTCATTAATGCCTTTTAACAGCACCGATTGCATGACAAGAGGAAACCCATTTTCTGTCAGCATATTTAATGCAGAAATGGATTCTTGTGTGAATTCCTGCGCGCTGTTGATGTGAACCGATATCCAGACTGTTTTTTGTGTTTCTTTAAAAATCTCAACGAGGCTTGCCTGAATGCGAGAGGGCAAAACCACGGGAATGCGCGTGTGAATGCGGATAACGCTGACATGCTCTATTTTTGACAGGTCTGAAAATATTTTTTTTAACGCGTTGTCGGTTAAGACCAAGGGATCGCCGCCGGTTAAAATGACCTCCCAAATTTGGCTGTTGTTCGCAATGTATGTGATAGCTTGGCTGTAGGCATCGGCTTTTAAATTGAACTGAGCATGTGAAACCTTGTTCCGCCGAAAACAAAACCGGCAATACACACCACACATGTACGTGGGTTTGAGCAGCACCCGATCGGGGTAGCGGTGGGTGATGCCTTCGACAGGGCTGTGCGTGTCATCGCCAATGGGGTCGTCAAGCTCTTCGGGGTAAAAAACAAGCTCGTCGGCAGAGGGGACAAATTGTTTTGCAAGGGCTGGATTGGTTTTGATCTGTTCAAGCAAAACCTGTGGAATGCGTGTGTGAAACTGTTCTTCAATGTCCGAAAAACACGATGCTGTGGTGTCTGACACAAGACCTTCTTGTGCCAATTGGCCTTGTGTCACAAGTCCTGAAGCCAGTTCGCGGGCCCAATTTTTAGAAGAAGGTTGAGTGTCGGAAGTCAAAGTCATACTGTAATGTGTTCTATTATTTTTTGAAGGTTTTTGTTACTTTGAGTGCTGCTTTGTTTGGCCGCAATAAAGCTGAGTGTGGCACAATGTTTCGATACAAGCGACACATCTTGTGACATGTCGTTGGGTGCGTTTCGTGCCACGCCACCAATAAGGTACACTTTTGTGTCATCTTGGGCACGGGAAACCAGTTCTTCTATATGAGGCACATAAAGTGATTCCCCACCACAATTGGCAACAGCAATTGATTTTGCCTCTAAGGGAACATTGATATTTAAAATTTCAAGTTTTGGCCATTGAATTTTGTCTGTTTGGTTCAAAATTTGCGCTACAATTTGAGATGTTTTTAAAAAAAGCGCTTCAAGATCAGTGTTTGGCACTCCCACATTGTCCATAGAGACAGCAATTGCTTTGTATCCAATGAGAGCGGCTTCGGTGGCTGCGCCGACGGTGCCGCTGTAATTGACATCGATTCCCACGTTTAGCCCATGGTTAATGCCAGAGATCACAATATCTGGAGGCGATTTTTTTAAAATGTGGCTCAGTGCGACCGCAATGCAATCGGCTGGTGTGCCATCGGCTGAAAAAATATCGTCGGCAATTTTGACGACCTGAATGGGTCGGTAAAAGGACATGCTGTGGGATTGTGCACTGCGTTGCCCGTGGGGAGCGACCATAGTGACATGGTGACCGACTGATTTGAGGTGGGAGAATAATGTTTGAATGCCTGTGGCAAGGTAGCCATCGTCGTTGCTGAGAAGAATTTTCATATGTTTTTCGCTTTTTTAAAAAATAAAAAATTAGGTTGTCTGTTTGGAACAATTCATTATATGTGATTTTTGATTTTTGTGAATCATTAAAATTAAGGAGAGGCAAATGCAGGGATTAAGTAATCGAACACCTGTTCGTCGCACGATATCATCGCCAGTGCCGTCTGAAAAAGAAGAAGGTACTGCCGAGTTTAGGACGCTTATTTTAAGATATGCGGTTCAAAAGAATGATTGGAAAACTGTTTTTCAAATGATTTATCTCAAGATCCAAAAGAAAGATTGGAAAGAAAATGTTGGGTGTTCGTGTAAGTATCCTTTGAGTCCTAAACGAGTTATTAATTTGCATGTCAATGCAATTGAAAATCTGCCCTGTGAAGATAAGCACGTTCCAGGGGTATCGGGGGAAGAAGCAGTCGGAATTGTTTTGTATCATATAAATGCTTTATGCAAAGCATACCAAGAGGACATGCAATATCGCTGCAATAAAGACGCAACTTTTAAAATCACTTTTATTGTTGGACAGCACGGAACAAATGCTTTGAGAAATAAGCTTAAGGACCTTTTTGAAAGCGAGTTTTTTAAACAGATATTTGGTGGGCCGATATTGACATCTTTTTCTGTTGAAGAGGAAGTTGACAATAATCGAGGGAAAATAGGACTCATCATTTATCCTGATTCTGATCAAGGGGAGGTTCAATTTTCAAGAAATGTGGTTTTACGGGTTGATCGCGAATTGTTTCCGTCATTCCCATCACGGCTGATTCAAAGTCCCGGTTGTCATTCCCGCGAAAGCGGGAATCCAGGAGAATACAACGGGATCCCCCGGTCAAGTCGGGGGATGACAGAGCGGAAAATCGACTTTGAATCAGTCGTGTCATTCCCATCAGTCCGCGTTTGATTTATGAAAAAGTTTATTTTTTATTGCTTCACTCTCTTGTTTTGTACTCCTTTTATTGCCAGTGCCGAGGGTGATTTACAGAGCCCTGAAATTTTCCAAAAACTCAACCAAAAAATAAATTTAGATTTGTCTTTTCTAGACCAAAATGGAAATCAAAAGTCCCTGCGTGAAATGTTTAAACAAACACATGTCCTTATTTTGACATTAAACTATTATCGCTGCACCACCATGTGCACATTTCAATTTTTAAATTTGGCGCAAACGTTAAACGATCTTGGAAGTTCCGTTGGGAATGACTTTCAAATTGCCTCAGTCAGCTTTGATCCCACCGATACGGTTCAAAAAGCCCAAGAAACACAGAAGCTGTGGGGGCAAAAGTCAGGGCCACAGGGGGCGCGTTGGAATTTTTATGTGGGCAAAAATTCAAATATCATTCCTTTAACAAAAAGCTTGAATTTTTATTACGAAAAAGACAAGGAAGGCAACTATTCACATGCCGCAGCACTCTTTTTTATAAAACCCGATGGAACCTTCTATCGGTACCTGTACGGAGTGGTGTATGACAAAACTGATTTCACAAATGCGCTCATAGAAACCTCGGGAGGTCGTGTGGGGTCGGTTTTTCAAAAAATGCGCGCTTTGTTTTACAAGTTCGATTCGGTTCGGGGAAAATATCAATTATGGATTTAGAAAAACTGCGCAACATTGGCATTATGGCGCACATCGATGCCGGTAAAACCACAACAACAGAGCGTATTTTATATTACACGGGCAGAGGTTATAAAATTGGTGAGGTGCACGAGGGAAACACCACGACAGACTGGATGGTTCAAGAGCGGGAGCGAGGCATTACCATCACCTCGGCCGCAATTACAGCCCATTGGAAAGACTCTCAAATCAATTTAATTGACACCCCTGGACATGTCGATTTTACCATTGAAGTGGAGCGTTCCCTTCGCGTTTTAGATGGTGCCATCGCTGTGTTTGACGGCGGCAATGGTGTGGAACCGCAGTCAGAAACTGTGTGGAGACAGGCCGATCGTTACCATGTCCCACGCATTGCCTTTTTAAATAAAATGGACAAAGTTGGTGCCGATGCCGAAATGTGCCTGCGATCTTTGAGAGAAAAACTCAATGCCAATGCGGTTTTTGCTCAACTTCCTGTTGGCAGAGAATCCCAGTTTCAAGGTGTTGTCGATTTGATAGAAATGAAAATGTATCTTTGGGATTCGGACGACAAAGAAACAACATACCGCACTGCCGAAATTTCTACCGAGTTTAAAGACGATGCCGCCTTGTATCGGCAAGAGCTTATTGAAAAATTAGCCGATTTTGATGACACCTTGGCAGAGTGTGTTGTGTCCGATACTGTTGTGACCGTTGAACAAATAAAAAAAGCCCTGCGTGCGGCTGTGATTGCTTTAAAGATTGTTCCCGTATTTATGGGGTCTGCTTTTCGTAACAAAGGTATACAACCCTTGTTAGATGCTGTGCTCGATTATTTGCCCTCACCGTTCGATGTTCCTTGTCCACAGGGTGTGGAAGTGGAAGGAATTGCAAAAGCGGTTGTGCGCAAACCCCTTGCCAGTGAACCTTTTTCAGCCATTGTTTTTAAAATTATGACCGATCCTTTTGTGGGTGCGTTGTTTTTTATCCGCATTTATTCGGGAAGCTTAAAAACAGGTGAGATGGTGTTAAACACACTTAAAAATAAAAAAGAGCGCATTATAAAAATTTTGCGCATGCACGCCAACGACAAAGAAGAATTGAGCAGTGTTGATGCAGGTGAAATTGTGGCTGTGACGGGTTTGAAATTTGCAATAACAGGAGACACTCTGTGCAGTGCAAACGATCCTGTTGCCTATGAGTCGATGAAATTTCCAGACCCTGTGGTTTCCCTTGCTGTTGAACCCAAAACAAGCGCCGATTTGGAAAAATTGCAGCAAAGTTTAAATCGATTGGCTCAAGAAGATCCTTCCTTACGAGTGTCGACAAACGAAGAAACTGGGCAAATGATTCTTGCCGGTATGGGTGAACTGCATTTGCAGATTATTATCGACCGACTGCTTCGAGAATTTAAAGTCGACGCAAATGTGGGAAAGCCTCAGGTTTCTTACAGGGAATGTATTTTGACACAGGCAACTGCCACGGAAGAATTTTCGCGCACGTTTCAAAATAAAAATTTTTCAGCACAGGTGACAGTTGTCGTCGAACCTCACGCAGAATTCCAGAAGCCTGTCATTGAGGTGGTGCAAAAACAAAATGTCCCTGCCCCTATTTTTGCTGCAATAAAAGAGACCGTAGAAAATGCCGTGCTCAGCGGCGTTTTGTGTGGTTATCCTCTTGTGAACATGAAAGTGCGTGTGAGTGATTATTCCTACGATTCGCAATCCACAGATGACATTGTGTACAAAGCGGCTACGGGCAATGCGGTGGCAAAGGCTTTGAGTAAGGCGAATCCGGTGTTAATGGAACCAGTCATGAAGTTAGAAATTTTTGTTCCTGCAGAATTTAGTGGGACAATCGTGTCAGATATCAATAGCCGTCGTGGGCAAGTTTTGGGAATGGATACAGAAAAAAATATTCACGTGGTACAAGCCCATGTTCCGC
>Ga0207002_1111_pt1 | contig 15400 bp, 20 predicted proteins | sample Alteio_BWMinCont_88_FD_153473 | JGI IMG/M metagenome (GOLD analysis project Ga0207002, IMG submission 153473) | Enriched cells from forest soil in Barre Woods Harvard Forest LTER site, Petersham, Massachusetts, United States -... | ecosystem: Environmental > Terrestrial > Soil > Temperate forest >...
GGTTCGGTCGCTCTTGACCGCGAAAATGCCGGGAATTTCGGTATTGGCAGCGAATTTGAAGAAGGTCTTGGTGCCGTCGTCGAAGGCCTCGATCGGCTTGTTGGCGCCGCTGCCCTTGTAGCCATAGGCGTAATTGAGCTTGCTCGGGTCCGCCAAGGCCGCCTTCAGATTGGGATTGGCCGCCATCTGTTTGGCTTGTGCGGTCAGCCTCGCGCTGGCGTCATCGTCCGGGTAGCTGAAACGCAGCTTGATCACGGCCCGGCGCGTATCGCCAGGCGCTGCCCCATGGAGGATGAAGTTGTAGACCCTCTGCCCGCCGCTGGAGTTGGTCACCACGTTCATGTTGGTGACCGCATTGGGCTCGACCGGCTTGATGAACAGGAAGTGCCTCGACTGATCGGGCACCGCCTGCCATGCGACGGTGTCGCCCATGGTGACGGTGGCGATCTGCTCGTCATCGCGAAAGACGACCATGGTCGATACCCCCATCATCGCGAGAAGCGAGACGACCTGGTCTTTCTGATAGACAACGGTGCGGATGCGGGGATCGGCCTTGACGCTTTTGGGATCGCTCTCCGCCCAAGCCGGTGCGAACCATGCCGACGCGAACGAGTTGAGGCCAATGAGGACGCCCAGGATGAGTGCGGCGGATTTCACTGGGTCGGACCTTTGGTCGGCGTGACGGCTTCCTGGTCCTTGCGGTATTCGAAGACTTGGAAGCCCAATGGATTGTCGAAGCGCCAATCCATCCGGATCGGGGCTTGCGTATATTTCCAGCGCACGTTCGCGACCCAGCTGTCGATCTTGCCGCCCGTCGGGGCCGATGTCGTGGTGTCGAACCGCACCGACGCCGTTCGTTCGTTCAAGAAGCTGACGCTCTTGATCTGCACGCTGATGGTTGTATCGGCGCCCAGCAGCTTGACGGGGTTTTGCGGATTGGCGCCTGAATAAAGATTGACCAGGTCCTGTGTGGCCCTGCCGGTCGACAACAATGACGCCTTGTCAAAATTATCGCGCAGTCCCTTGGGGTCGTAGGTCTCTCGCGCTTTGATGAACTGCACGATATTGGACGTCGTCACGGCCTCGTTTTCGGTGAGGTTCTTGCCGTCGTCGACGAGGGGGCGCATGACCTGGAGATAGCCAGTCTGTTTGTCCACCTCGAGAACGACGGTTTCCGTATGCTGCAGCGGGATCATCAGCACGATTGCGCCCAGAGCGGCAGCGGTGGTCAGGGCGAACATCAAAGTTCCCATCCGCCACATGCCCAAACGGGCTTGCAAAAACCGTTGCCGGGATTTCTCCCAGTCCAATCCATCGCTGTAGTAGCGCGAATCCACCTGCGCTTTCGCCGGCGAGGGCGAGCTGATATCGGACATGTTAGCCCCTGAACCGAGATGTGTTTTATGAGCGGGCAGAGCGCACGGCCGCTTCGAGAGCCGCAGTGCGACCTGTCCAGGCGGACCGCGCGGCGCGGACGCCATAAGCGACGCCCCGAGCGCCCTGCAGGGCTCCGTACGCCGTGCCGTAAGCTGCGGCATTGCGCGTCAACGCCCCTGCCCTGAGAATCGGAGAAACAAAGCGGGAGGCCTCCAGGCGGGCGCCCCCGACCAAGCCAGCCGCGATGTTGGGAGCCTGCAGCAGAAGGTAGGCGGCGGTGCCGCACATCAACAGGAACGGCGCGACCAAAGTCATATTGACCTCGTCACCGTTGCTGATCTGCCCAGCCAGCACGTTCATGGTGCTATTGAGTGTGACGAGCATCACGCCGAGGATCCCGTAGACCACGATCGGCAGCACCAGCCCGTACTGAAACAATGCGGTCATCCAGCCTGTGAACATGCCGGACGTAAATTGGAACAGCGCAAGCGCGATGAACATTGGTGCCGTTGCCAGCAATAGAAAGAGTGCCACCTTACCCAGCATCAAAAGTGCCGCAGCGATGGCAAGCAGGAAGCCTACGATCACCAGCACCACAATTGCCAGGATGAAGAGACCAACGCCAAACGTGCCGCCTGCCGCCGATATGTTCTTGGAGGCGGCCTGAGCTGTCGCCCAAATGTCACTGAGCGATTGCGACATTGAGCTGGCATCGCTGCCGCAGTTGGTGCCCCCGACGCCCTGGCAAATAACGGTCGCGACGCCATTGGGTGTCTGCACCATCACGTCGACCGCCATGGGCGAGAACGTCGACCAAGAGAAAGCCATGGTGTAGATGATGCCGATGCGGCCCACTCGCCAAGCGAAGACGCCAGCCGTGAGGCCAACCTTCCCCAACAGCATTTCATAGCCCCACCACACCACGAAGATGGCGGCGGCAGCCCAGAAGATGGGAGCGAGGGATTGCGCAAATGACTGATAGAGTTGTTGCACCATACCGGTACCGAGCTGATCGATGCGGCCGAACAATGCCCCGAAGATGTCGCTTGCGTTCACGATACGGCTCCCGCCTGAAGCTCTGACCAGCTCTGCCGAGCCAGTTGGCATGGGTTAATTGATCGACCGCATCGGCCCGCATTTATGGGTGGCTGCATAGGCCGCGCCCGACCACCAATCGGACGCAGCCGAGCAAGGTGCTGTCAGGTCTTGATGGGCGCAGGCCGACAGCGTCAGGCCCGCGCACGCGAGAAGGAGGATCCCAGCAAACTTAATCATTGGCCGACGAACGTCGCTTTGCTGGGGTCATAGCTCATGACGTTCGCCGCCTTTGCCTGCGCCGCCAGTTCGACCTGCTGCTGAGCATTGAGGGCTGAGTTGTTGGCGTTCATCACGCCGATGAGCTCATTGATCGTTTGACCATTTTGGACTTGCAGCTGGCTGTTCTGATCGATCGAGCCCTTAATATCCGTGGCCGTGCCGATCAGCGCGGACGCTGCGGTGAAGGATTGGGTTCGCTGGGTGGCGCTTTGCTGGGTTCCCTGCACCATGCTCGTTAAGGCTGCGACTGTGTTGACGGCGCCCTGATAGGCCTTGTCACTTCCGGTCAACGCAGTCGAGTCAGTGTTACCCGACAGCGTTTTCACGAGATTGAGGCCGTTGAGGACCGACGTCGCGATCCCCGATAGGGCGCCTAGATTGCCCCAGGACATCTGCCCACCTGAAAGAAGCGAGCTCATGTCGGGCGCACCGCCCATCGAGAAGCCGCCACCGAGCGCCGCCTGTCCCAACGAACCCGTCTGCCGATTTCCCGTGACCGCCTGTAGGGTCTGCTGGACGATCTGCAGAATCTGCTGGTCCGATTGCATGATGGACGCGGTATGGGTCGCCGTTTGTTGTGCCTGCGAGAGGACGGCAGAATCCGTGACGGGAACTTGGGCAAAGGCCGCGCCGGCGATACCGGCGACGCCCAAGGCAAGCAGAATCGTCCGAACCAATTTCATGGTGAAGCCTCCTTACTGTCCAAAAATCGATCCGGTTACGGAATCATTGGCTTGCGCAGCCGTTTGGGCGCGGCTCAGTTGGGCTGCGACAGTGCCGTAAGTTGTTGGTGTGGTTTTAACCGCCCTTTGGTTGTCGGGCGTCTCAGCCGCCGGCGCCACGAAACCGGCCTGTGCGGGATCGTAAGTCATCGTCTTTGATGTTGCGGCGGCGCCCGCGGCCTTATCCGTCAGCCGTTGATTTTGCAGCCCGAGCCCGACATTGCCGACCTCTACAGCCTGGTTCCACGCGGCGGCGCTGCCGATGCGTGTTCCGCTGTTCTGGTCGAAAGCGCCCTGAATGGTGTTATCGCTGCCTATGGCGCCGCTGATGCCCTGCCAGTTGGATTGGTTGCCTTCGATGGCTGTTGTAGCGGCCGATAAAGAGGACAACGTCTGAGCGAGATTCTTAGCCTTGAGCGCCCCTATAGATCCTGCCGTCTGCATGACACCGGAAAGATCAATGCCGTTGACGGTGCCATTCACCCCGACATTGGCAACACTTGGCGGCGTAACGCCCCCCGCGCTACCTCCTGCCGAGCCACTTGCCGCGGTTGCTCCCGTGAGGTTGTCGGTCCCCACTTGTGCGGCTTGGCCAGCCGTGCCGGGCGTGGAGACGCTAGCGTGAATGTCGCGCGTCGGTTGCACCGTGGACTCTTGTGTTGCACGAGCCTTGGCCATGCAATTGGCGATACCGGTCTCGTCCCGCAGGCGACCTGCATCGCTCACGGGCACCTGCGCTAGTGCAGGTCCCGCCAAACCAAGGAGGATCCCGCAAACGACGATGAGATATTTTGGTTTCATCGCTCCTCCTTCAACCCGACCTGCCCGACAAGCCTGCACGCGTGGCCTGTCTTGCGTGACGTTGGAGCCGCGCCCGCGAGTTCGCGGGGCCGGCCAAGTTCTAGGCCTGTGAACCAGCTCCAGCAGCGCTGCGGATATCGCGCCATCACGCCTGCTCCTTCTTCCAGCCGCAAAAGTAGGGAAGCCAATTTTGGGGATCATCGCCGTAGCGGGCCCTTAGCCCGGCACATTCCATCACCCGTTCCGGCGTGCCCGAAAGCACTTTTACGAACTCCGGCATGTGCGAAAGATCCAGGGTCGCGATGACGGCGTCGTTGTTGTGCCGGATCAGGAATTGGCGCATTTCGGGCGGTGTCGTCCGAACGAACTCCATCTCAGCGTCGGTCAACGCAAAACCCTCCTTCTGGTAGGACTCCTCGTCCGCCTTGGGATTTGGGAAGAACATATTGGTGACGGATTGCTCGATAATCGTGCGCGCCATCTTCGAGCGCACGATATCCGCCGCCGACTGCGTGCCAAATCCGACCAGACCTTTGAGCTTACGAATGGTCTTCAGCTTGTCGTTGAGGAACCACGAGAAACGTTCGTCGTTGAGGATTTTCCATCCTTCGTCGATGAACATCATGAAGGGACGAACCCCGTCCAGCATGCCTTCGATGCGGTGGAAGATGTAGCCGAGTGCCGCCGATCGGATATCATCGTCGTCCAGGACCTTGGTCAGATCAAAGCCGATGATCCCCTTGCTCGCATCAAAATGATCATGCTCGTTGTTGAAGAGCCAGCCACGCTGATTAAGCCAGATATCGAAGCGCGAGCGCAGGTCATCATGACCCTGCTTTTCGCTACCCGTGAGTATCTGCCGGACCTCGTGGAAGCGGCGCTCAACCTTCGGCACCAGGAAGATCTGCTCCACGGCCGCTTCGATAATCTTCTCCTGCTCGACTGTGAGCTCCGCGCTACCACGGGGCCGCAGCAACAGGCGCAGCAGCTGCAGCACGAAATCGCGATCGGTTGGGGTATCCTCGACCTGGAGCGGATTGAAGCCCGTGGCGACCCCAGGCTCGAGGACTTCGTACTGACCGCCCAGGGCCCGCACGAAGACTTCCGCGCCCCTGTCCTTATCGAAGAACGCGCAAGCCGGTGCGGGCCGCACCCGCATCGCCTGTGCCATCAAAAACGACAACGCCACGGTCTTGCCCGAACCGGTCGGGCCTACAACCGTGAAATTGCCGACCTGGTTCACGTGGAAATTGAAGTAGTACGGCGTCTTGCTCTTGCTCATCAATAGCGAGATTGCCGGGCCCCAAAGGTTGCCATCTCGCTTGCCCACCGCATAGTTGTGGTAGGAAGCAAAGCCGGTGAAGTTCGCCGACGAGATCACTGGCGCCCGCGCGATGAACTCGAAATTGCCTGGCATCTGTGACCAGAACGCCGCCTCCATGTTCATGTCTTCGCGGACCGTGACGATGCCCTGGTTCTGGACGACCTTCACCATGTCGGTGATGCAGGCCTCCATGGCTCGCCGGGTGTTGCCCAAGCCCATCAAGGTGAAGTGATAGTTGCCGTTGACCGCCCGACCGGTGACGATCTCGTCCTTGGCCTGGACGACCTGCGCCATCAATTCCGTGCCGCGCTCGTCTGAGGTACCGAGCTGGCGCTCCACCAGATTGATATGCTGGATCGATTCCGCTCGGTCCGCCAACGCGAACGACTGCGTCATGATGAATTCGCCATCGATCTTGAGCAGTTCGTCGAACACGCCCGAGAAGGTTCGGTCAGTAAATTCGCGAATACCGAGCATCGCGCCGAAGCGCGTCTGGCCATCGGCCGGCCCTCGCAATTCCAGCTCACGCTTGCCGAAACTGATGCGCCGCGTCGGCAGATATTCATCGAGCGGCATGCGCGGCAGCAACATCTCCTGCGGCACGCCGCCGTTCAGAAATTGCGCCAGGAATTCGAGGGGCTCGGAACGGGTGCGTCCATGGTCATCCTTGATGATGGTCAGCACGCGCGCGCCGATGGCGGCCATGTCGCGCGCGAAATTGGCGGTGTTCTGCGTCAGCTCGAGTAGGGCTTCGCGTTGCAGGCTGTCGGTCGAAACGCCGGCGCTTTTGCGAAACATCCCCATGACCTTGTCGGCCGCGCCGATCTTGCCGGCAAAGCCTTTCCGAATGAGGGTCAGATAGAGATCGTTCACGAACAGGCGCTTGTTGCGCAGTCCCTGCATGTAGCGATCGTCGAGCATCTTCGCGAAGGGGTTCTCGAAAGTGCCAAGCGGCGCGGGCTCTACGGCACGACGGATGATGTGCGAATACAGCGCATAGCGGCTGTCACCCAGGCTCCTGACAAAAATGTTGCGGATGGCAGCCTTCTGGTCGATGGCCGACTGGTCTGCGGTATCGTGGCAGAACCCCTCGACTTTGATGACCTGCACCAGCATTCCGTCCTTGGTCCGAATGGTTTGGTCATCCACGTGCCGCGCGTAGGGCACCTTGTCGGACACGCTTTTTTCGCGCCCGAGTTCGCGGCCATATTGCAAAGTAGAGCGGACAGCTTTGGCAAGAGTCACGGCGGCGCACCCGCTTATGGAATGTAGGAATTCCCGCCCCAAAACAATCTGTTCGGGACGGGAAGGCACTTCTTGGTCCAGACCGTGATGATGTCGATGAACCGCGGATCGCGGATCGTCAGGATGTACAAGATTGCGTGGAGGGGCAGGAAAAGCAGCAGCGCGAAGATATTGCGCGTCTGCAGGAAGGTCATGGCCACGAGCACCATCTCGAAGATCACGGCGCCGCGCGGCACGCCCCAAATCATCGTGGGCCGCGTCAGCGGTAGAATGAGTGGTGCAATCTCGATTGTCCTGTCAGGCTGATAAGCCATAGCCTTGCCCTCCCCTTTTTCGGATTCAGCCACCGCTGCCCAGGCCCGAGCTCATGCCCTGCACGATCTGCGCACCGCCGAAGATGAAGACGATGCCCACGATCACCGAGATGGCGCCGGCCCAGGGAACGATGCCGCGGAACGCGATGAAGCCCAGAACGGCGATGGCGATGCTGGCGCAGGTGACCGCGAAGGTGCCCGTCAGGAACTGCAGGACCTGCGTCGCCATGGTGTTCAGCGGCTGAAACGCCGCCGCCTGCGCGAAAGCCAGGTCGGACTTGCTCATCGCAAGCACTACAATCAGTGCAAACAGGCCCAAATGCAGTGTCCGCATCCTTATCATTTTAGACATATCGTCATTCTCCAACGTAAAGAACCTGCCCGCCGATCCACTGATTGGCGGCAGCCTTGCCTGCGTTCGGTTGGTTGATTGGCACGATCTCCTGTGCCGTGCCGTCGGAGGGCGCCTCGTTCTGAACGAGGGCGCCTCCCCTACCCTTCCGCCCGCGCTGGAGCGCGTTCGGAAACTCGTAATAAGCGTTCGTGACCTTCGCGACGTAATCGACCGTCTGAGCGATGTCGGGAATACCCTGGGCCTTGTAGATACGCTTCTGCCCGGCGTTATAGGCGGCCAGCATCAACAGGATGTTGCCGCCGAATTCGGCGTTCAGGTCCTTGATGAAGGCAATGCCGCCGCGAATATTGTCGGCCGCGTCGCAGGGGTCCTTGACGCCATATTGCGCCGCCGTGCTGGGGATCAGCTGCATGATCCCGCGCGCTTGCTTATTTGAGTTGTTGTCTTGCCCGAACCTTGATTCCTGTCCCGCGACAGCCAAGGCAAGCTTGGCGTCAGCTCCCTGCCGCTGAGCTTCGCCCCGGATCATCGCCTGCACGTTTTCGACTGGGATCACGCCACTGGGGCATTTGGGTGGGTCATCCGTGATCACGGCGTTGTTCGCCTCCGCGGTCTTGGTGTTGTCCGCGGGTCCTGGAGCAACTGGAGCAGCATTGGCCAGCGCTTGACTGACCGTTACCTTCACGGCCGGTAGCCTTACGAATTCAGAATTACCGTCACGCGCCACGACACCTGTCGCATGCAAGGCTATTGCGCAGAACGCTATTTGGGCCAGGTTCCGGGAATGCCGCCGCTGCATATGTGACTACCCCCAAAGGTTCGAAGTCGCGCGCTCAAGCCGCTAGGGAAGCGAGTTGCAGACGCGGCGATTTTCATCATTACACACCATTGATGATTTGAACAGTTTGTATTAGTGAGTGTTATTCAAATCTATCGAATTTTTCGGAGCAAGTGATTTGGTAGCGGCGTGTGACAAATTTGCGCTGAATCCCCGGGATGGTGGCTTATGCGGCACTCCGGCGAGTGCTGACGCAGATGATGATGCCAAAGAAGAGCGCGCAACCGCCACGTCTGCATCTGAGCTGGATCGAGCAATAGAGGGAGACAGCTATGTATGATAGTCAAAACATGCGCACAGTTGCGCTCGTCGCGATGGCCGCCATCCCAACTTATCTTGCAGCGCCGGCGCACGCTCAGGATGCGTCCTTTGGCTGTAAGGTCCTGCTCTGCGCGGCGGCCACGACGCCGAGCTGGTCCGCCATTCCCTATTGCGTTCCGGTGATGCAGGAACTTTTCGCGCGCTTGGACAAGGGTGATCCCTGGCCTTCTTGCCCCGAGGGCGGCCAGGTCAGCGGCCTCAACTACCAACCCTATTTGCCTTGCCCAGCCGACACGGTCGCGGGCAGCACGCAGGGATCGTTTGTTAGCTCCAAGGGCGGCGGTGGTGTTGGCGAATTCGCACCAAGCGCCAATGGCAATTTGTGCGGAAAGCAGGTCTGGCAGCAGGGCAACAATAAAGACGGCACGCCGAGCGCCTACATCTACGTCACGAGCGTCCGCCCGATCCGCAAGGATCCCTATAACGTTGTGATTACCCCGACGGGCAGCGTCCCGCAGCAGTTCTGGTTCTCGCTCCACGCCAATTGATAGCGGTCCGATTGTGAGGAAAGTCGACCATGCGTCTGATTGATGGGCGTTTCGGATATCGGGAAAGCTACGAAGCCGGCGCCGGCTTCAGCTGGCTCTCCGCCATGCCGGTTTTGGCCGTTCTCGGTCTCGTCGGCTCCCTCTTGTGGGTCTCCAACGGGTTCAATCAGAATGCCAGCTGGGCGCATTTCGCCGGCTCCATCCTCATCACGGGCTTTCTGATCGTTTTCATGGCGGGTCTTCTCATCAGCATGGTGCGGGGGGTTGTCCGGTTAACTAACCGTATCGTCCTCTATTTTCGGGGTTGAACTGGCATGCGTTGCAAAAGGAGCGCAATCGCAGGCCTCGCCTTCGTGACCTCGGCGCTGGCGCCCGCGTTCGGGCAGGACGCCGCGCCGCAGAGCTTTGCTGATCCGAGCCAATGGCACCCGATCATTTACTGCGACCTATCGACCGTCACCGCGGACAATGCCGCTTACAATGAATTGTGGGCGCAGGATCTAGCGACGAACGACAAGGCCTATGCCGGCCAGGACGCCAGGCGTTTCCAATCGGGGCACGCACCTGCCACGGAGTCTCATATGGTCGTGCGCGGCACCGACAAGACCGCCGTCATCAGCATCTTGAATACCGCAACCGGCTGTACCGCCAAACTCGTCGACCAATCGGCCGGCGTCGCCGTCAAAATGTGCCCTCTCAAGATCGCGATCTATGTCGGCAGCCAGGTGACGATCACCAGTGGCAGGAAAGGCTGCATCCTAGAAACGATCGGCGCCGCTCAAGACGAAAAGGCCAATGGGACTTTCGTCGGTTACGACCAGGCCAACAAGGCGTTCCGAATTGGCACTTTGATCAATCACCAGCCGGTCCCGGGCTGTTCGTCCAATATCCCTCTGTTTGACAGGCTCCTGCCATGACTCAGATCGGCTTAGGGCAGCTGCCCTCGACGCGCTATCAAGCGCCGGCCGCCCAGCTTCGGTTCGCTACGCTGCCCTGCAGCCGGTTCCCCGTGCCGGCGCTTGATGCTTGTACACCCGCTGTTCCGCACGAGCTCGGCAAGCAGGACGGGGCCTGCTTCGCCTTGCCAGATAGGAAGGAAGAAGCGCCATGCGCATGAAGGATATCTTGCTTATCGGTGCCCTTGCTACCGGCGCCATCCTGCCGGCCGAGGTGTCTGCCGCGGACCTATCGAAGCTCACGCCGGGCCTGTACATGCCGCGCGAAACGGGGTGCGGTTTCGTTGGCGGCGCAGGCACGACCCTCTTTGATGGCCGCAATTTCTCGGGCCATTACCAGGTCTGCGAGACCAAGCCTGTCGCAGGTTCGGCGAATACCTATCAGTCGACCTGTATCGAGGCGCAAGGTCCGGACCAGCCAACGATCAAGGACATCGCAAATAACCCGGACCGCGAGACCGAGAAATTCTCGATTTCGATCCTTTCCCCCAAGTCCTTCACACGGGATGGGGCCGCTTACGATTATTGTGCGACGAGGTAGCAACTGATGAGACCGGTGCTGTTCCTCTCGGCATTTTTAGCCTCAACAGTCGCGCTCGCGAGCAGCTGCCCGCAGGGCGACGCCAATTTGAAGAACGACACCCCATTGTCCCAGCTGTGCCCCAACGGCTTCAGCTCGTCGCAGTCGGCCGGCAATCTTCAACAGGCCACGCAGACTAACCAGTCCAATACGCAAATGATCGTTGCCGCTGCCGAGCAACAGGGCGTGCCGACCGATCTCGCTTTGGCCGTGTCGTATCACGAGTCAATCGGCTTCAATTCCTGTGCCGGCTCTCCGACCGGCGTTAAGGGGCCGATGCAGCTAACAAAAGGAACCGCCAAGGGCCTCGGCTACGATCGAGACATCAACGAGCAAAACATCCAGGGCGGCATGGCTTTGCTGAAGCAAGTCTATGACCGCTGCGGCGCGAACACGACATGCCTTGCGGCAGGCTACAACGGGGCATCCGCAGGCGAGCAAGCGGGCTGGGCGCGCGGTGTGCAGTCCGCCTACAACCAGTTGCACAACGACCCGTCCTTGGTGGCCGCGGCATGCAACGGCGGTGGGTCCAGTTGCATGGTCGGCGGCGGTGATCTTCCGTCGAACACCACGACGCAGGTCGCTTCCAATTCGCCAGCGCTCGCCGCTGGCGACATCAATCTCAACGGGCCTATCGGCTGATCTTACGCCCCTCTTCCCTCCCAAACTCAAGGCGGCCTCGTGCCGCCTCTTTGCTGTCTGGATCCTCGATATGAAAATGCGACTGATCGGTTCGATCTCGGCGGCGATCGTCGCCATGGGCACCAGTCTGGGCTTGGCCCAGCAGGCGCCGACACCACCGGCGAATGTGTTCGCAATACCGTCGACGGGAGTGAGTTTCATCACCGGCGACACCTGGGAACAGAATGGCCAGCGTATGCGCCTCTACGGCGTTCAATCTTGCATTCGAGGTAGCCTCTTCACCAATGCCGCTGGCGTCAGGCAAGATTGCGGCGAAGCCTCCCTCGCAATGTTGGCGGCCCTTGTCCGCGATACCCATCCAACCTGTTCGGCTGTGGCAAAACTACCAGCCTACCAAGGCAACCCACCGGTCAATTTAGTCATTTGCGCAGCCCATATTGGCGCCAATACACCGGACTTGGGTACCGTTATGGTGGTGCAGGGATTTGGGTTCGCGGCTTTCACAAACCAGGGCGAACCGGTCTACAAGCCCTACTCTGTTGCCGAGGAACTCGCTAAAAAGAATAAGTCGGGGCTATGGGCCTACCCCGACTTCATCCACCCGAATGCAATCTTGTTCAAGGCTGTAAATCCCGATAAATAGCGGCATATGTCCGACCAAGATGTTCCAAAGCAATCAAAACACAGCGAGTACCACAAGCGGTGGAAGGCTGGCACACTCGGCCCGGACCTCGTTCAGACTTATGCGCATATCTCCAAGCAGGATCACGCGAGGGTGCAGGCCGTCGCCCGTGCAGAACACCAGAGAATCCCTCAAATCATTGGCAAGCTGGTCCGCTTAGGCCTCGATCTGCTCGATTTGAAGCAGCCGGAAATACCATTCCGAGCGCCGCCGCCGCCGCCGAAGACCGATATCGCGGCGCTGACCACTCTCATCCTCAACTCGCGGTTCCCAGAGGACACCGAAACCACGAGGTTCCGGATCCTCGGTGTGATCAATTTGATCCATCTGGAAACAATACTCGGCAACACCCCCACCGGAAATGCGATTGCGCGCCGTGCCCACTCCCATCCCTCGCATATGAACTTTACTGCGCGCATCCTGGAGAAGCGCGGGCTGATTGACCGCTCGCCGATTCCCACTGGAGGCAAGGGCGGCAAGCGGGCCTATGGCCTGCGGATACGGGAGGATGCGGCTGCCGCGTTTAACCAGGCGCACCTGGCCGAGACCGGCCTGGAGATCAGCGAGGGTCAGCCGCCGGACGATCTGCAGAACGATAGTGAGATTTGAATGGCGCCGGGAAGGACCCTTGCGAGGCCCGATCTTGTCAGTGCTGGCATTCTTCGGGTGCATCGACTTTGTTCGATCCCCAAGGATACACGACGTAATTGTACTGAAACTCTTGTTGGTGTTTCTTTAACGCTAGATATGTCTGCTTGACGCAGGCAACGATCCCGTCAGGGTAATTTAGACCCAGACGGTATTCTTGGCGGGCGACCCATAATCCGACTGATTTTTATCTTCATCTTTCCAAATCGGCCCATGCACCAAACCTTGAGGCCTCCGCACCTGCTGACTGCTGCAAATGTCCTGAGATCGTGTGAGAAGTCGGCCGGGATTCCGGATCGGAGGCTCCATCAAAGCCTAGAATCAGACTTCTAAGCAAACCGATAGTGCAACTATCGGGGCGTCTTGCTAAGGAATATCTTTCTGTAGTTCAGCGGGGGAACGAATTCTCCGCTTTCTTCTGCGTCTGCCTCAGCTGCGACCTCATCAAGGTCCGGGTGGAGGAAAAGCGTGATCCAACCTGGTGGCGCATTCCACCGATGGCAATATGCGAGCTGCTGCTCCGGTGACAATGCGTCGTAGAAGGGGATGAAAACATCGCGAAGCCAGACTTGACCCGCTTCGGCGCGCCAATAAGGGTCGTCTCCCGGGTTGACTGACTGGCTGACAACCCACGGAGGCTGCAGGTCGTCCCCGCCGATGGGTTTTGGGTGCACTTTCTTTCGTCGATCGGTCCAAAACATCATCAAGGCTTTTCGATTTCGTTGGCGATCCAACTGGCGTCCATGAAGCCAGCCACACCGCCGATCACCCCACCAACCAGTCCGGTCACGATGGCCCCTGGCCCGGTCTCGATCCCGACAGCGGCGCCCGCCATTGCCCCCACTTCAGCTCCCGCCCAAGCGCCGGCCCAACCACCCGCTTGCCTGAGCGATTCCGCCACTAACGGCTTGACCGAATGTTGCTGAATCGATCGTTGTCCGGCCTGCTCAAGGTCGTATGCCGTCAAAATGATCCCGACACCTGACACCACTTGGGCTCCCCGGGTCATCGCCATCATTCCGGTGGTCTTCACGGCGGCCGCCGGGATATGTCCTTCAAACAAGATCTCGTGATCAACTTTGAGCGAAAGATCGCGGACTTGCTCAAATTTTGCGCGTTGTATGGGGTTACGCGTTTTAGCTATGACCCGATCCAAATCGGCTATGATTGTACTAGCTTCGTGAACCTTGATGCCTGCATGTTCGGCCTTGGCAACATCGATCCAAAACCTTTCGCCCTTGAACCGAGGAGACCCTAAGGGCCGACTACTCGCAGATATGAAGCGGGTGTCAACGCGACCGCCGACATGTCTGCCCATACTTACTGGACTGAGTGGATTCCGCGGCGAAAATCCGTAATGTTCGGGGTGGGTGATAGCCTTCAATAACGTTGGGTCGGTTATGCTATTTGGCGGCAGCAGGACCTTGCGAACAGCCTTGCGCGCAAGCGGGTTCATCTCGTCAGCAACGACGAACATGAACGCCCTGCCGGGCAGCACCGTGGCGGGCCTATCGCCAAGTGACATGCTTGGGTGCGAGCGCGCAGTGATCATTACTGGCGTGGGCGCGACCCGTGGCGCCGCATTAGCGCCGTCCGGTAATAGCAGATTTTGACCGATCAAAATATGATTGGCGTTGTGTAGATGATTTGCCTTAGCGATCTCAGTCCAACGATGTGCAGAGCCGAGGTGCCGCAGGGCAATGCCGCTAAGAGTGTCGTTGGGCTCGACGATGTAACGGCCCATTTTGCCCTTCCCCAAGCGTCACTCGAGGCGGGACAATCTGTGTGCGATCGCCCGGCGCCTTGGCACTGTGAAGCATACGCCTCGCTGCTCGGTTGGCAATGAGGCGCAGACCTGTGTCGGCGATTAGTTTGATCGCTTTCATATGAACGGCAGCGAATTCTTGCGCGGGCTGCCGGGGGTTTCACCATCACCCGCTGGCTGGACGGTCCCGAGCCTGTCAAGATCACGGCTTGGAGATAGCAGCCCCGAGTTCTGGCAACCGAGGCGCTGCATTTTGTATTGGCCGTCGCAAGATCCTGGGCAATGATTGGATCATTGCCCAGGATCTTGCGGTGGGTTTCGATCTTTCCCGGTGACTCGATCACGAACACCTTGGTTATGCGGTGGGGCGCCCGAGCTTACGGTATACGGCCCGGCGCACACGGCTCACCAGATCCTGCGTTGTCTGCTCGATCTGCTTAGCACGCAATTCGGCCAGTTCGGCCCAGTCATTCAAAGCGCTTTCAACAGCAATAGGATCCAGCGACGGCTTGCCAATTGGACCGGCTTTCCCGAGGGCCAAGAACAGCATCATCAAAGCCAGATACTGTTGAGGGTCTTGTTCGGAAAAACGAGTGGCAGTTGACCAAATGAAGTCATCGTCGCTAACGTTCATACAAAAAGTGCCCATGCCCAGAAACCAACGAACACCCGATGATTGGTTTCCCCCTCCCAAACCAAGTTTCGTAAAGTCGTAGCGCGCTTCGAGGCTAATCGGCAAAAACGTCTATGGCGACTTAGGAATTCGCGGTTGCTGGCAATGTCGCTGACAAACCCAGGCTTCAAGCGCCAGGTCGCCCACCACGCTCGCCCATTGCCTTCGAATTTCACATGTGCGCCGTAGTGCGTCGTCTTGCGGAATTTGCGAATAGCATCCTCGCGCCCCCAAACGAGACGTACTGCGATGCTTTGGACGCGCCCTGCAGACGACACACGGCCCTCAGTGCGCCGCGCCAGCTCCGGACTAACCGAATAGCCCACCGCCCGATCAATCACGCGACGGGCTT
>Ga0207002_1073_pt2 | contig 15289 bp, 14 predicted proteins | sample Alteio_BWMinCont_88_FD_153473 | JGI IMG/M metagenome (GOLD analysis project Ga0207002, IMG submission 153473) | Enriched cells from forest soil in Barre Woods Harvard Forest LTER site, Petersham, Massachusetts, United States -... | ecosystem: Environmental > Terrestrial > Soil > Temperate forest >...
GATTGCCTGACTATTACTTTGCGGAAGCCCATTTCCTGATCAGCTTCTTACTATATTCACGGGCATCTTCAATAGAAAATGTTTTTTCAGGCTCACGTTTCAATGCCGCACTTTTTTGTAATTCCTGATAGTTTTCTTCAGGTATAAGCACGTATTTCTTTTTATCAATAGTAAGATGTGTCATGACTAATTATTTATACGAAAATAATAAAAATGACGATACAATCAAAATTACAATACGGCAAACTACCCCCTATTTCCTCATCGCCTTAAAACTCCCATTAGGCTGTATAAAAGTGGCCTCTGTAATTTTAGCTTCGCCCGGCGGGCCAAATTGCAGGTAATAACCGCTTAATATTTTTAAAGCAAATTTATCATTGCCCATCGGTATCATCTCGTAATCAGGCTGACCGGGCACAAGCACAAACAGGGTTTTACCATCCTTCACGTACACTTTTACGGTTAGGCCGGCCAGGCCGTAATCACCTGTGTATTTTTGCAGTTCACCGGCGGTAACGGCTTTGGCTTCAATCTCTTTGGTAAACACAATTGGTTTCAGGCCGGCCTCAAACAAACTTTCAAGGCCGTCAACGTCGCCGGTTAAATTCAGACGAAACTGTATTTTCGGCCCGCTATTGTCGGAGGTATCAATACCTTCCTTAGGGTCACTATTAAATATGTCAAAAACATCATAATTGTTGTGGCGCAGCCAAAGGGTCTGCGTCACGGTTTTTACAAACAGCGAATCGCTTCTAACGTATAATTTCATAGTACCATACCCCGGATTTTTATAAATCCCTGCAAATTCAGCCAAAGCATGTGTAGCAGGGCTGTGCTTAACCGTAATTGTAGTTTTTGATTTTTCGGCCTTCTCAGCGTCCTTTTTACCTTTATCGACGGTGTTTTTCAGGTCGCTGTTCCAATCGTGGTATTTAAGGTTGAGCATCCTGTCGGAAATTAAACTTCTTACGATACCGGGTACTGCCGACCCATCCTGGTTGCTCAACACCACAATGCCCACACTGTCGGCGGGGAAAAAGCAGGTGCTTGCCGAAAATCCGTCGATATTGCCGCCGTGCTCCACCTGGTAATGCCCCCTGTACGATGCCAGGAACCAGCCAAAACCATAATTTGCAAAATAGATGCCCGGATTTTCCTTTTTTGGCAGGGCTCCGTCAACAATGGACTGAGAACTGATGGCCTCGTCGCGGAAACGAGCAGGAATAATTTCCTTACCCTCATATTTTCCGTTATTTATCCACGTAATTACCCATTTGGCCATGTCGTTAACGCTGCTGTTAATCGCCCCTGCAGGTTCCATGCCATCAATATGATAATAATCCAGCTTTTTTATGATACTATCCTTTTTTAAACCATAACCGGTGGCAACGTCATCGGTTTTTTCCAATTCGGGGATACTCAAATCCGACCGTGACATTCCCAAAGGCACAAAGAATTTCTCTCTTATATTTTCCTGCCAGCTTTTGCCCGACAGGTGCTGCACAACATCGCCCTGTGCCGCGAACATAAAATTGTTGTATTGCCATTTTTGCCGAATGCCAAAAGTGGGTTCCATGTATTGTACACGTTGCACCAGGCTATCGGTTGAAGGCGTATTAAAAAAGTACCATGAAAGATCATGTCTTGGCAATCCCGTGCGGTGGCTCATCATATCCCGCAGCGTAATGGTATTGGTCATCGCATCATTATAAAATTTTAACCCGGGTAAATAATTATTAACCGGCTTATCAATATCAAGCTTGCCATCCTGCTGCAGCTTGCCTATCAAAGTGGCTGTAAATGCTTTGGTACATGAGCCTATCGCAAACAACGTATTTGGGGTTACAGGCAACTTTCCGGCAATATCGCGGTAACCAAATCCCTTGGCATAAACCACTTTATTTTTCTCGATAACAGCCACGGCAAATCCTGCGGCATGCCATGTTTTAAGCACATGCTGAAAAGCAGTGTCCAAACCTTTGAAACGCGGGTCGTTGACTGTGGTTGATGATTGTTGGGCCAGGCTTTGCAGCGATAATGCACAAAGCAAAAGGAAGATCAGGTTAGTTTTCATTAATTTATAGGGTACGATAATGGGTGAAATTGAGATATAAATATAAGAATGATTCCATTAGTAATTGCACGATATAACTTAATTCGGACTATTTTTTTAGGGGGCGAAATAAAATAGTATCATTGTATAATCATGTTTTCAATACGACGTTTAAAACCAACTGGAATAATCCGGATACTGGATAGGGAATACAAATATGCCGACACCTATCTTGTTCAAAGAAAATTCAGAAAACTGAAATTTCCCAATGTATCTGAACTAATTAATTCCGAAAATGCAAGTGTACATTGGAAGCACCTTGACGTATCCGATAAAATTGTTCTTGACCTCGGATGTGGCTTATGGGATGTTAACGATATGCAAGAATCATCTCCGGTATATTTTAAAAATAAAGGCGCTAAAAAAATAATTGGCGTTGATCTGAATTTAAATGATATCAACGTTTTAAAGGATTATTTTGATGAGCATTTCAAAGGTGATGGCTCTGAATTTCTTATAAAATTGATAAAAAATACCAACGATTTATTGGAGTTAATAACAAAATATCAAATTGAAAGTATAAAGTGTGATATAGAGGGCTTTGAAAAAGTACTGTTCAATATCAACAAAAACCAGGTCAAAAATATAACAAGCATATCTGTTGAATACCATAACAACATATTATTCCTGAATTTGATAAACACCCTTAACAATTGGGATTTTAAAATAATAAATCATAGTATTTTTACGTATGGGCCCCAGTATATGGGGGTTTTAACAGCCCAAAGAAACTAAATGAAAATCGGACTTAATGACCCAGGTTAGGGAAATAAAATGTCCCCATTGCGGGGAGTGGACCATGTGGAACGGCCAGGTTGACGACAGGTGCCTGTATTGCGACGAATTTTTGGAACCGCAGCGGTTTTCGCGCGAGGTGGAAAAAAAAATAAACAGGGATCTGTTAAAAGAAAGCGACTACTTTTTTATAAAGCCGGAAGACGGGCTTTTTAAACGCTGGTGCAAAAGAATTTTAAACCTGGTGCGCTGGTGGGCTTATTATGTGCAAATACTCTTTTTTATCTTCGTTACCATACTGCTGGTTTTGTTAAGCATATTTGCCGCCTGAATGAAAACTTTGCTTAACCCATGGTTTATTGCCGGCTGCCTCACCTGGCTGATCGTAATAACGGCCCGAAAACTTGGTCATCCCTTGCCGTATATTAATGGGAACATTAACGATGCTTTCGCCATACCGGTTATCGCAAACATCGGGTTGTGGTTTCAAAGAGTGTTTGTCATCAAAAACAACTACTATGTGCTTTCGCCCTGGCACGTAATTTTTATTGTGGTTTACGTGAGCGTAGTATTTGAGGGATTGCTGCCCCTGATATCCAAAGTTTATACGGCTGATTGGATAGATGTTTTGCTTTATGTAATTGGTGGCCTGTTTTTTTATTGGGTGATGAATAAGCCGGTGGTAGTGGTTAGAGATTAGAGGTCAGAGATTAGTTGGAAATAGGGATTAGAGACCGGAGATTAGATCAGAAGGGACAGCAATGACTTTTATTTTTTTCTAACCTCTCACTAATCTCTGACCCCCTAATCTCCGCCGGCAATACTCAAAGCCCCGGTGGGGCATTTCGCCACCTGCTCCCTGATTTCTTCGCTTGTTGCGCCATCCATATTTATCCAGGGCTTTGCACCGGGGTTAAAAACCTGCGGCAATTGGGTAGCGCAACGGGCCGAATGCCTGCACAGTTCAGGCTTCCATACTACTGTGATATCTTCATTGGGATAAGTATGCTTTTTTTCATCGTCATTATCGCTATACGCAAATGTGCGCACTTGTATTTCACCTTCCAGTATTTTTGATATCGGGCATACCTTGGCAATTTGCACCATCCGCTCACGCTGTTCATCTGTTACCGGCGATAAAAAATTAAGGTCGCGGTCAATCACTGTTACATTTTTTCCGTCCCTGACTTCATGGTACATGTTTACCGACACGGATATTTTCGGAATATCCCACCCCTTCCTGTCGATATACATGCGCAGGGTTGCCAGTGTGCATGTACCCAATGATGACAGTAATAAAGTAGTCGGATCGGGTCCTTTGTCTTTCCCGCCCGTGCTTTCCGGCTCGTCAGCAATAAACTTACCATGGCGCCATGTAACTGTACATTTATATTTCTCTGCCCCTATAATGGCAACCACCGGATGCTCTAATGAATATTTCATACATATCTAAATTAATCGGTATTGCTTAAAAATTACTTTTTACATACTTAGTGGTTCCATTTCTTTCTTTTACTATTTGCTGCTATGAACTATGAACCATGATCATTAACTAAAACAAAACATCCACAAATGCAGGTGTAATATCAAATATCTTTTTGGCAAATGGACAAAGCGGTAATATCTTCAAATGGTTTTCCCTGGCGTAAGCTACACCGGCCTTAACCAACTGCATGCCCAATCCCTTCCCTTCATATTCTTTATTTACTTCGGTATGGTCAATGATCATTTTACCCGGCCCGGCAAAAGTATAATGCATCAAAGCGATCTCTTTACTATCATCTTCAATATAAAACACCCCTCTTTTGCCATCGTTCCTGTTTTTTACTTCCATGTTGTAATGTCATTTGGTCATTAAGTCATTAGGTCATTAGGTCATTGGGTCATTAAGTCACTTGTCATTGCCGGGGAAAGCTCATTCTTTTTGCTTCAGCCTTCCGCCTTCAAAAAAACTCCGCTTAAAATTAAAGAATAATTCCTACATTTAAATCTATGCAATCAGTTACCATTTCGATACTTAAAACCTTCGAAGCTTTAAAAAACGTGCCTGACGATCAGCTGCAATGGCTGATTGATAACAGTAAAGAATACAGCCTTCTGGATGGTGAGTATTTGAATGTTCAGGGACAGCCGCTTGCCGGGCCGCATTTTATTATTAATGGCCGCCTCCAATTATACGTCATCCAAAATGGCACAAGGCGCGAAATCACCACTTCTGCTACAGGCGATATAACCGGCTACCTGCCGTATTCAAGGGCAATAAAATCAAGTGTTACAAGCCAGGCAGCAGGCGACTTGCATCTGTTGTCATTTCGAACGGAAAGGATAAAGGAAATGATAAGGGACCGTTTTGAACTTACCCAGGCCCTTGTTCATGTGATGAGTAATCGGGTACGTGAGTTTACGGCCTTACAGCAGCAGAATGAAAAGATGCTGGCGCTTGGAAAACTTTCTGCCGGCCTTACCCACGAACTGAACAACCCGGCATCGGCTATAGTCCGCGACTCTGTATCGCTTATTGAACATTTGAAGCTGGAACCACAATCATTCAAAAAAGTGATCGCCATACAAATGGATGCCTCGCAGGTTGATGCGGTAAATGATGAACTTTTCAGGCTGCTTGCTGTAAAAGACCGCCCACGGTTAACGCTGAAAGAAAAAACCAGGCGCGAAGAGGAATTAACCGGCTGGCTGGACGAGCATGGCGTAGAAAATAGCTATGAAGCTGCAGAAAATTTTGTTGATTTTAATTTTGGGATAGATAACCTCGAAACATTTTGTAAAAGCATTCCTTCAGCTTATTGTTCGCCGGTTTTTAACTGGATCAGCAACCTGCTGTTAACCGAAAGAATGGTGAACGATATACAGGAATCATCGCGCCGCATTGCCGACCTGGTAAGCTCTGTAAAAACCTTTACCCACATGGACCGCGGGGCCGATAAACAATATGCCGACATCCATATCGGGATACGCAACACCCTGACTATGCTTGGCTACAAAATAAGAAAAGGCAACATCGCTCTCGTTGAAGATTATGATGAAACCCTGCCACCTGTAAAAGCGCTGATAGGGGAACTTAACCAGGTATGGACCAACCTTATTGATAATGCACTTGATGCTATGGAAACAAATGGCAAAGGCACATTAACCATAAAAACTGAAAAAGAGAATAAATTTGTGCAGGTTTCTATTATGGATGACGGGCCGGGAATACCTGATGATATTAAGCCAAGTATATTTGACCCGTTTTTTACCACTAAGGAAATGGGTAAAGGCACCGGTATGGGCCTTGAAGTTGTTCAACGCATAGTTCATCAGCATAATGGCTCGATAAAGGTGAAATCGGTGCCCGGGAAGACTGAATTTATTGTTTGCTTTCCGATAGACGGATGATTTTTATTTCGGATTTCGGATGGTCGATTTCGGATTTTTCGCCTTTGTTTGTTTTCAAAGGTGTTTAAGAGGGCTTCGCCGTTTCGGATTTATTTAATTGGAGAAGTGGAATTTTGGCCACAGAATATTTGAAGATGGCCCAAATCATAAGGTTTAAAAAGATTAAATAGAATTTGATTAATTACGTAATTTTCCAAAAAAAACTTTCGGACTTTCCGACTTTTCGGACTTTCGGACTATAACATACAATGGAACGACCTATAATTTTCTCGATAGATGATGACCCGCAGGTGTTACGCGCAATAAGCCGTGACTTAAAAACGATGTACGGCAAGGAATATAAAATTTTAAGCACTACCTCGGCAAACGAAGCGCTGGAAAGCCTTACCGATCTGAAAAATAGTTCGGACGTTGTTGCCATGTTTGTATGCGACCAGCGGATGCCCGAAATGGAAGGGGTTGATTTTTTGGAGAAAGCAATAAAAATATTCCCAAATGCTAAACGGATATTGCTTACTGCCTATTCGGATACCGAAGCCGCTATAAAGGCAATAAATGATGTGCAGCTTGATTATTACCTGATGAAACCATGGGACCCGCCGGAAGAAAAGTTATACCCTGTTTTAGATGACCTGCTTGATGACTGGCAAAATGATTATATCCCTGAATTTAAAGGCATAAAAGTGGTTGGCTACCAGTTTTCGCCGCAATCACATACGGTTAAGGATTATCTTGCAAGCAACCTTGTACCCTATCGCTGGCTCGATATTGAAAAAAACCCTGATGCAAAGGAAGTTCTGGAGCTTAACCAAATAGCCGTTGATCAACTGCCATTAATAGTGTTTGATGACGGTACTTTTTTAACAAAACCATCTATAAGGACCATCGCTGAAAAAATTGGTGTAAATCCGCAGATCACTAACGAAATTTACGATGTAGTGATCATCGGCGCAGGCCCGGCCGGATTGGCAGCTGCAGTTTACGGAGCGTCGGAAGGTTTAAAGACCTTACTGATAGAACGCAAGGCGCCGGGCGGCCAGGCCGGCTCAAGTTCAAGGATAGAAAACTATCTCGGTTTCCCTGCGGGCTTAAGCGGCGCCGACCTGACAAGGCGCGCAATAAGCCAGGCCATGCGCCTGGGCGCTGAATTTTTATCGCCGCAAATGGTAAATGACATTAAACAAAAAGACGGGTACAAAACCATCGTACTTGATGACGGGCCTGAAATTATCAGTCGTACGGTAGTGATCACTACTGGTGTTGATTACCGCAAGTTGGAGGTTAAAGGGATAGAGAACTTTACCGGGGCGGGGATCTACTATGGAGCGGCAATGACCGAAGCATCAGCCTGCAAGGATAAAGAAGTGTACATAATTGGTGGCGGCAACTCCGCAGGCCAATCGGCTGTATACCTTTCCAAATTCGCCAAAAACGTGCATATTATTATCCGTAAGGATAGTTTGTCGTATTCCATGTCGGCTTACCTGATAAATCAGATCGATAATATCCTCAATGTTCATGTTTTACCCGATACTGAAATTACCGAAGCCAAAGGCAGCAACTGTCTCGAAAAACTAACGCTTATCAACGTTAAGACAAAAGAAATGCTTACCATGGAAGCCGCTGCGTTGTACGTTTTCATTGGCGCGAAACCCTATACCGACTGGATAAAACTTGATATCATCAGGGATGAAAAAGGCTTTATTGAAACTGGGCGCGAGTTAAGGCGATATGATGATTTTGGCAAAATATGGAAAATGAACCGCGACCCATTTTTGCTGGAAACAAGCTGCAGCGGAGTGTTTGCAGCAGGCGATGTACGTGCAGGCGCCATGAATAGGGTAGCATCAGCAGTTGGGGAAGGATCAATGGCCATTAGTTTTGTACATAAGTATTTGGCGGAGGTGTAGTTTTGTTGGAATGTTGTAAAATTTTTAAATAAATCTTTTTGCAAAGGCAAACCACCTTGTTATCAAAGCCCTCCATGCTCTAAGCTACAAGATTGCCTTTCCTGGTTTTAGTTCGTCCGTGCACTTTTTCAAGCAGTTTATCAATAGTAGCTTCTCCTTTGATGATCAATTCGATAATGTTTAACACGGTCTTGCTCTCAATCTTCCAAACCATACTGGTGATCCGGATGTTGGCTGTATCCAATGTTCTTTCCATACCAACTACAATGCGGGTAATACTTTGCTGCTGCTTGACAAATTCCCTGCTATAGGCGCACAGGCTACGGATATGATGACAAGGTATCAAACTGCTTTTAAGCATATCCTTAGCCAAAAGCTGCGTTATCCACTGGCTGTCCTTAATATCGCTTTTACTTCCCGGCATCTGTTTGATAAAATATGGGTTAACAAGTATCAGCCGCAACCCCGCCGCTTCAAGGATGTTCCATATCGATATCCAGTAAATACCCGTGCTTTCCATGGCAACACGGTTACACCATTTGCTTTAAGCCATTCACTCATCGCTTGTACCTGGCAGGTTAATGTACTTTATTCTTTTACTTCCGCTGCTTTTCCATTTGCATTGATTGCTGCAAATATTGTTTCTTTGTGTACATCAAGTCCACAACAAATTTTTTTTGAAATGCTCATAATTATGTTTTTAGTCACTCTAACTTGAGCATTTCCGTGGACTTGATTTTTATCCCGTCTGGGTATTAATTATATTATTATGTACTTTTGTATTATGTATTTCTTCCGGAAAAAAGACCCCAACCGGCCTACCAACTTTAACCTCAAGGTAATGCATGCAATAAATGCTATTGCCATTACTGTGTTTTTATTGGGTATTATTTGGAAACTAATTGAATGGCTTTTTATGAAAAAATTATGACCATCACAAGCTGGCCGCTTGCAAACTGAACTGAGCGAAACAATTTCATGAACACTATTAAAATGGCGAAGCCCTCCGAATGCTATTGAAAAAACAATTTACAATACGAAAAATAATAATAAACACGAATAATAATTTTAATGAAAACAGTAATTAATACTCATTACGCCCCTGCGCCGATCGGCCCTTATAGCCAGGCAATAATAGCCGGAAACTTTGTATTTGTTTCCGGACAGGTTGCAATAAGCCCTTCTACCGGTGAATTGATACTGGATGATATTAAAACCGAAACTAAACAGGTAATGGAAAACATTAGAGCTATTTTGACTGAAACTGGTATTGATTTTAGCAATATTGTTAAAACAAGTATCTTTTTAAAAGACATGCAAGATTTTTCACTGGTTAATGAAGTTTACGGCGCCTATTTTAAGGGCCAGTTTCCTGCCCGCGAAACTGTTCAGGTTGCGGGCCTGCCAAAAAATGCAAATGTGGAGATAACTGTTACCGCTGTTAAGCCTTAAGTTATTTTTTAAAACAAGATATTTAAGAGTAAATGAATTTTAAAATCAATAATTCATCTATCACCAATTCAATAATTGACTAATTGAATAGCCACGTATTTCAAACTCCGATTGAATATTTAAAAGGCGTTGGCCTTAGCCGTGCAGAAGCATTAAAAAAAGAACTGCAAATAATCAATTTTGAAGATTTGCTGTGTCATTTTCCATATAAATATATTGACCGTACACGGTTTTATAAAATAAAAGATATCCAGCCTGATCTGCCTTATGTACAGGTACTTGCACGCCTAACGTATATTGAAATTTTGGGTGAAAAGCATTCCAGGCGCTTAGTTGCACAGGCATTGGATGATACAGGAATAATTGAACTGGTATGGTTCCAGGGTATTAAATGGGTTGAAAAAACACTAAATATTGGTAAAGCTTATATCCTGTTTGGCAAACCCGGCTTTTTCAATGGAAAAGTCCAAATGGCACATCCCGAAATTGAGCCATATTCGGCCGAAGCGCTTCAGCGCAAAGGTAATATAACGCTTCAGCCCGCCTATAACTCTACCGAAAAGCTAAAACAATATTCTTTAGACAGCAAGGGGCTTCAAAAACTCATAGCCGTACTCTTAGATCAGCATCTGAAAGAAATTAGTGAAAATCTTCCTTTATATATTGTAAACCGATTTAAACTAATTGGCCGGGCGGATGCTTACTGGAATATCCATTTCCCACAGGATGCAGCAAACCTTAATGAGGCTATTCGCCGGTTAAAATTCGAGGAACTGTTTTTTTTACAGCTAAAACTGTTAAAAAAGAAGATGCTGCGCACGCAAAAGTTCAAAGGAAATGTATTCAGTACTGTTGGCAGTTTTTTTAATGAATTCTATCAGCATAAAATGCCATTTACTTTAACGAACTCACAAAAGCGCGTTTTAAAAGAGATAAGACAAGATACACAGCGCGGCATTCAAATGAACCGGCTTCTCCAGGGCGATGTAGGCAGCGGCAAAACCGTAGTTGCATTAATGAGCATGCTGATCGCTATCGACAATGGTTTTCAAACCTGCATCATGGCGCCAACTGAAATACTGGCAAACCAGCACTATCAAACAATAATAGAATTGGTCGGTGATGATTTTATTGAAGTGGCGCTGCTTACAGGTTCAACTACTAAAAAAGCAAGGAAAATATTGCATGAAAAACTTGAAAGCGGTGAGCTTAAAATATTGATCGGCACACATGCCCTTATAGAAGATAAAGTGCAATATAAAAATCTGGGCTTTGTTGTGATTGATGAGCAGCACCGTTTTGGCGTTGAACAAAGGGCAAAGCTTTGGCGCAAAAACAGCATCCCTCCGCATATTTTAGTGATGACTGCTACGCCTATCCCGCGTACGCTGGCCATGACATTATACGGCGACCTGGATATTTCTGTGATTGATGAATTACCTGCGGGTCGCAAACCAATTCAAACGGTACATTTTTATGAAGGTCAGCGTTTAAGGATGTTTGGCTTTATGAAACAGGAAATTGCTAAGGGGCGGCAGGTTTATGTGGTTTATCCGCTGATACAGGAAAGTGAGAAACTTGACCTGAAAAATCTGCTCGATGGTATTGACGTAATGGCGCATGAATTTCCTTTGCCGACATACAGGATAAGTATTGTGCATGGCAAAATGAAACCAGCCGGTAAACAATTTGAAATGAACCGCTTTATAAAAGGCGAAACCCAGATAATGGTAGCAACAACCGTAATTGAGGTTGGGGTAAATATCCCGAATGCTTCGGTTATGATCATCGAAAATGCCGAGCGTTTTGGTTTATCGCAATTACACCAGCTACGTGGGCGTGTAGGACGGGGCGCCGAGCAATCTTATTGCGTTTTAATGAGTCACCACAAATTAAGCCACGAAGGAAGGATAAGACTCAGCACTATGGTTAAAACCAACAATGGCTTTGAAATAGCTGAAACCGATCTGCAATTACGCGGGCCTGGAAATATCGATGGTACACAACAAAGCGGCGTGCTTGATTTAAAAGTAGCCAATATTGTGACCGACCAGGAACTGTTATTAACTGCCCGAACCTGTGTGGAAACTATTTTTGAAAAGGATCCTCAACTATTGCTCCCGGAAAATCAAATCCTTCATCAAACATTACAATCAAAAGGTGAAGGGTTAAGCTGGGACAAGATATCTTGATTTCGGATTTCGTGTGTTCAATTTCGGATTTTTCCTGTCTTAGCATTTCTGCCGTCGCCTTTCACCTTATTATATTACATTTGTTAAACAGCTCTCAAAAATGAAACTAAAATTTTCACTGCTTTTTTCACTGCTTTTTATTACTGTAATACTCAAAGCTCAGGATTCACTAACCATCCGAAAAATTTATGATGAGGCTTTGGTAAATGGCAAATGTTATGATAACCTGCACTATTTGTGTAAAAGAATCGGTCAAAGACTAAGCGGATCTGCTAATGCACAAAAGGCCGTTGATTGGGGTAAAAAGTTAATGGAAAGTTATGGTTTCGACCGTGTTTTTTTACAGGAAGTAATGGTGCCGCATTGGGTACGCGGCCAAAAAGAACAAGCTGCGATAGTTTATGGAAAAACCCGTGTCCCTGTGCCTATTTGCGCGCTGGGTATGTCAATAGCCACACCAAATGAAGGCATCACTGCTAATATTATCGAAGTACATAGTATAAAAGAGCTCGATACTTTAGGCGAAGCTAAAATAAAAGGCAAGATCGTTTTCTTTAACCGGCCGTTTGATCCGCGTTTTATTGAAACCGGGGCAGCTTATGGAGCCGCGGGCGATCAGCGCCGGGCAGGCCCTTCGGCGGCAGCTAAATACGGCGCAGTTGGCACCATTGTGCGGTCGCTTACTGAAATTGTTGACGACTACCCGCATACCGGTTCTCTCGCTTATACAGAACTGAAAATACCTGCCGCCGCTATTTCAACCAAAGGGGCCAACTTGTTAAGCAGTTTATTAAAAGCAGGTAAGCAAGGATCTATTAAATTCTACTTTAAACAAAGCTGCCAAGTGCTGCCCGATGTATTATCATATAATGTTATAGGCGAGTTAAAAGGATTTGAAAGTTCTAACAGGTATATTACAGTTGGCGGCCACTTAGATTCATGGGATCTCGCTGAAGGCGCAAGTGATGATGGCACGGGGGTAATGCAAGCGCTGGAGGTTCTGCGCATTTTAAAATCAATGGGCTATCGTCCCAAAAATACCATAAGGGCCGTGTTTTTTATGAATGAAGAAAACGGAGACAAAGGCGGCCAGAAATATGCCGATCTTGCTGCAAAAAACAAGGAAGAGCACATTGCTGCTATCGAAACCGATGAAGGAGGCTTTACCCCGCGAGGGTTTGGCTTTGCCGGACTTTCAGCGGAATCGTTACAAAAAGTGAAATTTAACTGGAAACCTTTGCTGGAACCTTACGAAGCTGATCGTTTAACTGCGGGTGGTGGTGGCACAGATATTGAACCGCTTAAAAGCGCCATATCGTCTGTTATATTAATTGGGTTCACTCCCGACTCACAACGCTATTTTGATTTACACCACAGCGCAAAAGATGTATTTGAAAATGTGAACAAACGGGAACTTGAACTTGGCTCGGCTGCTATGGCCGCCCTGGTTTACCTGATTGATCAGCATGGTTTTCAATAAGAGCTAACAAGAGACGCCTCTGGGATTGAGTATGTTACTATTGCTTTGTACCACTTACTGTTCCACTCGAAACATTGGTATCAAAAGTGACAGGTGCATAAGGGTGTGCTGAAAATCCAACTCCGGTGGTACTTACTGTATTGGAACTAATATCAAAATCAGCGCTAAACAGAGGGCCGTAAAAGGCATCACTCGGGTTTGGCTGATTAGCAAATCCCGTTATGGTCAAATGCAGCGAAGTGCAATTAGAGCCGACAGCCTGATAACTAAATGTTGTATTAGTTGCATCAAATTGAATCGTCCTGTTTGGAATAAACGGAACAGGTGTTGCAGAAGTAATTAGACCACTCGTATCAAAAACATAGGTCCAATAGGCATCCGTCCCGTCCCAGGTTAATGAACCGGTAGCCGTCATCCCAATTGTGTCTATAGTTTTCACATTAAGCGTCCAGGTACCGCCTACAATGGATGTTGGCTGGGCCTGCGATGGATTATTACGCCCAAAGCTGTTTCCGGTCCAGGTGCCGCTCCATGTCCCAATAAGTGACGAGGTAATGCTTGCAATACTCTTGATATTTACTGGCACAGGGATTTTAGTATAATTAGAAGCTTTGGGCGTATAAACATCTAACACCAACGAGGCCCCGATAAGGCTCGGATTGCCGTTAACAAATGAAGATTTAACCGAAACCATAATTGTTGTACTCGTTCCTGAGCTTAATGAACCTGTTCCGTTGGTAAAACTAAGAAACCCGCTGAGCGCGCCATCATCCGCTACTGTATAATTCAGGGTGCTTCCCTGGGGGCCGGTATTCTTAATAGTAAAAGTTTGCTGGCAATTATTAGGTAATAAAATTATAAGCGGGGTTTGCGTAATGGATACAATTGGAGCAGGCGGAATATTTTGAGTTGTATCCTGACTATTAGAATTGTTGGATGATTTGTTTTGACCTTTGCCATCCTTTTGACAGGAATTTATTATCAATGATCCAATTAGAACGAAAAAAAATATGATTGGGGTCTTCATTTTCAAAAAGGGTATATTCAGGCTTATTAAATTGGCGCTTTTGATGGCTTATTCTTTATTAAGATCTCCTAATAACTTTCTCATGCAATCTGACAAAATGTTTTTTGATAAAGTATCATAATAAGCCGTTTCCTTTAAACGGCATCGGTATCGTTATAGTTTCAAAACTTCCTTTTTACGAAAAAACAAGAACCGGTTATTGGCATCATATTAATATTCTTCACAATAGCAAAATATTACACCACCCCAACATTTGCTAATGCCACATTACTTTAAAATAGTAAATTTGCGTACTTAAACGTTCATAGTGTCGGAAGAAGGAGATAGTCAGCCCAAAAAAGATTCTTTTGCAGCCCTGCGATATAAAGATTTTCGCTCTTACCTGGGTATGCGTTTCTTCTTCACTTTTGCTTATCAGATGCAGGCCGTTATCATTGGCTTTTATATTTACCAGGTAACAAAAAGCGCGTTTGCCTTAGGTTTGATTGGCCTCTGCGAAGCTATACCTGCAATTGGCATTGCATTGTATGGGGGTTATGTAGCAGATAAATCTGAAAAGCGAAAGATGCTGCTGATAATATCATCTCTTGTATTTATCTCATCTTTGGTGATGTTTATCGCTACAATGAAAAGCATGAACATCTACATTCATAAAGGCTGGATAGTTCCAATAATCTATACAATGATCTTTGTCAACGGTTTGGCAAGGGCGTTTTATGGCCCTGCAACGTTCACCGTTTATGCAAACAGTATCCCCAAAGAACTTTACCCCAACGGCAGTTCATGGAGCAGTTCAAGCTGGCAAATCGCCGCCATACTTGGCCCGGCAACCGGGGGTTTAATTTATGGTTTCTATGGTGTAACAGCAGCCTTTACCGTTATACTTATATTCCTTGCAATTTCTGTCATATTGGTATACCTGCTAAGATCTTATCCACCTGTATTTGTTGCGAAGGAAAGTATATGGAGAAGCTTTTCGGAAGGGAT
>Ga0207002_1112_pt1 | contig 15107 bp, 9 predicted proteins | sample Alteio_BWMinCont_88_FD_153473 | JGI IMG/M metagenome (GOLD analysis project Ga0207002, IMG submission 153473) | Enriched cells from forest soil in Barre Woods Harvard Forest LTER site, Petersham, Massachusetts, United States -... | ecosystem: Environmental > Terrestrial > Soil > Temperate forest >...
CGTCAAAATGGTACATTTTAGTTTTTATAACCTCAGGAAGTGGGATCTGCCACTTTAATCCATTAGGTGATGGATCAACTCCGCGTTCTTGCCGAAAATGTCGGACGAGAATCTGGCTATCATCTCGTAAAACAATGATGTCGTTTGTGTCGTACATTTGACTTCGGGGATCTAAGTTGAACGAACCTACGGCCATAATATTATCATCGATGGTCATGACTTTGGTATGCAGGGATCCTTGATCTGGAGCCAGCTCATGAATGTGAATGTTATTTTGTTCGAGAACATCATAGTTTCTATAAGAGACAAAATTAACGATGTCGAGATCGGTACTCAAGGGTGAATTTGTATAGACGTTAACTTGAACGCCTGACTTAGCCTTCCTTATTAAAGCGTCATAAATCGCACTGAAATCCTTGTCGATAAAACCCTTATCGATATAAAAATACGCAGTAACTATATCGATTCGGTTCTGGGCGGCATTAATAAGGTTTACGTATTCGTGGGCAATTTGGCGGACCAAAACGATTTGATTGTAAAGCATTCCTTGCCAATCCCAGAATAATTTTGAAAGTTGCGTTTGTAGAACAGCGGGAAAAGTCAAATAGGCGTCTGAAGCGGCGTTTTCAAAAATTTCACCTTTAAGGGGCCCTGGCATTTCAAGGGTAGACGAAGAAAATTTGCCGTCGTCAAAACCCAAGACGTGGGTCTTCCATGCCCTATCAAAAATAGTGGCTTCAGGTAAAGCTGGGGGAAGGACTTGACCTTGGGTATCGAATTTAGAATCGTAGTAATGGGTCACGTCACTTGCAGAAACTGAATCCTCAAAAATCCAAAGTCTTTCGAAAGCTTCGCTTTGAATGGATTGGTTGGAGGTGCGGGGTCCCTCGGTGGCCTCAAGGTCTGTGTCTTGAAAGGCGTAGCGAGGGCCATTAAGTTCCGTTGGTTTTTGAAGAAAAGGGTCAGTTTGCTCGGCGTGGTATTGATCGCTGATATTTCTTCCTCCAAGCATAAATTTTTTGCCATCGACAAGAAGAAGTTTATAGTGGCTGCGTTTTAGAAAATTATTAAATTCATTGGCTAAGATTGGCGCACGGTGAATAAAAAGATTGACTATAAATGTGATCACCTCAGTGGTTTCACGAGTCTTCAAGCTTTGAAAATCAGTCACATCTTTAAATATTGTAGATCCGGAAACGGCCTCTAAGATTTTCTTTTTATCTACAAGCATAATCCCTTCGAGAAACTCCCCCACTTTTATATTGTCTTTTTTTAGAAGGCTCACAAGCCGTTTCGAGGGAGGGCGAAATCGTTTGACTTCAATATTATGCCGACCACCTGAAAGATGGTTGCTTAATGTAAGAAGGGCATCCACTTGACTCTCGGTTTCCATATAATCAACGAGAATCCGAATTTTGATTCCTTCATCGGCGCGCGACATAAGCTTTTGCATAAAGAGTGAGGAGGTGTAATCTTCCTCCCAAATAAAATAAACAATATCAATTTTGCTTTTGGCCTGGCCAATCATATCTAATTTACCTTTGAAGGCGTCAGTATTATTTGTAAAAAGTTTGATGTCGGTGTACTGGCTGGGGTTCCAAAAGATTTGTCTATTTAGTTTGTCTGAAATTTCTTGAGATTGAGATTCCACGGCATAAACTTCAGTATGGAAGAAGATCGCTGCAAGGAGAGCGAGAACCCAAGTCCACACAAGATTGACTCTATCTCTTTCTCTTTTTCGAGATCTCACGGTTTCCACCTCTTTTTTTAGATCGTTTGAGTGTATATAGAGCAAAAAAGAGGCCAGTGAAAGAGGCAAAACTAGTGAATTTACGGTGCTTTTTACCATCAGAAAATAGACGATGTGACGCCAAAAGGCACTTTTTCGGTTTCACGGTTTCTATCTCATTTTAGTGTAAGTAACTGTATTTGGGATACTAGCGCCCTCGAAGAAGATCACTGCATTCTCGAAGATTTTTACTCGGTTGCTTACTTTAGATAAGCCGAAGGCTTATCTAAAGTTCGTTTTATTCTTTCCCACATTGTCACTTATTGTTAATGAACCACCTTTTTCGCCATTGACGAATTTGAAGGTTATGAACAAGAATAAGAACTTACCTAAAAAGGGAGCTCAAATGAAAATCCTCGTGGTCCTTTTAATTCTTGCCTCGTTTAATGTAGTTAAAGCAGATGAGGGGATGTGGACGTTCAATAACCTCCCCACAAAATATTTAAAAACCCACTATAATTTCGATGGGACCCCAAAGTGGGCCGATCATATTATGAAATCCTCGGTGAGATTTAATTCCGGGGGTTCGGCGTCCTTTATTTCAAGTACGGGACTAGTTATTACAAATCACCATGTCGGGGCGGACATGCTCGCAAAAATTTCCACACCTGAGCACAATTATTACGAAGAAGGTTTCTACGCCAAAGATTTATCTCAAGAAGTTAAATCCCCTGATCTTGAACTCAATCAGCTTATTTCAATTGAAGACGTTACGGCCCGTGTGAATGCCGCTTTAAAACCAGGAATGGATTCGGGTAAGGTCTTTGAAGCAAGGCGAGCCGTTATTGCCGATATTAAAAATGAATCTTTTAAAAAGACCGGCCTTCGAAGTGATGTCATTACACTTTATAACGGTGGTCAATACCAACTCTATCGTTTCAAAAAATACACCGATGTTCGTTTGGTTTTTGCTCCTGAATTTAAAGCGGCTTTCTTTGGAGGCGATCCAGATAATTTTGAATACCCACGTTACGATTTAGATATTTGTATTTTCAGGGTTTATGAAAATGGCAAACCAGCAAAAGTTGATGATTTTTTGGGTTGGTCTTTAAGCGGAGTTAAAGAAGATGATTTGGTTTTTGTTTCGGGTAATCCCGGTAACACGAGCCGTATGTTTACGATCGACGCTCTCAAATTTGCTCGGGATGTGAGACTTCCCCTTGTTATGGAGCGCCTCTATCGCACGGAAATCGCCCTTGAGCAGTATATGGAGAGAAGTGATGAGTCGGCTCGCAGGGCACAGGAGGATTTTTTTTGGCGTACAAAATAGTCGTAAAGGTAATTTAGGTCGTCTTCAAGGTTTGCAGGACCCTAAATTTTTTATGGACAAGGAAAACCTTGAAAAAATTCTTAAAAATCGAATTGCTAAGGATCCAAAGATTTCAAAAAATTTAATCGCTTGGAAAGAAATTGCCAATGCCCAGAAGGAATTTGGTAAAATTCTTTTAGAGTATTCTATGCTTGAGAAGAGTTGGGGCCTTAATTCAAGGCTCTTTAATATCGCGCGCACCCTGGTGCGGATGGCAGAGGAGGACAAAAAGCCAAATAACAAGAGGCTTGAAGAATTTCGTGAGTCAGACAGAGAATCCCTTAAGCAGGCTCTCTATTCTGAAGCACCAATTTATAACGACTTAGAAGTTGCTGAGTTTAGCGATGCCCTCTCTTTTTACCAAGCAAAACTTGGCGGCGATAATGCTCTTCTCCAGAAAATTTTGGATGGAAAGAGTGTTGTCGAAAGAGCAGCTCAACTTGTTTCAAATTCCAAACTCGCTGACGTTAAGATGCGAAAGCAAATTGCAGATGGGGGAATGAGTGCTGTCAATTCAAGCCAAGATCCCATGATTAAACTTGCGCTCTTAGTTGACCCCGCCTCTCGGACTTTAAGAAAAATATACGAAGACAAGGTGGATAGCGTGAGCCAGCTTGCCTATGGTAAAATTGCCAATGCCAAGTTTGCTCTTGACGGTACAAACGATTATCCCGATGCGACATTTTCTCTGCGCTTAGCTTTTGGGCCAGTTAAAGGCTACGAGCAAGAGGGAGTTCACATTCCTGCAATGACCACGATGGGTGGGGCCTTTCAGCGAGAAAAGGAACACGGGGCAAAAGAGCCTTTTAAGTTGCCCGACGACTGGCACAAACATAGAGACGATATCGATTTGGGTACTCCATTTAATTTCGTCAGCACAGCGGACATTATTGGAGGCAATTCTGGAAGTCCCGTCATTAATGCAGCGGGAGAATTTGTCGGAATTATTTTCGATGGTAACCTTCAATCCCTTCCCCTGCAATTTGGATATAGCGAGACTCAGGCACGAGCGGTTTCGGTAAATTCAAATGCCATTGTTGAAGCGATGAAGAAAGTTTATGGGGCTGTGGCCCTGGCTAAGGAATTTGGTCATTGATCTTCGAGTCGGCTCTTGGCTCGGAGAATATTTTTAAGCCAAATCTGAGCTCCAATGGCAAGAATGAAACTAATACTTAGAGAAGCAACAACGGGTTTTGGCAGAAATCTCCAAAAGGCCAGGGTGTTAGTTTCTTTTCCAAAATATTTATTTGAAGAAATAAGCAGAAAAATAAAACAAACCGCTCCACTCATACGGAAGCTTCTGGCCACGATTTCTTTTCTTGCGTCATAAATCATCTCTATAATATGGCAAAAGAACAGGCCAAGGTCCAGAAAAACGCGTCTCCTGGACAAATGTCCTAACTTTCGACCTGGCTATAAACTCCGTCTAAAAGTTAGCCAAAATTTTCAAAACATAGTGCTTTCTTGAGAGGCAAAGCCCCTTGTAAATTATGTCAAAGGCACTTAAAATTTTATCTATGATCCATGGACATTTGTCAATGCTCCTTAAAGAACTTCATTATTCTCCAGAGCAACTGGGGGCTAGACTTGGTATTACGGGAAAGACCCTCAGGCGTTGGACCGAACGCCCCAAGGGAGAGAAATTACCCCCGCTTTATGAAAAAGCCCTTCGTGAAACAATCTTGGAGTTTGTGGCTGAGGGAAAGCTAACGACGGATTCTGAAATCGTGCAAATTGTCTTGAAAGAAGGAAAGGACTCTTTTTTTCACGCGGCCATAAGAGATCTTGGCATGAATGCTGATTTTTTTGAAAAAGCGGACCAATCCCCTGACAGCATTGTTGAGGGGATTTCTCAAATCGGAGCAAATGACAAGAAACGGGCGTCCGTTGATAGAAGTAAAGAGAAGATTTTTTCCTACCAAAAAATAAGCGCTGAGTGGAAATATCGTGTTCAAATATTATATAAAGCCATCACTTCAAAAGATCTCAATAGATTTGAGAAATTTGCGGCCTATGGCGCACTTTTTTATCTCATATCTCCGTTTGATTTAATTCCAGATCACATTCCGGTTTTTGGCCTTATGGATGACTATGTGGTCTTGGGCCTAGTGGTCGCATATTACATAAAAAGATTTCCAAAGCTCTTTAAAAAAGCAATTGAGGATGAGAAATAGCGGTTAGAAATATGGCATCAATGAGATTTTGCATATATACGTTCTCTTTATTTTTTGGATTAGCCAGTGTGGCGATAGCCGATGAAATACGTTATTTAACTTTTGAAGACGCCTATCAACTTGCACTTCGCGACAATGTTGATCTCTTGGCACTTCGTGAACAAGCAGAGGGACTCAAACATCAGTCAAAGCAAGCTTTGGGGCCCAATGAACCTGTATTTTCTTATGCCCGAGTTGATTCCCAATCCCTTGCCCTAGTTCAAACTCCCGCTGAAACCCAGTACCAAGTGGCTTGGACTTTAGGCTTTCCCGGTAAAGCCCTTTCTCAAAGTGCTTCTGTACGCCATCAATCTGAAGCGACAACTGAGCAAGCGCTGAATCAGGAAATCAATTTATTGACGAGCCTTTCAAATAGTTATGTGGCCTTTGTAACAAACGATGCTTTTTATAAATTTCTTCTTGAAGAGCAGAGAAAAGATAAAGATCTTATTAAACTTCTTGAAAAAAGATACGGGGCATCCCAGGCGGCCAAAGTAGATCTCCTTAATGCAAAAGTTGTGACTCAACAAATTGCTCAGAGTATTTTGCAAAATAGAAATGATTACGATTTGCAACTCACTCAGTTTAGGCAAATTATTAAACGACCCACGGATAAATCTTTCTTTCCAAAAATTCCTGAAAGAATAGTTATACCCAATGTGAGTAAGAGTTTTGAAGATTTGGTTGCGGTCATGAATAAAAATAGTCATTCCATTGCCCAGGCCCAACGCCAAGTGGATAGTGCAAGTAGTCTTTTAACAAATGCTAAACTTCAGATGCTTCCGGATCTTCAATTCACCGGGTCAGTAAATGATTGGCTACCCCCCTCATCCCCGAACGCTTTTGCAAACATAAACCAAAGTTACACTGTGGGCGTAGGAATCGTCGTTCCCATTTTCTTTGCTTTTAATGAGCTTGAAGGGGTCCATGCCGCCGCACACAATAATAGTGCCGCCGAATACCAACTAACGTCCCAACAACTTCAAGCCTTGAGTTCTCTCCAAACAGCTTACACAAGTCTTAAGGCCACACTTAAAGATCTCGACGCTTCTGAAAGATTGGTCGTTCCTGCTGCAAAAGAAAGTTACGATCTTACACTTTTAACTTATGGTTTAGGTAAGTCGGATTATATTTCTTTAAATCAAAGCCGAAAGGCATGGCATGACGCCATAAGGGATATGTTTACGAAGAGACAAAGTGCCGCGCAATTTTACAACCAACTTATCGCTCAGGTTGGCTGCGATATATCAAAAACCGGGGGCCCCAATGGGTGCAATTAAACCTTACCTTATGGCTGCGTGGATGGTCGCTTTATTTGGAATGGGATTTGCCTTCGAAGCTTGTAATAAACAAGTACAAGAACCCCAAATGGTTCAAAAGATTTCAGACGACACCGTCAAACTCACCGATGATGCGGTTAAAAATTTGAAGATAGAAAAAGTTATTAAAAATGACTTCCCTCAAAAATTGACCCTCATGGGTAAAATCAGTGTGCCTGAAGATCGAATTGTCAACGTGCCCTCTCGGGTTACAGGACGCACTGATGCGATCTATGTTGCCTCTGGGGAAGTGGTAAAAGAAGGAGAGCCTCTTTGCAGTATTTTTAGTGCGGATTTTTCTGTGGCCAGAGAAGAATTTCTTCAATCCCTAAGAGATGTTCGGATCGACCCTCAGGATCGAGATGCAAGACATATGTTGGAACTTTCAAAGAAAAAATTAAACACACTTGGGGTAAGTCGCCTTGACTATGAAAAATGGGTACCTGGAGGAAATTCCAAAAATGAAAATCTCTTGGTAAGGGCCCCACTCAGTGGTGCCCTTTTAGGTAAGAACGCCGTTATTGGAAATCTCGTGAATGTGGGCGATAGTCTATTTACAATTGGGGATTTGAGAAAAGTTTGGTTTGCTGGAGATATTTATCCTGAAGATCTATCTAAAGTGCGTAGCGGTCAAGAAGTTGAGATTGATCCAGGAAATAGCGCTCCCATGTTGCATGGGAAGGTTTCATTTATTAGTCCCGCCATGGACCCCAATACCCGAACTATAAAGATTCGTGCTTTAATGGAAAATCCGGGAAGTCAACTCAGAGCCGATATGTATGTTCAAGGTTTCATCATAATCAGTACGCGAATGGCAGTTATAGCTCCGAAAGACGCCTTGGTGCATCTCGAAGATACAATCTTTGTTTTCAAGAGACTTCCCGGAAATCTTTTTAAGAAGGTGTCGGTTACCACCGATGGCGACACAACCAAGACAGTTTCCGTCTCTTCCGGTTTAACCGAGGGCGATGAAGTTGTAACTGAGGGCGGACTTCTTCTCGATGCTGCTCTTCATGGAGCAGGCACTTGATCGGAAAAATCGTAAGTTTTGCCCTTAAGAACCGAATTCTCATTTTAGGATTTGGGGTGGCCTTGGTCGTCGGCGGATCGGTGGCATTCAAAGATCTTCCAATCGAAGCCTATCCCGATATCGCCGACACTTGGGTTCAAATCATTACACAGTGGCCAGGACACGCCGCAGAAGAAATTGAAAAACAAATTACGGTTCCCGTTGAACTCACAATGAATAGTGTTCCCCATGTAATTCATAATCGGTCTGTCTCTCTTTTTGGCCTGTCCGTTGTGACTCTTATCTTTGATGAACAAACGATGGCATTCATGGCCCATCAGTATGTCATGGAAAAAGTTTCCCAGTTGAATATGCCAACCGGTGTTCAACCCACCCTTGGGCCCATGGGGAGCCCCGTCGGACAAATTTATTTTTACGTTTTGGATAGCAAACGCTCCGTAATGGACCTTAAGGAGATTGAGAATTGGGACATTGAAAAATATATTCGAGCTGTTCCCGGTGTCGCTGATATCACAAGTTTTGGCGGAGAGGTAAAACAATATCAAATTCTTGCCGATCCCCTTTCTCTTGCTAATTACGGTCTTAGCCTTTCAACCCTGACCCAAGCTCTTGCCAGTAATAATCAAAATGCTGGAGGGGGATTTATTCAAAGAGGGGATCAAGCCATTAATGTGCGTGGAGTGGGAAATGCAAATACCCTCGAGGATATTGGGAATATTGTTATTAAAGCGCAAGGTGGTACCCCTGTTCGAGTTAAAAATATTGGTCATGTGCAAATTGGGGCCCAAGAGCGATTGGGTAAGATTTCAATGTCGGAGCATAGACCCGATGGTTCAGTTGATGAGCGTGACGATGTGGTCGAAGGATTTGTGCTCACCCGAGTTGGGGAGCAAGACGAAACGGTTTTGAAGCGTCTTCATGAAAAAATTAAATGGATCAATGAGAATGTTCTCCCATCTGACGTTAAAATTAAACCCTACCTGGATCGTTCAGATTTGATTCATATGACAACACATACAGTTGAACACAACATGGTTGAGGGGATGCTTCTTGTTTTGGTTGTTCTTCTTTTCTTTCTTGGTAACTTGCGGAGTGCCGTTATTGTCGCCGTGACAGTTCCATTGTCACTTCTTTTTGCATCTATTTTTCTTAATCTTAGGAATATACCGGCAAATCTCTTGTCTCTTGGCGCATTGGATTTTGGAATGGTTGTCGATGGCGCGGTCGTCATGATTGAAAATATCTATCGCCACAAAGAGCAGGCCAAAGAAAAGGGTGAAGAGAAACCCAATATCATTAAATTAATTATTCTCGCTTCGAGAGAGGTTGAACGTCCCATTGTCTACGCCATCGCTATTATCATTCTTGCCTACTTACCCATTTTTACTCTTCAAAGAGTTGAGGGAAGACTCTTTAGCCCCATGGCATGGACCGTAGCCTTTGCTTTAATGGGAGCCATGCTCCTTGCCATTACTTTAGTTCCCGTTCTTGCTTCTTATTTTATGGGTGGAGATCTTAAGGAATGGCATAACCCGGCAGTTGTTTGGCTTGATAAAAATTATAAACTGGTTTTAGGTTACGCGTTGGCCCGGCGCAATTTGGTATTGGGAATTGTCTCTGTCGCTTTTGTTTTCACCCTGTATCTTGCCTTTGGCGGACCTATTGGTTCTGAATTTTTACCACATCTTGATGAAGGGGCCCTCTGGGTTCGGGGGACTTTGCCTCCAAGCACTGGGGCTAATGTTTCAAGTGACGTGGTAAAAAAGGCCAGGGCTGTATTTATGCAATTTCCAGAAGTCCCAATCACCGTTTGCCAGATGGGACGTCCCGATGATGGAACTGACGATGGCGGATTTTTTGATACGGAATGTTTTGTCGATTTAAAACCAAGGGGACAGTGGCGAAGTGAGTTTAAGACCAAAGAGCAAATTATATCTGCGATGAGTAATGAGCTCTCAAAAATTCCTGGGGTTATTTGGAATTTTTCTCAGCCTATTTCGGATAATGTTGAAGAAGCTATTTCAGGGGTTAAGGGCGCTCTCATATTAAAGCTTTATGGCGAGGATTTAAAAGTTTTAACTCAAAAAGCAAAGCAAATTAAAGAAATCATGTCTCAAGTTAAGGGCATCGAGGATTTGGGGGTTTTCGAAGAGACGGGGCAACCCAATATCAACATCAGTGTGGATCGGGACAAGATTTCTCGCTTCGGCCTTAATATTTCAGATGTTCAAGGGGTAATACAAACGGCCGTTGGCGGGACAGTAGCGACTCAAGTTCTAGATGGAGAAAAGCGTTTTGATATGGTCGTGCGATTTCCCGCCGTTTATAGAAGTGACGTCGAACAAATAAAAAAAATATCCGTTCCTACTCCCGACGGGTATCGCATTCCCATCGAGGCCTTAGCTGATGTCAAAATTGAAGACGGGGCTTCTACAATTTATCGGGAAGAAAACCAGAGATTCATCGCTGTAAAATTCAGCATTCGTGGCCGGGATTTGGGAAGTGCCATTGCCGACGCCCAGAAAAATGTAAGCCATAAAGTCCTTTTGCCACCCGGGTACCATGTGACTTGGGAGGGTGAATTTGAAAGTCAGCAAAGGGCAGCCCGCAGGCTCATGTTCATTATTCCCATTACTATACTGTGCATATTTTTTGTCCTTTATTTGGTGTTTCGTTCGTTCAAATGGTCATCCCTCATCATGGTTAATATTTTAATTGCACCGATTGGGGGTGTCTTGGCACTTTTTTTAACGGGCACAAATTTCAGTGTTTCCTCAGGAATTGGTTTTCTAGCTCTCTTTGGCGTATCTGTTCAGACTGGAATATTAATGGTTTCATATATTAATCAAATGCGTGCCAAAGGTTTAAGTATTCAAGAGGCCATTGTTGAAGGAGCCTCTTTACGTCTTCGCCCCATATTAATGACGGGACTTGTTGCGGTTTTTGGTTTGCTGCCAGCAGCCCTTTCCCATTCTATCGGTTCTGATTCTCAACGACCCCTTGCCATCGTTGTCGTTGGTGGCATGTTGGGGGATCTTGTCATTGGTCTGTTTTTGCTGCCGGTTCTTTACGAATGGTTTGCAAAACCCAACGAACACGTGGGTCTTGGGACTGAACCAAAAACAAATTAACCATGGACATTAATTTTTCATTTTTTGGATTAAGATCTAACAAGTATTTTTCTAAACCTTGTTTTTCCAAAATGTCTTGGGACGCCTGCCAAGTTATAGATTTACTTTTCTTTAAGGTTTCAAGAATGCGAATAATTGAAAGTCCCACCTCAGAAATCTGCCCTGCCTTGGGGTTTCCCTTAACGTAAGTTATGGCGTCAAAGAGAATGGCGTTGGACTCTCCATAAGTAACGGGTTCGGTGATTCCATAATTCTTGATCCAATGGGATTGATTCAAAATATCATTAACATGACTTTCGATAAGATAAGTGGCTCGTCCGATAAGTTTTAGATTACTTGGATTGACCGAAGTCATCGTGTTACTTACGACCTTCCCCAGTCGAGCCATGGTCGCTGTGGAATGGGCATTGAGAACTAATTTTGCCGCTATATTCTCTTTCAAATTAATCGGGTCATCGGGAACTTGAATTGGAACTTGAATGACAACGGCCTTTGGGGAGAGTTTTTTTATTTTTTCCTGAGCCTTTTTTGTTTTTTTGACCCTCAATTAAAATGGCTGCGATGTTGGCCTTTCTTTGAGAGAAATATTTCAAAAATTGATAACTGGACGAGGTCGATTCAAAAAGATCAGTAATTTCATTAGGCATTAAAATCAATACCCCAAGATCATTTTTCTGAGCCCCCCGGAGCTTCCTATTTTCCTCAGAAAAAGAAAAATCATAGAGAAACTGTTGGTCATCACCGGTATCTTGCAACCCTCTTAGAGAAGCCTCTTTAAGAAAAGGATCATCGATTTCACTTTTGAAAGGTCCTTCGTAGAGTTTTGAATCTAACCCGTGAAATTTTCTTCCTAAAAAATTCTTCCAAGCTTCATCTTTATTTTGAGCTTCCGTCCAGACTTGAATGAGTGATTTTCTCTTGGGTTCTTTGACTGTGTCTAAAGATAGAAGGTGAAATGTAGGGGCTCGTTCCGTGGAATCGGTAAAGACGGTGATAAGCCCCTCTTTTGCAAAGTAAGTTGAAAAGTGCCCACCTTTATAGGTTTGGGATTCTAAAACTGTCAGTTGAGAGATGTCTTTATATTTTTCCGCAACAGCCTTTTGAATGAGGTTAAAATCTTGAAGTCGATTTTCAATTTTTCTTCTTGGTGCAAATCCTAAATCCTTCAATTCTCTTTCGTCTAAAATTCCTTTTAACGAATTATAAAGAGCATCCTCCAAGATAACTCCCATAACAAACATTTCGCTGGTGGTGGCCTGCATTCGGGTTGAACCAGCCACACTTTGGGGGCCCGTAAAGAGACGGATTTTTGTAATTTCGGGGTTTTGAATTACACTTTGGCTTCTACCAAAGGGCGTCAAGACGTTATCGGGGTTGTTGTAAATAAAGTAGAGATGACTCTGAGTTTCCTGAGAATTTAACGGATTAATATACTGTTTTGCCGCTGCTAAAATTGTTCCGATGACCGACGATGTTTCGCCCCCCTCGGTGATCGCAAAAACGACATCGCCCCTTTGAATTCCGCGATCTTGGAGTTGAAGGCTTCCCATAAGCTGAAGGTCTTCAAATCCGGGAATGGAACTTATAAGTCCACGATCACCTCCGGTCATCTCACCAATGAGTTCGTCTTCTCCATCAGGATAGACGACCTTAATCTTCTCCCAAGAGGAAGTTCTTTTGAGTCTTTTCCAAAAGGGCCGCCAAAATGAACTCTCAATTTGTTTTGCAAGGCGTCCTGTGGCACCGCATCCATAAATATAAATTTTCTTCTTCTCTTTAAGGGCAATTTTTATAGAGCGAGAAGCTTGTTCCAGGTATTGAGGATTTTCCCCAAGGGTCAAGAGTCTCTTTGTGACATCTTCATCGACGGAAAAAAGCATCTTTAGCGCATCACTAGGTTTACTTTGAGCCTTGTAACTGAGATTCCAGGTCTTCGGGTGCCTTTGTTCGGTGAGGAGACCATTAAGTTGAAATTGTTTTTTATTATTTACGTAATCAACGGATTCTTGGGAAGGTGTAATTTTCAAAGTCTCTAAAAGTTTGGGAGTGGAATCGACATCAGAAATCAGTACACTTGATGCGAGGGCGGAATTACATAAGACAAGTGCTCCGAATAGCGCTACATTTAGATTTTTCATTCGCTCTGGAGAATCCCCCAGCGACGTCGGTTCTGGCAACTTTTCTTTTTTAGTACTCCAATAATTCTGAGCCATTTCTTAAAGCAACTGGTTCTCTATCCATCAAAAAGCGAAATAAAATCTAATTGCTTTACTTTCACTTTTCGTCTCCTGTTTTGCCACTGGTTCTAAATATCGAAAGTGAATATAATAATGGGGCAATATTATATTATCGTTTAAAGTGCTAAAGGGTGGGCATTTGGGAGGTTGGGGGCGGCCTTTCTCGAAAGTACAGCTGGAGAACAAGTCTACAAACAAACGAGATCTTCTTCGACAGCTGCAGGCTGCCGCGCGAAAGGGGCGTGGTGTTTCATTTGACTTCCCAAAAAGGCCCTCAATAGGGTGGTTGACTTCCGAAGAAGCTCCAGGAATTGTTACTTCCCCGCGTCGAGTTCGGCGGCGACTTCAAGGCTTTCAAGTTTCTTGGGTACGATGAGGCTGTAAACGCAAGGGACGACAAAGAGAGTGAGAATCGTTGAAGCGATAACTCCACCAATAATGGCCACAGCCATGGGAACCGTGGTTTCGGAGCCGGGCCCAAGAGAGAGCGCTTCAGGAAGTGCCCCCGCAACGATAGCTCCTGAAGTCATAAGAATAGGTCGCAATCTCACCGGGCAGGCTTTGAGAAGGGCATCGTTAATCTCAAAGCCTTCATTTTCACGAACTTGATTTGTGAAATCCACAAGCAGAATTGAATTTTTCTTAACGATCCCCATAAGCAGAATAAATCCGATCAAACTGTATATATTAATCGATTGGTGAAAAGCCCATAGGGCAATAAAAGCTCCAGAAAAACTAAAAGGAAGGGCCACGAGAACCGTAAATGGATGAACAAAACTGTTAAATTGCGAAGCCAAAACCATATACGAAACGAGAATTCCCAAAAGTAAAGCGGAGATCAAACTTTGAAAAGATTCTTTGAAGCTTTGAGAACTTCCGATCATCTTAATCACATAACCTGGAGGGAGCATGGATTTGGCGAGTTTCTCCGTATAATTCAAAGCGTCTTGTTGAGAATGGCCTCCCGTAGGATTTCCATAAACAGTGATTGCGCGCGCTCGGTTGAGACGAGATATGAGCATGAGACTAGGTTTAACTTGTTGATCGACAAGTTCTGAAAGGGGAATTGTTTGACCACGGTTATTTCTAATCTTTATATTTTTAATATCGGGAAGCTTGTCTCGTTGACTAGCCATAAGCCGAACATAGATCTCATAGCGATGTCTGCCTTTCGGGTATTCGGTTTTTCCCGTTAGATAGACCCCGCCCATAAGCACGTTTATGACATTTGTCACATTCTGAAGAGAAACGGCGTAATGGGCCAGCTTTTTGCGGTTGGGTGTAAGTTGAAGTTCGGGCATTCCAGCTTGGACGTCGGTGTTGACGTCGGTGACATATCCACTGGTTTTCATTTTGTCCATAATGGAATTTGTAAGATCCGTGAGTTTATCCCAGTCGGGTCCCTGAATAATAAATTCAACGGGAAAACCCCGGGTAGCCGCAAAACCGCGCAAAGAAAGATCTTGAACCACACTTTCCATTCCCGGAACCTGTTTTTTAATATCTTTTCTTACTTTTTTAATAAGATCACCTTGAGAGATTTTTCGCTTATCCCTATCAACAAGACTCACGAAGGCTTGTCCTTGATTAACGGCATCACCACCAAATCCCCCAACAGCGCTAAAGACTCCGCTTACTTCAGGCAAAGCAAGAAGATATTTTTCTACGGCTTTAATCTTTGCATCGGTAACGTCAATGGCCGTTCCAACGGGAAGTTTAAATCTCATCAGAAACATGGACTGATCTTGAGCCGGCATCATCTCTGAGGGAAGTATCTTTGCCACCTGAAAGCTTGCGATAAAAAGGATAATGGCGACAACTACAGTCTTCCAGCGATGGACCAGTAATATTTTTAAGGAGCTATGATAGAATGTTGTGAGTTTAGTAAAAATGCGATCGACAAAACCAGCGAGACCTTTTGAGTGGCCGCCTATGGTCAGATATCTTGAGCAGCGCATCGGTGTAAGTGTCAAAGCTTCGAGTAAGGACAGAAGAACGGCCGTTGTAACGGTTAAGCCGTATTGTAAAAAATAGCGACCAATAATTCCCTTCATAAAAATAACGGGAAGAAAAATGGCC
>Ga0207002_1113_pt1 | contig 15083 bp, 11 predicted proteins | sample Alteio_BWMinCont_88_FD_153473 | JGI IMG/M metagenome (GOLD analysis project Ga0207002, IMG submission 153473) | Enriched cells from forest soil in Barre Woods Harvard Forest LTER site, Petersham, Massachusetts, United States -... | ecosystem: Environmental > Terrestrial > Soil > Temperate forest >...
ATTTTTCCCCTCAAAAGCATTAACATGCTCGTTTCCCCTTTTGGAGGGGCTGATGGAAGGTTCTGTCTCACCGCGAAAACTGGCTGGGCGCTACGAGGTGCGGGAGGTCCTCGGCCAGGGTGGGATGGGTCTGGTCTACCGGGCTTACGACACCGTCATTCGGCGGGAAGTGGCGGTCAAGACCATTCTCGATATTCCTGATCCCGCCTCGTTGCAGTTGTTTTACAAGGAATGCGATGTGCTCGCCTCCATGAGCCATCCCAACATTATTGAGATCTTCGATATCGGGGAGTTCGAGGAAGAAGGCAAGAAAAAACCCTACTTCGTCATGCCGCTTCTCCCCGGCACCACGCTCGACGCTTTCATTCGGCAGGCCAGCCATCGCCTGACTGTAGAGCGAACGGTCGGAATCATTTCCCAGGCTTGCCGGGGCCTGCAGGCGGCCCATGAGCGCGGTCTTGTCCACCGCGACCTGAAGCCGAGCAACATTTTCGTGATGGAGGACGATTCAGTCAAGATCATCGATTTCGGCGTGGCCCACATGACCGACGCGCAATCCACGCGGGCGCACAAGGGGACGTTGCTGTACATGTCTCCCGAGCAGATCGAGATGAAGGCCTTGTCGGGGCTCTCCGACATTTTTTCGCTGAGTGTTGTTGCCTACGAAGCTCTCACCGGGCGGCAGCCATTCTCGCGCGCTCGCGTCGACGAGATTGTCGACGCCATCCGCCGGCAGGTTCCCCCTCCGGCTTCCGAAATCAATCCGGCGGTGCCGAAACCAGTTGGCCGCGTCGTTCATAAAGCAATGGCGAAGCAGCCCTGGCACCGCTTCTCCAGCGCGCGCGAGTTTAGCGATGCCCTCAACAAAGCACTGCGTAACGAGCCCATCGAGTTCTTCGATCCTTCACGCACCCGGCCCCGGCTGGAACGCGCGACCAAGGCGCTCGAAACCGGAGATTTTCAGTTCGCCGGCGAAATTCTCGGGGAGTTGGAGGCCGAGGGCCACATCGATTCCTCGATTACTTCCTTGCGCCATCAGCTGGACACGACCGTCCGGCAGAGAACCATCGCGCAGTTACTGGAAGCTGCCAAGTCCAGATTTGAGGAAGATGAAGATCCGCTGGCCCTCCAGAAACTTCAAGAGGTCCTCGAGATCGAACCCCACAATGTTTCCGCGCTGTCGCTGAAGAGCAAGATCGAAGGCCGGCGCAGCGAAAAGCAGATCGAAAACTGGTATCGCCTGGCGAGGCAGCACACCGACAATCACGCGTATCCTCACGCTCGCGAGGCCTTGCAGAATGTTTTGCAGCTCAGGCCCAACGAAGCTCGCGCCCTGCAACTGATCGGTGAAGTCGATCGCCAGGAACAGGACTATACCAGGCTGCGGCAGGAAAAAGCGCAAATTCATCGGGCGGCAGTGGATGCCTGGCAGCGCGGGGACGTCAGCAACGCCCTCACCAAGCTGGCCGTGGTGCTCGAGCTGGATCGCCGCGCTCCCGATGTTTCCGGCCCCGAGGGCAGCGCCACCTACCAGGGCTTTTACAACGAGGTACGCTCCGAGCACGATGCCATGAATACGGCTTACGCGGAGGCGCGCAAGCATCTCACGGAACATAATTTCGTCAAGGCTCTCGCAGTTTGTGAAGGTTATCTTGCGAAGTATCCGGCCAACGCGATTTTTCAGGCCCTCAAGTATGACGTCGAGGAGCAGCAAAGACAGGAACTGTCCGCGTATGTGGCTTCGGTCGACCGCCAAGTCGAGGCGGAAGCTGACCTCGACAAGCGGGTGAACATTCTCAAAGAGGCGCTTCAGCTGCATCCCGATGAAACTCACTTCCAGCGCGCTTTGCGACTGGTCAAAGACAAACGCGATCTGGTGAACTCTATCGTCGCGCGGGCGCACCATCACGAAGAGGAGGGCGCATTTGGCGATGCGCTCAATGATTGGGAAATCCTGCGCACGATTTACAGCAAGTATCCCGGATTGAAGTTTGAAGTAGAGCGCCTGCAGAAACGTCGTGAGCAGCAAGCCCGCATCGAGGCAAAAACCCGCCTGGTCGAACAGATCGATGAATGCCTGCATTCCACCGACTATGCACGCGCACTCAGCCTTCTGGAACAAGCCGCCAGCGAATTTCCTAACGATGCCGAATTAGCGGAGCTCGGCAAACTTGCCAGCGATGGCGTACAGCGCGCTACAGAAGCGCATCGCCTGATGACCGAGGGCCAGGAATTGTGCACGCAAGACCGTTTTGCCGACGGCATAAAGCTGTTGAGACAAGCCTATGAATTGGACGAACACAATGCGCTGACCCGAGCAGTGTTTTCCAACGCTTTGGTCGAGCGGGCACGCGTACTGGCGGAGACCAACTGGCAGGAAGCGGAAGAATTGGCGCAACAGGCTTTCGATCTGAATCCAGGGCACCCTCTTTCGAAGACCGTTCGCACTCTCATCCTTGATCAGAAACGGGAACAGATCGTCAGCGAGTGCCTCTCTCAGGCCCGCAAGCTGCAGGCAGCGGGGGATTTGGCAGGCTCGCTGTCTCGCGTTGAAGCTGCGCTGGCTTCTTATCCGCGCGAACCTCGGCTGACGCAGATTCTGGAAACGGTGCAACGCGAGATTCAGTCCCAGCAACGCCAAATGCGGCGACACGACTTGGAGGAGTTGCGGCGGATGGAGCGCGAGGTTGAAACCATCACCGATCCTGCTGTGGGAAAGGTTTCCGGTGAACGCGTCCAAGTCCTGGCCGCCAAGTATCTTGAGGACGAAGAAGTTCTCGCAGTGGCGAACGGTATTCTACGGCGGCTGGATCTGCCAACCGTCGAGGGAAAACTCCCCAGCCGAATTGTCGATTCGAAGAAACCGCAAGGCGTCGGTACGAGTGCGCAACCCTCTGCCGTTGCAGACAGCGAAACCATGTCGATCTACTCTCCGGAGACGATAGACCTTTCGCCGTTTTCTTCCGAAAACGCAAGCGCTTCTCCGCCTCCAGCAGCCGTTGGAGGAATCCCTGCCGTGCCTCTACGCCTCAAAGCTACGCCCCCGGGCAATCGGCCAGCATCTCCTGCAACAAGTCCGGTCCGGACCAGAACCTCGACCCAACTCCCGCTCGCCGTGATTGCCGCAGCTTTTGTCGTCATGCTGTTGGTAGGCTTTTTCTTGCTACGACACCGCCATTCGCCGACCACCCCGCCAGCGCCAGCGGTGTTTACTGTGCGCGTGCACAGCTCGCCGGGCGCGACCATTCGGATCAACCGCGAGGTTCGTGGCACGTCCGGCGTGCAAGTAGATTTGCCCGAGGGAAACTATCAGATTGAGGCGCAGTTGGATGGTTACCAAACGAGAAGCAGTTCGGTCGATGTCAAGGGTGGCCCACCCGCTCTTGTCGACCTAACCCTCGAACCAGATCTGCCGACCGTGAAACTCTCCTCCGATACGGGCACGGGTAAGGTCTCGTTTGACGACCAACCCGCCGTCGAACTCGAGGGCGCCCTGTGGACACTCGATAAGCTCGCCGCCGGGCAACACAAGTTGAAATTCGACGGGCCAAAAGGAAATGCCTTCTTCACTTTTTCAACCGATCCGGGCGCTCCGCCAGCCGTCATTGGGCCGATCGTTGCCAACGGCGTAACCGCCGTAGTTGTCAGCAATCTGGGCAACCGGGTTCGCGTGTACTCCAGCGATTCTGCAGCCAAGCTCAGCCTCGACGGGCGGGACCCAATTGCTATGCTGCCGGACGGATGGGATCTCCCCCAAGTCTCGCTCGCCACTCATGAACTGGCTCTGACCCAAGGCAAGGACCAGTACAAACTGGATGTTGACATTGGGGCCGCGGCTGCCATTGCCACGTTCATCGAGTCCGGCCAAAACATTGGCACGCTCGTGGTTGTCACGGGTGAGGACAAGGCGCGTGTCTTTCTCAATGGACAACTCCAGAAAGCTACCACTCAAGGCGGACAAGTGCGCATTCCAAATCTCGAGCCGAAAGATTACGTCGTCACTGTCAGCAAGGCCGGCTTTCAGGATCCTCCGCCGCAGAAGGTCCGCGTTCGCAAGGGGGAGCAGAACAAGCTGTCGTTCAGCCTGCAAGTGATTCCACATCTGTCCTCGCTCACGATTCAAGGCGGCACTCCGGGGATGCAAGTCTTGATCGACCAGGCACCGATGGGATCGGTGGCGCCGGATGGCTCCTTCGGTCTCGCGACCATCGCTCCGGGCGACCACGTCATCGAACTGCGAAAGGATCGGTTTAGTACAAAGCGCGCGCAGAAACACTTCGTTGCCGGCGCGACGGTGGCATTAACCGGTGCCGATGCTGCTTTGGAAGCGGGCACGGGCGAGTTGCGAATCACCTTTTCCCCTCCGGATGCCACCGTGAGTCTTACCAAGTCTGGAGATACACCGATTAAATTGACCAGTGGCACTCCGTTGAACCTGCCTCCGGGAACGTACACTCTCACCACGCGAACCGCCGATAGTGTGACGCGCTCCACGACCCTCGAAATCATCGCCGGCCAATCGAAAAGTCTCGATCTGGCTCTTGGCCCCAGTGGAATGTCGAAGTGGGAGGACTCCAACGGTTGGAAGCCTGACAAAAACGGCTTCACTCGCAAGGGCGGGGATTTCGTGCTGTACGGCGTTTCTCCCGCATCCGGAACCTTTGCTTTTTCCGCAATGCTGCAGAAAGGCCACCGGCTGCAATGGGTTCTAAACTACGTGGATTCGAACAATTACATTCTGTTTCAAATGGACGAGAATAATTTCTATCGCACCATCCTGCACAACGGGCAGAAGTCGGAAGAAGTCAAGACGCCACACAAGAGTGACAAAAAGAGCCTCCATAGCCTGCAGATTCGCGTAACTCCAACCGAGATCGTCCATCAGGCCAGAGAGGGCGATGCCTGGGTGCTTCTGGATAAGTGGAGCGCTCCCGGCACCAATCTGGCGGCCGGCAAATTCGGTTTCTATATTCCTGGCAACGACCAGGTTGCCGTCCCAACCTTCAGCCACTACGCCGATCTGAATATCCCGCACTAGCCAGATACGATGTGACGGCGGGCAACGCGCATGTCCGGCCCGCGACAAGCTACGCAGGCCCAAACAGCGGAACTTGAACGCTCGAAATATCTTAATACATGTTTGTCCATCAACATACTTTACATTAATATTTGAATTGGATACTATTTTCTTCAGCATTTGACCACCCCAAGGCCCGGGCCCCGGATCTCCTCCTGCCCGGGCTTTGCCTTGATTGGCTTATGACTCCGCGCAACCTGGGGATTCAGCGCTCGTGGCGTTCACCGCGCTGGGACAATTCAACCTTCCACCAGCCCCCGCTGCCCCGTTCGCTGCCTCACCCTGCGGTCCACGTGCTCCTTCCGTTATACTGTTCAAGTATGCCGATCCTGGAAAACATTGCCGCCATTGCTAAGGGAATGAGCATCACTTTCATGGAGATGTTCCAGCCCACGCAAGTGGAGAACTATCCTGATGGGGCAGGGCCGCTTCGTGGCGCCAAGTTCCAGGAGCGTTTTCGCGGTGTGCACGTCCTGCAGCGCGATGAGAGCGGATTGGAAAAATGCGTCGCCTGTTTCCTTTGTGCGGCGGCCTGTCCCTCGAACTGCATTTATATCGAGGCGGCGGAGAATACCGCCGAGCATCGGGTCAGCGGAGCCGAGCGTTACGCTAAGGTTTATAACATCGACTACAACCGATGTATTTTCTGCGGATACTGCGTCGAGGCCTGTCCCACGGATGCAATCACTCACGGGCACGGCTTCGAAATCGCCAGCTTTAACGCCAGCAACTTGATCTACCGCAAAGAACAGATGCTGGCCCCCAAGCCGGCACATATGGGAGCAAACGCGGTGTTCAATCAAGCTGAGGTTGTGGGCGGCGCGCCGGGATTGCCGGCGCCAGGGGTTTAGCCCGGCAGCCTGACCCGCATTTGTAAACGTCGCCGGTTCCATCCAAATCCTTCGCCCCGTTCTACACAGATCTGTGCGGATCAAGAACCAGCCGCGTGGAGCATTTTGTCCGGGAAAGAAACGATTGAAGAGCGTACTCCTCCGCGTTGCCGGCGCAGGCGTGATATTGGCGCTGCTCACGTATGTGGGAGACTACCTTTCGGTTCGGTATAAAATTCCGAATAACCGCGATCCGTTTTCTACGGTGACTATCCAGCCCTATTACGCCATTCACGAAAAAAACGGGCGGACCGAATACGATTTTGCCCAACCCCAAAGCCAGGTGTGCATTCACTCCCTGTTTCCTCACTTCGGCTACAGTCCGTGCTGGTACCTGAACCGGCATACACAAAAGCGGATCGATATATAGGCTGTTGCGACTTTCGGGTTTGTCTGCTTTGGCTTTTCCTCAGTGTTACTATCTATTGTTTCGAAACCTAGGGATACTGGAGTCGCAAAATGACTGGATCATCCCGCGCAGTCGCGTCTCCCCACGTGGTAAGCATTGCAGACTTTCGGCCGATGGCGCGTCGTCGCTTGCCGAAAGCGGTCTTCGATTACTTGGATGGCGGTGCGGAGGGCGAGGTCACGCTCCGCGAGAACTGCCGCGTGTTTGAGGACATCACCTTCCGCCCGCGTCATGCCGTCGCACTCGAGAGTTGTGATTTGGGTACGCGCGTCCTGGGCTTCGATCTTTCCCTTCCCTTCTTGCTGGCCCCTGTGGGCTACAGCCGCCTCATGCATCCCAGCGGTGAAGTCGCAGCGGCGCGGTCGGCCGGTGCAGCGGGCACGGCTTATATTCTGTCCACTATTTCGGGGCACAAGCTGGAAGACGTCAAAGCCGGTTCCCGCGGCCCCGTTTTCTACCAGCTTTATTTGATGGGCGGCCGCGGAGCTGCGGAAGCGGTTATCGAAAGGGCGCGAGTCGCAGGATTTTCCGCCTTGGTCGTCACCATCGATACAGCGGTGGCCGGAATTCGCGAACGCGACTACCGCAACGGCATGAAGGAAATGATTAGCGGCGGGCTGCTGGCAAAGATTCCGTTTATTCCAGAAGTAATGAGCCATCCGCGATGGCTGATTGGTTATTTGCGCGATGGGGGTTTGCCGGGACTTCCAAATGTGGTCATTCCCGGGCAAGGGCAAATGCCCCTCGTCGACATCAATGCCGCCCTGGCCAGAGCTGCGGTCACATGGGCCGACTTGGATTGGATTCGCAAACTCTGGAGCGGCCCCATCGTAGTCAAGGGCGTGCTTACCGGGGACGATGCCCGCCGCGCCATTGACGCCGGTGCAGCGGCCGTTTCAGTCTCCAATCACGGCGGGCGGCAACTGGACCATCTTCCCTCATCGCTGCGAGTTCTGCCCGAGGTAGTCGCTGCAGTAAATGGCCAAGCCGAGGTCTGGATGGACGGAGGAATTCGTCGCGGCACCGATATCGTCAAAGCCATCTGCATGGGCGCACGCGCCGTCCTCTGCGGACGCGCCTACGCCTATGGCCTGGCGGCTGCCGGCGAAGCCGGAGTAGCGCGCGCCATCGAGATTTTGCGCACGGATCTCGATCGCACTCTGCGTCTGCTCGGCTGTTCTTCTGTGGCGGCGCTGGACCGGTCGTACCTCAATATTCCCAAGAGTTGGGAATAATCGTTTCTCCGGAGTGGGCCACCCTCAATGCGGCGCGCCTCTATATTGATGTTACCCGTTGCGGGAGCACCGCAGCTTAGTCAACAGCGCTTAACTCCCTCCCCTTCGTCTCGGGCAGCAGGCAAACTGCGACGATCATTGTCAGGTACGCGGTTATCGCGAAAAAGGCAATCGCGTGTCCGAGAGGAAGGCGCGTGCTCAGATAGCCGACCAGTGTGGGGAAAAGCGCGCCCACCGCGCGGCCGAAATTGTAGGCGAAGCCCTGCGCCGATCCGCGCACCCGGGTGGGAAACAGCTCGGTCAGAAATGATCCCATCGGACTGAAAGAACCCGAGGCAAAAAAGCCCAGGGGGAATCCGAGCGCCAGCATTTCATGGTTGCTGATCGGCAGGTAGGTATAGACACCAATCGTCAGAAACGAGGAGCCAGCAAAAAGAATCAACGTGCGTTTGCGCCCGAACCAATCGGTGAGATATGCGCTAACCATGTAGCCAACGAAGGAACCAGCGATTGCGACGATCAGATAAGCCCCGGTATTCAGCACCGAGAGTCCACGCGTTGTTTTCAGGTAGGTCGGCAGCCAGGTAGTAATGGCGTAATAGCCGCCCTGAGCGCCCGTGGCCATAAGCGAGGTCAACACAGTGATTCGCAACAGGGTAGGGCTGAAGATTTCAAGGAAGTTGCTGTCGGCGCCAAGCTTCGCCAGTTCCTGGCGCGTTCGGATGTAGACTGCGGGCTCGGACACATAACTCCGGATATAAAACACCAGCAATGCCGGCAGGATGCCGATCCAGAACATGGCTCGCCAGGCGATGTCCGCTGGCAGCACCGAGAACAGCGCGGTGTAGAAAATGGCCGCCAGACCCCAGCCGACGGCCCACCCGCCTTGCACCGTGCCCACCGCTTTCCCGCGATACTGAGTGCGGATGGCTTCCCCCATGAGAACCGATCCCACTGCCCACTCCCCACCAAAGCCCAAGCCCTGCAATCCACGGGTCAGCAGCAGTTGCCAAAAGGAATGGGTAAATCCGCTAAGAAACGTGAAGAACGCAAACCATAAGATCGTGATTTGCAAGATGCGGGCGCGTCCGAACCGGTCAGCAAGTAAACCGGCCACCCAACCGCCGATCGCAGAGATAAGAAGCACGACGGCGCCCAACAGGCCAGCCTGTGCTTTGCTGATATGCCAGGCAGCAATCAGGCTGGGGATGACGAAGCTGTACACCATCACGTCCAGGCCATCGAGCGCCCAGCCGCCAAAAGTAGCCATCAGAGTATTTCGTTCTTGCGGAGTAAGCTGGAGTACCCAGACAGGCTCGGGGCCTGCTGCCCCCAAGCCGTCCCGCGCTCGTCGATCGGAGGAAGAGGTCGGCACGACCGTTCGCCAGCTCCGTTGATTGCCAAAGTATAAGGTAATGGCCGACAAGAGACGATCGAATCGCGAAGGCTTCCCCAAGATGGGCCCGTCGCTCCGCTCAGTTGTTTCGCCTAGTTTGCGGCACCCACTTGTTCTCCCGGGGCCTTCGCCATCAAACGCAGATGAACCAGAATGTTCAGGCGATTTGCGACCACGGCATTGAAATTCTGCGCGGCGCCAACGTCCTCCGCATTGCCTGCGTGCGGCGTTTCTGGAAGGCCCGGGGCTTCCAGCACTGTTCCCGTGCACTGCGAACCACGATAGTCCTCACTCCCACCGGCTTGCGTTGCACAGTTCTTATCCTGAACCACAGGCGGCCAGTACGTACTGACCACAGCCTTCACCAATTGGGGATACGTCTCGCGGAACATACTCGTCGATCCTGACGCCACAACGCTGCCATCTTTCTGCCCCTTCCCGGCCGCCGGAAAATCAAAAACGAAAGTGGCTTCATGCGAAACCCGATGGATCATCGGCGGTCCATACACCGGTCCCGCATAGGCTTCATTCGGGGTCGCATCGACGTTGCGGTCCACACGTGTCAGGACCAGGTTGCCTGTGGTCTGCAGCCGCCCGTCAGCCGTCCGCACAGCTCCCTTGGAGTGGAAACACACCATGGTGTGGTTCGATAGATTGGCCAGCCACTGACTCAGGAATTTTCCATCCTCATCGATAACGGGCGTCATCGAATCAGCCGGATACATTCTGAAATCGAAAGAGGACTTGGCGAGATCGTCGTTGTTGATTTCGACTCGACCGTTCACCCGTCCGAAGCCGAGGGTTATATCCATCTTCGTCTTCCCGTAATCCGTGGTCGCGTCAGTGATAAGCTGGGCATCCGAATGGCGGGCGTCCACCTGCCAATACCCGCCGGTGAAACCAGACTTGCTGGGAGCGCTCATCGCCAGCATTCCTGCCACTGCGAATAGAACTGTGTACTTAAGCATTTTTTTATCCTCCGCGCAGATCTGCACTTCCATCCGATTCGTCGGATGCGATACACATTACCGCGATTGCTCAACATGCGCAAACGCGAATCGGTTGGACGAAGGCATCGGTCGCAGCACGAGCGGCGCTGCGATCAAACCGGGCGATCGCAGCGGACCATCGCTGACGGCGATTCAGATCTAATCCTGTTCCCCGAGAGTCTGCGCATAGGTTTTGCCGTACGGATAGAAGAGTTCCTTTCGGCCTTGCTCCCACGCCGCCCTCATTTCGGGTGTCGTGATGTCCCAGTCCGGCCTGCATTTCCTGGTAACCGCACGCAAGTCCTGGCGGAGATCTTCCATCGTGGGCCGCCCAAGGAACCAGTACCCGTTGTAGATCTTATAAATGACAAGACCGGGCTCAAGGACAATCACGTGGGGGATCATGGGATTGTGCAGAGGGTCGGTGTATTCGGCGATGTCGAGATCCTTTTGCACGATCCGCCCTGCGTCTGAGAGAAAAGGCCAGTGCGCGCCGACTCCGGTGCGATATTCATTCGTCTCCGTAATATTGTCGGTGCTGATCGTGACCAGCCGGCAATAAGAAACCTCAAGCTCCCGGTGAAGTTGAACCAGCAATTCGGCCTGCCGTCGATCCTTGGGGCAGAAACCTCCGCGGCTGAGCACAAGAACCATCGGATGCTGCGCTTGCAGCTCGGAGAGCTTCCGCCGTTTCGCAGTATGGTCGGAAAGCTCGTAGTCAGGGAAGATAGCCCCGGGAACAATGTCAGCTCGCATAGGAATTCCTCAACAGGCCAGTTTTGTCATTTCGAACGGATATCCCCCGCTCGCGTCGATTTTCACAAGTTACCGTTGCATTTGATCGGCGCCAACTCACACGGTGATAACGCCGCTACTTCATGAACTCCCGAACGAACTGTGCAATCTCATCCGCTGCCGTATCCAGCGCAAAATGCCCTCCATCAACGATGTGCACTTCAGCTTTCGGCACATCGCGGCGATAAGCCTCAGGCTCCGAGGAATCGAACGAGAGTTCATACTTGCCCCAGATCACCAGCAACCGCGGCTGCTTCTGGCGCATCCATGCCTGCCACTTCGGATAGGACTCCACATTCGTTCGATAGTCGTAGAACAAATCGCTTTGAATCTCGGCTTGGCCGGGCTGGTTGAGAAAGTAGAACTCGTCGGTCCAGAGATCCGGGTTGTAGCGTTCGACATTGGGATCGTTTCCGACGTGACGTGTCCGCGTGGTCGCGAGCGATAGAAGATTTGTGCGCAACGCGCTTTCGTTCGGAGCGCGGACGGCCCAGAAGGCGCGCCGCGTCTTCCAATTCGCCCCCAGGCCTTCGTTGTGCGCGACGGCGTCCTGCACGATCAGAGCCTCGATTCGGTCAGGGTGCACCAAGGCCATGCGAAAACCCACCGGGCCACCGTAATCCTGCATGTAAAGCGTGTAGCGGGAGAGCCCGAGCGCTTCGGTGAAATGATTCATGATCTCGGCGGAGTGATCGAACGTATATGCGAACTTCTTCGGGTCCGGCCAGTCGCTGTGTCCGAAGCCAGGGTAATCGGGCGCGACCAGGTGATAGCGACCGGAAAGCCGGGCGAAGAGCGGCTCGAACATCCGCGACGACGACGGCAGTCCGTGGAGCAAGAGCAGCGTTGGCGCGTCCTTCGGGCCAGCCTCTCTATAGAAGATGGAGAGCCCATCGACCTGTATTGTGCGATAAGAAGTCGGGTACTCCATGGAACGTTCCTTCCCTTGGGTGTGGGCGAGCAATTGGAATGACGCGAGCATCGCAGAAACCAAAAACGCCGCGCGGGAAACCTGCAAGCACTGGGTCGACAAGTGTGATGCGAAAAGACGCATAGCTTAACGCCACCCACGCGAACTCGTCGAACCAGTGCTCGTGGTATTTGTCATGGTTGGCACCTTACATGGTCAGCACGACACGGAACTGGGCGTTGCCGCTCATCATTCGCGCGTAAGCCTCGACCGCCTTTTCGAGCGGATAGGTTTCAATCATCGGACGCACGCCGGTTAGTTCGGCGAAGCGCAGTGTGTCCTCGGAATCGGTCGGTGTTCCCGATGACCAGCCTTGAATCGCTCGACTCCCGCTAATAAGCTGGATCGGCGTGACCTCGATGGGATCGAACGTTGCACCGATGACCATGAGCTTGCCGTTCGGCCCCAGGCCGTCGATCAGTTCGGACATGGCTTTCGAGCTTGGGGCGGTGGCTAGAATTACCTGCGCGCCACCCAGCTTTTGCAATTCCTCGGCTGGCTTCGTCGATTGGCTGTCGATGAACACACTCGCTCCCAGTTTCTTTGCGAGCGCGGCATTTTCGGACCCACGTCCGATGGCCGCGACCTTGTAGCCAAACTTGTTCGCGAATTGAATTCCAAGGTGGCCCAAACCGCCGACACCCTGCACCGCAACCAGATCGCCCGGTAACGCACCACTATGCCGCAGGGCGTTGTAAGTGGTAATCCCGGCGCAGAGTAAAGGCGCTGCTTCGATGTCGCTTAGACTCTCTGGTATCGACACCAGCGCCTCTACAGGAGCCACCATGTATTGCTGGTATCCGCCGTCGTAGCTGATGCCGCAAATTTTCAGATTCCGGCAATTGCGAAAATCTCCCCGCCGGCAGTCGCGACAAGTATTGTCCTGGCCGCCGTGCCAGCCCACACCGACGCGCTGTCCCTTCTTCCAGGTAGAAACGCCGGCGCCCACTTCATCGACGATGCCCGCGACTTCATGTCCGGGAACACGGGGATACTGAATGCCGGGCCACAAGCCGTCTTTTGTCAGCACGTCACTATGGCAAACGCCACAAGCCTGCACTTTGATCCGCACGTGGCCTGCGTCCGGTTCAGGTATCGCACGCTCGACGATCTCGAAGTCTGCTCCAGGCTTGGAAACTTGCACGACCTTCATCTGCGTCATCTTCATCGGTACAACTCTGCTCGTTGCCATAAATCCCTCCTATGAACGTTCACTCCGATTGACCAACATTGGTTCGACGGGCGAAGCGACGGGGTCCTCGGCCCACCAATCGGTTTACTCTTTGGCGTAGTTGGTGAAAATGTAGTCTCTTGCGATTGCAATCGCACTCTCAGCACTTGTGATGCTGGTCCTGCCGGTCTTCGATATTCTTTGTTTCAGCCGCACAAACTGTGGTCCTATTCTATTCCGACATCGAAAAAGACTTCTAGTTCGATCGGGGCGCTGAACAGACGGCTTCGGACCCAAGCGACTAGCGTGCAGACCTGGGATGCACAACTCGAACTGCCGTCATGCGGGCATGATGGCGCTCATTACATCTGCGCGAGGACAGCGACATCGGACTTTGAATAGTACTTCACGTCACTCGCGCCGTATTTTGCGCGGAATCTCTCGACCACGGACGACACCTGTTGTGCGCCAGTGAGCGGAATGGCATCGAGTTCGGTCTCTATGCCTCCTGCCTTGATTTTAATCATCGGGTTCTTGAGCACGTTCTTGTACCACTGCGTATCCGATCCCTGCACCGGTAGCAGGTAAAGCTCGTCGCCCTCAAACACGAACCAGATCGGATTTGAAATCGTGCGTCCCGACTTTCTGCCAGTTACGCTGATCGTAATTTCACTAGATCGGGCGAGGCGGTCTTTCACCGAGTCGTTTCGCGTTGGCTTGTCGCTCATCTCAATCTCCTCTATTTCGCGGGCGGTATTGTTCGTCGGTGACATGTTCCATCCAGTCGACAACCTTGCCGTCCTTCTTTTCTTGAATGGCGATGTGCGTCATGGCGGTGGTCGGCGTGGCTCCATGCCAGTGCTTCTCGCCAGGCGAGAACCAAACCACATCACCGGGATGAATTTCCTCAATCGGCCCTCCCCACCGTTGAGCGCAGCCGCATCCAGCGGTGACGATGAGAGTCTGGCCAAGCGGATGCGTGTGCCATGCAGTGCGCGCGCCCGCCTCGAAGGTTACGCTGGCGCCCTGAACGAAAGCCGGATCAGGCGCTTGAAAGAGCGGATCAATTCGTACGGTACCGGTGAACCACTCAGCTGGCCCCTTAGCGGAAGGTTGCGTCCCAACTCTTTTGATTTCCATTTTTCTGACTTCCCTAGTTGATCGCTGAGTAACTCACTTCGATGTCTTGTTCATCCAGATGTCCCACGTGATCGGGCCGGCTTCCTCATCCGTCATTGGACGGCCTGCCAGTTTGAGGGCCAGCTTGATCTGTCCGTGATGGTAGCCCTCGTGCCAGAGCATGTGCTGGAGCAGGAGGACCGGGTGGTCGTAGTGTAGGTCCATGTCGCGGCCGGCCTGAAGCCGGCCTTTTACCGCGTCGCGCACCGCGACGGCGCTGTCGTTCAGCATCTGCGCGATGCGACCAGGGTCACGCTCGGCTACCCACTCTTCCTTGGGCGGCTCTCTGGCGAACTCAGGAGCATCCTCGAAGACGAATACAAGTCGCACATAGTGGATGTGTGTGAACGTCTCCGCGAGGGATGGACTGCCCTCCATTGCCCTGGCCTCTAGCCCGCCTTCCGGGAGGGCGCGGAGAAGATTGACGAGGATGGCGTTGTTGCGGTCCCAAGAGTCCAGCAGAGCCTCAAGGAGAGTTTGTTCTGGCGTGTCCGACATATCCACCCCGCTTGTTGGTAACGACGCATTCTATATGAGTTTACCGCTCAGCGATTCCTCATCTGCTCACTGCGTTCAGGATATCGAGCGCCTTGCATCGTGATCTTTGAAGCGGCGCCTTCGATCTTTCGGAGATCGTCGGTTGTGCGTTCGACGGCTGCCGCTCCGATGTTTTCTTCGAGACGATGCAACTGATCGTGCCCGGGATTGGAACGATCCGTGGACTTCGCGCTAGCAATCAAGCCAAAACGATTTGAGCAGAAGTCGCTTTTTTTCCTGTGCGATCTTCTGCGACAGATCGACCAACGCTGATTCGCCTTGCGGTTTTCCAGGTTAAACGCGGGACCGCGTCGCGAAAATCGGTGCCATCGAACGTCGTAGTTTCGTCGATCCTGCCGGTCAGGAAACCCTTTCCCAGCGGGCTAAATGGAATTGAAGGTCTGGCGGAGAGGGGGGGATTCGAACCCCCGATAC
>Ga0207002_1115_pt1 | contig 15026 bp, 15 predicted proteins | sample Alteio_BWMinCont_88_FD_153473 | JGI IMG/M metagenome (GOLD analysis project Ga0207002, IMG submission 153473) | Enriched cells from forest soil in Barre Woods Harvard Forest LTER site, Petersham, Massachusetts, United States -... | ecosystem: Environmental > Terrestrial > Soil > Temperate forest >...
CACATTGAAGGCGCTGGCGTTCATAGCGGCGACAGCATGGGGGTCTTGCCCCCACAAAGACTTCCGGCGGCAGTCCTTGATGAAGTCGAAAAACTTTCTCGTGAATTAGCCTTGGCCTTAAAAGTCAGGGGACATCTCAATTTACAATTGGCCGTAAAAGATGGCGACGTTTATGTTCTTGAAGCCAACCCAAGGTCATCGCGTTCTGTTCCCTTTGTCTCAAAGGCGACGGGAATTCCTCTGGTGAAATTGGGAATCGCGGCCCAACTCGGTCAACCTCTCCACGTCACTTCCTATTGGAGAAAAACAAAAAATATTTCCGTCAAAGGGGTTGTGTTTCCATTCAAAAAATTTTTTGAAGCCGATACACTTTTGGGACCTGAGATGCGTTCTACGGGGGAATCCATGGGGCGAGCGAACTCCTATCCAGAGGCTTTAGAAAAGGCGTTTGTGGGGGCTGGAGTACTCATTCCCAAAAGTGGAAATGTTTTTCTCTCTATTCGAGATCGTGACAAAGCCGAAGTCATAAAGTTTGCAAAAGCTTTAGTGGAATGCCATTTCAAAATTTGTGCAACATCTGGAACGGCCGCCTTTCTCACCGAAAATGGTTTAGTAGTTTCTCCGATAAATAAAGTTAAGCAAGGCAGCCCCCATTGCGTTGATTTTATTCGCGCCGGAAAAATTCAAATGGTGATTAATACCACTTCAGGAACACGATCTATTCGCGACAGCTTCAGTATTCGGCGTAGCTGTGTTGAGAGAAATATTCCCTGTTTGACTGAACTTTCGGCGGCGGAAGCCTTCATTAGCGTCTTAAAACTTCGCTCCACTCAAAAAGACCGAGAAGTTCAGGTTTCGCCCTTGACGCGCTAAGAGCGCACATGGAACAATTATTTTGTGAAATCTCTAGTGGCCTTAGCACTTTTTATAACCCCTATTTTCTCGGCAAGCCTAACCACGGCGGCCACTGAAGCTCCAAAATCAACAATAATGGGCTTTATTCCTGGCGAAGACCCCGAGTGGCTTAGAAGAAATGGCGTGCTACTGGCAAAGGCCCTTCAAGAGAAACTCGGTGTCCCTATAAATATTTACATCGCAAAAAATTACGGGGACCTCACTAAAGCCATGGAGGGTGGTCTTGTTGACTTTGCTTTTCTTTCCGCCATGACTTTTGTCGAGGCGGAGAGCGCAGGAGCCAAGGTGCTCCTTAAAAAGGTGTGGGATGGTCCGTTTTACTACAGCGCCATTATTACCCCGCAACATTCAAAGATTAAGTCGATCAAAGATTTAGAGGGAAAACGTATCGGGTGGGTCGACGAAAAAAGTGCTTCGGGACATCTTTATCCAGAAGTTATGCTTATTAAAAAGGGTTTCAAGCCTTCTCTTTTTTTTAAAGAACAAAAATATTTTGGCCAGCATGAGGCTGCCGTGAAAGGCCTTTTTGCTGGCGCCGTTGACGCCATTGCAGTGTACGCCGACGACAAAAATGCGAAGACCGGCGCATGGACCCGCTTTGCTCCCAAATCTAAAGTCAAAGTTTTATGGGTGAGTAGCCCTATCCCCAATGATCCCTTTTGTGTAAGGCAAGCCTTCTATGCACAATATCCAAAATTCACACACGAGATGATGTTTGCTCTTCAAGATTTCAAAAATGTGCCAGGTGATAAAAATCTTTTGAAAACATTGTACGGAATTAAATATTTAGAATTTGCGACAAGCAAACAATATGATCCTGTCAGGGAATTGGTAAAATATTTAAAACTATCTGGTGAATGAAAATGGCAAAAATCATTGAAGTAACTCATCTCGTAAAAGACTTTGCATTGCCTTTGAGCCGACGAAAAGTCAGGGCCGTCGATGATTTGAGTTTTTCTATTGAAGAAGGGGGCATCGTAGGTTTTCTCGGAGCTAACGGAGCAGGGAAAACGACGACTCTCAAAACAATGATGCGACTTATATTTCCCACTAAGGGAAATGTGAAGATATTCGGCGAGGATAATTCAAATCTCGCTTTTAAAGAGAAAACGGGTTTTCTCACGGAGCGGCCCTACTTTTATGACTATCTTACGGGCAGAGAATTTTTAAAATTTTGCGCTCAACTTTTTTCTGATCGGAGTGCTGTGAAGCGCGTCGATGGTTTGCTTGAGGAAGTGGGGCTTGCCCATGCCGCAGACCGGCCTTTAAGGCGCTACAGCAAAGGGATGCTACAACGTGTAGGTATTGCTCAAGCTCTGATAAATGATCCCCGACTTCTTGTTTTAGACGAACCGATGAGTGGGCTGGATCCTGACGGTCGGGCCGACATGGGTAGACTTATTTCTAACGCTCATAAACGGGGGGCAACAATTTTATTTAGTACTCACCTTCTTCCCGACGTTGAGAATCTGTGTGATCGCGTTATTATGATCAATAAGGGCAAACTTGTTGTGGAAGACACAGTATCAAACCTTTTGAATAGTTTTACAAAAGGCTTTGAACTGGAAACCATAAAGGGGCAGAAAAAAACCTTTAATTCCGATGCCGAGCTTCAGGGTGCTATAACCGAATCTTTAAAGAATGGTGACAAGATTTTTCGCGTATCACCGGGAAGGCCTTCTTTAGAAGAAGTCTATATCAGGCTAAAGGATCAATCAAAATGAGAGTCATCTTTGTCATAGCCCTGAATACGATAAAAGAAATTATTCGAGATCGAGTTCTTTACGGACTCGTATTGTTAGCCGCAATTTTAGTTTTGATCGGTCTACTCTTGGGCGGACTAAGTTACGACGAGCAAGCAAGAATTATTACCGACCTAGGATTGGTGGCAGTGCAGATAGGCTGCTGCATGCTCGCTATTTTCGTGGGAAGTACTCTTGTGTGGCGTGAAATTGAGAAGCAAACCGTTCTTCTTCTCATTTCCAAACCTATGACTCGTTCCCAATTCTTACTAGGAAAATTTATTGGATTAGGAGCAGTTCTTATTTTAGTTGATATTCTTATATCCGCATTCTTAGCGGTGATGTGCAAATATTACGGGGATGTTCATTGGTACCAGTTTTTTGTAAGTCAAGGTGGAATTCTTTTGGAATCTCTCCTTCTTCTTTCGATAAGTTTATTCTTCGGAGTCTTTTGTAGACCCACTCTTACTATACTTTTTAGCTTAGGCGCTTGGATAGTAGGTCACGGCATAAATGATCTCCATTATTTTAGCAACAAAAGCCAGAATCCTACTTTGAAAGCTGCCGGATTGGCTTTCTCAAAAGTTTTTCCCAATCTCGATTATTTTAATTTCAAAGAAGCCGTGATTTATGCAGATCCCATCGGAGGATATCTTCTAAGTCGTGCCTTCGGAATTTTTGCAGCATGGTTTATTTTGCTTTTATTGACCTCCATTTGGATTTTTAATAGACGTGACTTCATTTAACGCGCCCCTGGGTATTTTCTACGGCGTCTTCAGTTTTGTTTTTGGACTTCTCTTTGGAAGTTTTGGAAACGTCGTTATCGCTAGACTTCCTGAAAAAGAAAGTGTAGTCCATCCCCGCAGTCGTTGTCCCCATTGTAAAAATCAGATTTCTTGGCACGATAATATCCCCTTGATTTCGTATCTTGTTTTACGAGGGAAATGTAGGAATTGTAAAAAACCAATTTCTATTCGATACCCCATAATTGAATTACTTTCGGGTCTTCTCTTTCTTTTTATTTATTTAAAGACCGGTTTAAATTGGACCATGCTTGAGCTTATCATTTTCGCTTGGGCAGGTCTTGTTGCAAGTACGATAGATATTGATCGTCGTATTTTACCTGATGTTATTACCCTGCCGGGAATTGTTATTGGCCTCATTGGGGCGGCATTAAATCCCGATCGACATTTTCTGGACGGATTGATCGGCGTCATCGGTGGCGGTGGATTCTTATGGCTCGTAGCCTATGTCTACGCCGCCGTTCGAAATGAAGAGGGAATGGGTGGAGGAGATATTAAACTTATCGCTTGGATCGGAGCCGTACTAGGTTGGAGAGCTGTGATATTTTCCATTCTTGTGAGTAGTATTACGGGATCTCTCTTCGGAATTTCAGTGGCCGCTTTTAAAAAATCAGGATTAAAAACAGCGATTCCCTTTGGACCCTTTCTCTACTTTGCAGCTATACTCTTTATTTTTATTGGCACCGATGTGATGAAAGCTTATCTGGCTATTTTTTTTCCTTTTGTGGATTGATGGAGCTGGGGCCACAATTCCAGTGCTGATTGGGGAGTATTTGGACCAAAGTTGGGTCAGCTTCTTAAGGCTGCTTTGCCGAAATCATAATAGCTGGCGAACGAGAGAGCTTTATTCGCAAAGGTTTCTGGAAGTAACATAAGTTCATTTGGGATTTCATGGGAGAGAAAAGGTGGGGCCTAGGAAAATATTTCGGGCGCGAGAGTTCACCTTACAAGGGGAGTGCGATCGAGGCGACGAGATATTCGGAAAAATATTTCGTGACATGGGATTATCTGGCGCTGGTTTGTGCAAGGGAAGTTTTGATAATTGCGGCCACGAGGGTTGAGATCTCCGAAGGCGTGACGGTTCGATAATCCTATGGGAAGCACATCATTCGGTTACAGTGCGAACGCGATCGGCACGCCGAAGTGAGATCCGACCCGAGGTGGCGCAATTATAAAAACTCCTCCACCAAAGTCCAGCTCCCCGCAACACAAAAACGAGACCTCCTTGCCCTGTCAATCGTTTGACAATTCTTAGACCATTCGATCTACTTATAAGGGGAAAAAGTAATACAGAAATCAAGCCCTTGACGCACATCATGACTGACTAAAAAAGAGGGTCTTCTCGAGTGAATTTTTTCGGATCAAAAAAACTCCTGGGTCTCGATATTGGGGTCAGTTCAATAAAACTTGTTGAAGTTGAGGTTTCGCGAGATGTCGTCACACTTACTTCATTTGGTTTTATTCCCACACCGGAAGGGGCCATAACGGGCGGTGAGATCGTTGATCCATCGGCCATTGCCCAGGCCATTACCTCTCTTGCTTCTCAAACGAAAACTAAAATTAAAAAAGCCTGCACGGCAATGTGGGGATCAGCTGTTATCACAAAGAAAATCTCCATTCCTAGAATTGATGAAAAACTTCTTCCTGATCAATTAAAATGGGAGGCTGAGCAGTACATTCCCTTCGACATCAAAGAAATTAATCTGCAATATCAAGTGCTCCGAAATATTCCTCCACCCAATCCGGAACAGATGAACGTTCTTCTTATTGGAGCCAAGCGGGATTATGTCCTCCGATATGCTGAGGTCGTCGAGACTGCAGGTCTTGAATGCACGATTATCGATGTTGCGGGCTTTGCTTTGGCCAACTGTTTTTTAGTAAATTACCCTGACTATCATGAAAAATCTGTTGTCGTCTTGAATTTTGGGGCGGGAGTGACCAACTTTGTGGTCATTGAAAAAAGTGAAGCGACTTTCTCTCGAGATATTGCAGTAGGTGGAAATACTTATACGACAGATATCCAAAAGACAATGAACGTGTCAATTCAAGAGGCAGAGGGTTTAAAAATCTCAGCATCGACCGGACAAGCCGTTCCCCAAGACGTGACAGACGTTATAAATCAAACTAACGAAGTCGTGGCGGAAGAAATTCGTCGTAGTTTTGATTTCTTTTTGGCGACATCTGCGGAGGCCAACATCGAGAAGGTTTTTGTAACCGGTGGGGGAATGGGAATTCCCGGTCTCTTTGACCAAATCAAAAACATATTGAAATTGCCAATAGAAAATTTTAATCCCTTTATAAATGTGCGAGCATCAAAATCTTTTACACCCGAATATCTGCAGCAAATTGCGCCCTACGCCGGAGTGGGAATTGGTTTGGCCATGCGACAGGAGGGCAAATGATTAAAGTCAATTTGCTCAATGATATATCGGTAGCAGGTCACTCCGGATCAACGATGGTTTCTTCGGCGACCCAAGTTGACGGCGGCCTCATGGATACACAGCTTCTCCAGGGAGCGGGGCTCGGGGGAGCGACTGGAGGCTTTAGATTTCCCGATGCGAGTCGTCTCGGTATCGGTATAAAGGTTTTACTTATTGTTGTTCCCCTTATTCTAACTTATAGCTATCGTCAGTTTTTAATTAATCGCGCTGAAGCAAAAAAGACCTCTCTCACCCAAGAAAAGGAGGCCGGCGACGCCAAGCTGCGAGCTTTCGATGCTTCTCTTAGGGACATTGAAAAATTTGAAGAACAGAAGAGAAAACTTAATGCCCAACTGGACGTTATCAAAACCCTTTCAAAAGAAAGATTAAAGAACGTAAAAGGCCTCGACGCTCTACAAGGGCTGATTCCTAGTTCGGCATGGCTCAATTCCCTAAAGATCGTTGGCGATAAAGTCGACCTTGATGGGTTTGCAGTTAATGATGTTGTCGTGTCTGATTTTATGCAACAGCTCTCGAGCTCAATTTATTTCTCCCATGTTGTCTTGGCGGACAGTACGGAAGCTACCACTCCTGAAGGAAGCGTTAAGAAGTTTCATATTAAATGTAACCTGGAGAGTATTTAGTGCCGTCTTTAGTAGAGCGTCTCGAAATTACCGGAAGACCTGTCTTTATTTTGATGGGCGTTATTTTATCTGTTGCCTATTGGGTGATGAATGGAAGTCCAACGGAACAACTTGATCTTGAAAATGCCAATTTGCAAATTGAAATTTCAAAAGTTCAGCAAAAAATTAAAGAGGCGGAAAATCGCTTAGCCAACAAAGCAAAGTTCGAAGAAGAGATGGAGCACTTAAGTCAAACTTTTAAATTGGCGGTGGAATATCTTCCCAAGGATTTAAATATCCAGGATATTCTTAAGAAAACTTATCTCGAATCCCGGTCGTCTGGAGTTGAACTTTCTTCCTTCATACCGAAAGAATCTACTCCAAAAGATTTTTATGACGAAGTTCCCGTAGATATAAAACTTAGGGGTCCCTTCGGACAGCTTGTCACTTTTCTGGCGAACATAAGTCGGCTCCCCCGAATTATCAATGTCAGAGATGTTGAAATAAGCTCTCCCAAATTTACCGATGGTGTTCCAATTATGGAGTTTAAAGGCAGCCTTGTTGTTTACCGGTACAAGGAGGCTAGGTGAAGTCTCAAGAAATTAATTATGGAGGAATACTTCTTTATATCGTAAGCGGGGTAAGTGCCGTGATATTGGCTTCATGGATTTCAGGCCAATTTATAGGCAAAGCTTTTTCTCAAAGCTCTCAATCCGCCTTTCAAGGAGCTTTGCCACCCAACAATAATCCGGCTCCAGCAGCGGCTAACGCCGTCTCAGTTCCTTCGACTGGAACACAAATTCTCACCGTTATTTCAGATACAAAAAAAGAGAAGGCTCCTGCCAATGGAAGTCTCGAAACTAAAATTCCTGATCTTCTCATAGGGATTATCGAAGATTATAATTACTCAGCATCGGGAAAGAGAGATCCGTTCACCCCTTTTGAAAGAGCTTCGAGCACCGCGCCCATGGGGCCCATTTGGCCTCTCCAAAAATACGATCTGGAACAACTTAAACTTGTGGGCGTTATTTGGGAAGTTAAGGTACCCAAGGCCATGATTTTAGATCCAAGTGGTCACGGCTATGTTGTGACGATCAACGAAAGAGTAGGAAGAAACAACGGTTATATCGCTCGCATTCGTGAAGGTGAAATTGTTGTCGTTGAAAATATATTAGGTGTCGACGGTAAATCAAGTTACGTAACAAAAATAATGAAGTTGCATCCACAATAAAGGTTAGGGGAGAAGGCATGAAGCTACTCAAAGTTATTTATATTTCTTTTTTAGTGGCGGGTTTGGCGCTTACATTGAGTTGCGCAAGCACACCCTCGGAGGAAGAAGCACCGTCGGATCTTGCGGATGCCTCCAGTGACTTAGCGTTGTCTTCTGCAACAGCCGCAAAGGGGGATACGTCCGAAGGGGATTTATCTTCACCGGAAACGGGGAGACCTGCCGTACAATCTCCTGAGCAAATAAATCCTGCTCCCGCGACTCCTCCTCCAGCAGTCGAAGAGTCTTTGGATTCTCCTCCAAAAGCCGACGGAACCACTGGCGCTCCCGAACCTGTTCCCGCTCCAGCGCCTCCAGCACCTGAAGTCGCAGCTCAAAGCGACATGGCGGTACCGAACCCTATGGATAATTCTGGGCCTGCTGCAAAATTGACTGGTCTTGATTTTAAAGCCAACGTGAATGGCGGAACAGTTGTAATAAAAACGGACAAACCCGTCCCATTTTCAACTCGAAAAAACGCGCAAACCAATCAATTGGTTGTCGAACTTCCAAATACGAGAATCCCAAGAAATTTCAGACGCCCCTATGATACAAAAGAATTTAGCGGGCCCATAGCCTCAATCAACGCCTATCAATCACAAGGCAATGGTAGAATTGTCATTCAGTTGCGTGAGGCCATCGAGCCCGGTGTTTCGCAAAGTGGAAATATCATTAGCGTCGCTGGACAAGCCGGAGGGACTGCGGCTACAGTGGCTGAACAAAATCAACCTCCTCCCGTTCAAAGTACTGAAGCTGCAGATGTGGGGTCGGAAAATTCTGACGAAACAATAACTGAAAGTTCGACGGCCCTTAAAGAAGATTCTGCTCTTCAAAAAAGCTCAGTCGATGACTTTACCTTTGGAAATAGCAACAAATTCTACGGTCGCCCGATCTCCCTGGAATTAAAAGATGCCGACATTCGAGATGTCTTTGCATTTATTTCTGAAGAGAGTGGGTTAAATATTGTCATTGGCGATGACGTTATCGGAAAAGTGACTCTTAAGCTGCGAAAAATTCCTTGGGATCAAGCTCTGATGGTTCTCCTTCAATCCAAGTCGTTGGGCTATGTGAGACAGGGAAAAATTTTACGTATTTCAACCTTGGCCACACTCCAAAAAGAATCCGATGCCGCTCGGGGAGTTCTCGATGCACAAAGATTACTAGAGCCTCTCCACGTTCAAGTTTTTCCAATCAGTTACGCCAATGTGGTCGATATCGAAGCGCAGACCAAAGATTTTTTAAGCTCAAGGGGAAAGGCTCGATCCGATAAAAGAACCAATAATCTTGTTGTCACAGATATTGATGAAGATTTAGTTCGGATCAAAGCCCTTGTGAAGAGACTTGATACTCAAACTCCTCAAGTTATTATCGAGGCTAAAGTTATCGAAGCTCGGGAAAGTTACCAGCGCCTCATGGGTGTTAACTGGAACTTCACTGGAGCGCAAACTGATACCGGTACTACGAATGGTACAGGTCAGCCAGTCTACATAACCCCGAACGCTACAACCACAGCGCCAGCCCAAGGCTTCCTCAATGCCGGCTTTAGTTTGGGGCAACTTGATGTGTTTGGAAATTTGACGGCTTCGCTTAATCTTCTGGAAACAGAAGGGTTGGCTAAAGTTTTATCAGCGCCACGTATCGTCACTCTTGATCGGCAAGAAGCGGACATCAGCCAGACTTCAAATATTCCGTATATAACGACAACACTTGCGGCAACCGCGGTACCAGGATCAGCTCCTATAGCCACAAACCAGGTTGGTTTCGTCTCTGTTAAATTAGAGCTAAAAGTAAAACCCCAGATCACAGTGGCTGGTTCGGTTATAATGGATTTAGACGTATTAAGACAATTCGCTGATCCCGTAACGGTTGCCGGAAGCCCTCCCCAGGTCAATTCTAGAGAGGCAAAGACTCAAGTTTTAGTGGAAAATGGCGATACAATAGTCATAGGGGGAATTTATCAGTCAGACACCACCGATGCGACTACAGGTGTTCCCTGGTTAATGAATATTCCAGTTTTAGGTTGGCTATTTAAAAATAAAACAATCAATCGAGATAAAAATGAATTGGTAATATTTTTAACCCCGCGAATTTTGAATAGGGAAAAGGCATTTGATAAGACAACAGACATTGGTGAAATATCAAGTTCAGCAGGAGCGCCAGGAACAAATGGGGGCGGGGCTAATCCGCCCGCTGTGCCTGCCCAGGCTCCTCCAGTTGTCCCTACTGTGCCGGCCCCAGTGGGCCCAAGTGCACCCGGAGGAGCAGGATGATAAATATACGACGATTTAGCCAAACTGTTTTTATTTTCTTCCTCATATTAAGTTGGGGATGCGGCAAAAAAGAAACGAGTTCTCTCACGGTCGGAGTTAATCCCTCCCAGCCCCTTCTCATCCCTACCTCTAACGCTGTGAATGGAACTACGGGCGGCCCCGTCGCCCCCTATTTTTCAATGAATTCTTTAAAACTTACATGGGCTGGCTCCACAAAGTTTCAACTTTTGGCTCTTTCATTTTTTGCGGGAAGTGTAACGGGGACTTCAAGCCCAAGTTCAAGCTCCGCAGCTACGAGTTTTAGTTGTGGGGGGAGCGGTTCCGTGGTTAACGGTATTTTTCTTAGTGCAAGTGTAGTTGATTGTAACTCCTCTGTCATTCAACCTGCTCTTGATTCGAATTCAAACCTCACTATTCCCGCACCTACTCCGGGATGCCCCTATTCTGTTCAAAGCTCGGGATTCACTTGTGATAGCCTTCCCATTACTGTGAACCCGAATCCCCTGACTAATTACAATATACCCGTGGAAGTTATTGTATTTGGGGAGAGTCTAGACGGCTCTGGAAACGCCACTGGACGAGTCACAGGAATTGCGAATATAACTGTCCAGTAATGGATGATCTTTTTTCTAGCCAAAATCTTTCTCGAAACCAACCTTTAGCCGAAAGAGCAAGGCCCTTTGAACTTGAGCAATTTCAAGGTCAGTCAAGGATTTTGGGAGAAGGCCGCCTTTTAAAGGATTTAGTCTTAAAGGATCATCTTCCTAGCCTTATTCTTTGGGGCCCCCCGGGGTCGGGAAAGACGTCTTTTGGTCATCTGATTTCAAAAACAACTAAATCTACTTTTGTAAATCGCTCCGCCATTGATACGGGGGCCAAAGATCTTAAAATGGAAGGTGAGGAAGCTAAGCAACGCCTCTTAAGATTTAACGAGAGAACAATTCTTTTTATCGATGAAATTCATCGATTAAATAAAGCCCAACAAGATGTTTTACTCCCGTATATTGAAAAGGGATTTTTTTCCCTGATTGGTGCCACTACGGAAAATCCAAGTTTTGAATTGAACTCCGCTTTGTTGAGTCGCTGCCAAGTTATAATTTTTGATTCTCTCAATGAACAAGCCCTAGGGAAAATTATTGATAGAGGATTAGAACTTCTTGATCCTAAGGTGGATTGGAAAAATATCTCCTCCGTTAGTCTCAAAGAGATCATTATCAATCGGGCTTCAGGAGACGGAAGGCGGGCTCTTAACCTGCTTGAAAATATATTTGCATTTTATTTAAAATCTCAAAGGCCTTTGACTCAAGAACAAATTGATGAAGCTATTCAATTTGTTCCCATTCGCTACGATAAATCCCGCGATATGCATTACGATACGATTTCTGCTTTTATTAAAAGTATTCGAGGGAGTGACCCCCACGCCGCACTTTATTATTTGGTGCGCATGCTTAAAGGAGGGGAAAATCCTCTTTTCATTGCCAGGCGTTTAGTGATTCTTGCGAGTGAAGATATTGGGAACGCGGATCCAAGAGCCCTTCAAGTGGCGATTAACGTAAAAGAAGCCGTGGATTTTGTCGGCATGCCTGAAGGAGCCATCAATCTTGCCCAAGCCGTAACTTATTTAGCCACAGCCCCTAAGAGCAATAGATCGTATATGGGTCTTAAAAAAGCCCAGGAGTTGGTCGATGAAAATCCGAATCTCGATATACCTCTCTCTATTAGAAATGCACCGACTCAAATGATGAAAAACATTGGCTACGGTAAAGATTATCAATATGCTCATAATGCGGAGTCTGGGGTGACTCCACAGAGGTTTTTACCTGATACAATAGCTGATCTCAAGCTCTATGAACCCACGACTCGAGGTCATGAAAAAAACATCACAGCCTACATGGAATGGATAGAGGCTCAACTTGCAAACATATAGCATAAATGCTTTTCATTTAACTGAGAAACTAAAACTCAAAGATATTTCCAGCACCATTGATATGCAGCCCCTTCTTCTAAGTGTCTGGGAAGCGGCCTTTAAGATTTCTGACGAGAGCTATCTCTTTATTTATAATTTTGGATCTGTTGTATTTTTTAATGTATCAGAAGATCAACAAAAAACTATTCTCGATAAGGTTAAGAAAAGTAATGTTCCCAATCAACCCGGGTACACGACGACAGATACTTTTAGTGTTGAAGTCACGGGTGAAGATAAACATGAAGTGGGTTTTAATAAAGCCGTCATTCACAATCTGACTTATCAAAAAGGTCGTCTTATTAGTATGGTGGTTGCTGAGAGTGCCGCTCTCGAATATTTTGAACTTATCGTCGATGACCTTTTGGAAAGAACCCATCAAATATCAGATACCTTAAGGACAACCGGTCGCCTTCTAAAGGAAACCAAAACATTGATCAAGTTTATTGGTTTTTGTTTAACGACCAAACAAGAAATTATTGCGAATTTATATGTTGTTGATGCGCCCGATGAAGTTTGGGAGGATCAAACTCTTGATAAATTATACAATGATTTGAAAAGAATGTTTGAAATTGAAACCCGATATCGGGTTTTAGAGTACAAACTGAAGCTGATTCAAGAAAGTCTAGAGATCATAGTTGATTTATCCCGTGGAGTGCGAGAAACAATGCTTGAAGTTACGATCATTGTGCTTATCGCCATTGAAGTTGTCGTAGCTCTATTTGGTGGAGTGAGGTTTCATCCATGAAAATAACCCGTTGGCGGGCTGACCGAAAGCCTACTCGTGAAGAAATTGAATCCATGTTTAGAGACGAAGGTTTTGAATTCGTTTTGGAAGATCTCCCCTCGGGATCGGAAATCGCGGAGCACAGGCATCCCTTTGATGAAATTAGGATGGTTGTGGCTGGTGCTATGAGATATAATATAGCTGGAAACGAGTTTATTTTGAGAGAAGGGGATCGCCTTGAATTACCGAGTAACACTCGCCACCATACCAAAGTTGAGCCAGGCTCTGATTGCCTTACCATTTATGCTCAGAGAATTTTTTAAGCCAAAATTTTTGATCCCTCTCCTTTTATGCGCCCCTGTTTCTGCTTTTTCTCAAGCTCAAACCAAGAATTTGGGTAAGGCTGAATTCAAAAAAATTATAGATCTTCATTGGCAAAACACACCTTCTCGATTTGACCACGCTTCAAACGAAATTAGATCCGCTGCTTTGAAGATCGAAAAGTTTTCTGAGGTTCCGGTTTATGATTATACGGCTTACGGAGCCCAGGCTAGTGTCATAGTTAATTCGGACATCAGAGATATTAATACCTACTACTTAAGAAAAGATGCTTACTTAAATCTTCGTATCCCGACTTTTAAGAGCGTTAATATCATCGAGACAAATCAGACTCCTGATTCCATAAATGTTTTAGTTGATCTTATTATTAAAGCTCCAGGGAAAGAAATTAATGTGAGAGATCGAATTACCTTTGAAAAGTTCGATAAATATTCGTGGTTGCGATGGGGTCAAGAGGATGACAAGAGCTTGCTCCTTTGGAATCGCGGATTTATGATTTTGGAACCTATGGGGCCAGGGCGCGTGATCGCTACGGTATATGCGGTTCATGTCCTTCAACAATCCGAAGCCTTAAATTTCTTTAAAAGTCCAATCGCCTGGAGTTTTACAATCGATCATTACACAAATTTTATTAAGAGTCTCCAGCTCGCCGTTTCGAATAAATTTGTCTATTAATTTGGGTGACGTCTAGAAGTTCGACACTTTATTTTTCGCCATTGGCCTTCACGTTTCCCCGGAGGACCGGCCCGCTCCTTGCTCCAATTTTAAGTGGAGAGGAAGGTTTTAAAAATGATCGGGGGAATTAGAGTCTTATTGCTCATCGTGGCAGTAATTCTAACACCAAGAATGCTTCAAGCCGATGACCAGGTGGTTTTCAAACTCGTTAAGCCGATTAAGCTTATGGGTAGTGAGAAATTAGATTTCACCGTAACTTTTCAAGATGGCAAGAGAATCAAAACTGCCGTTGACGAGAGTAAACCATTTTGTCAGGTCTTTTTTAATTCCGATACCGTTATTTCTAATCATGGGAATGTGGGGCCGTTGTCGCTGTCCCCAAGTGCAGTAGACGGAATTCGAGTTCTCCCAGGTGTGGCAAAAACCAGCGGCTTTATTTCCGTTCAAATTTCTGCATCTAAAGCCCAAGCTTTTCCTGATAAAGATTCTTTCAGTGTCTCATGCAGTGTTTACTCTGAAGACGCCAACAAGGCCGCACTCTTTACAGTTGGAGAAATCAGTAAAATTCTTGGCCCCTCTTTTATGATTAGCGGGTCTAATGATTCTAATTGCGACCGAGACCTCGATCCCAAATAATTTGATGTATCGTTCTAAATGTTTCTCGCGTGCGCCTAAAAACCAAATATTAAGGAATCTATTTCTAGCCTAAAAGACGCCGCCTTGAAGGTGTGACAACTAATTGTCAAATTGACAAAAAAGTGTCAAATAATCGAAAGATGCAATGGACCCTCCAAGGAATTTTTCTGTCCGGACGTCCGGTCCAAAATTTGTGTCAAATCGTTTTAAGAGCCTGAGGGCCACGTGGCCGCAGAAATCCAAAAAAAAGTCCCGAAGCTTTAAGCTTCGGGACCCCCTGCCGGGCCCATAACGGTACCGGTCAGGTAATCATTTTCCCAGACTAAAGTATTAGTTAGGGTTCACCTCATGATTAAAGTGATTACAATGAGATCTGTCCATTAAATCACCACCTCCTTTCAGGCCTTGAAGGCCAGTGTAGCCGCCAGGTCTGCGATTACTGGTCAAGTATAACAGATTTTACGTTCTCGACTCAAGAGTAGGGTGCTTCAGCCGATATATTAGTTGTGTGAAGTCAGCGGGTTAAATGGGGAGCTGGAATGGATCAAAATAAAGAACTTGTATCGCAACACGATCTCCTAAGCATCATAGAAGACTTCGTCAGTAAATCAGGTGGCCTCGTCATCGACAAAGATGATGGAGGAGC
>Ga0207002_1114_pt2 | contig 14942 bp, 13 predicted proteins | sample Alteio_BWMinCont_88_FD_153473 | JGI IMG/M metagenome (GOLD analysis project Ga0207002, IMG submission 153473) | Enriched cells from forest soil in Barre Woods Harvard Forest LTER site, Petersham, Massachusetts, United States -... | ecosystem: Environmental > Terrestrial > Soil > Temperate forest >...
AAGAAGGGCCTTACTGTTCAGGAAATCGACCATTTTTTGCCCCATATTTCCAGCAATTTTTTCAAAAGTAAGATCTACGATATGATCGAGGAAAGCGGGGGCGGCATCCCGTACGAAAAATGGTTCATTAACCTATTTACGGTAGGGAATGTGGGCGCTGCATCAATTTACCTAATGATAGATGAACTTTTTAAAAGCGGGAAATTAAAAAAAGGCGAAAAAATACTTTTGCTTGTTCCTGAAAGCGCGCGTTTTTCGTATATGTACGCAATGCTTACTGTTTGCTAAACAAATTCAACCTGTTTATTGACTTATGCCATGAAAAAGGATGAGGTACCGCAAGACTTGGGTTCACTGGGCAGGATCACTAAGGAGGTCTGTTATGCGATCGATAATACTGGTAAATACGTAACTGAACTAAGCAGCGGATGGGATGTGAAAACAAAGGCGCTGGATGTGGCATGGGAGGATATTAAAAAGCGTGTCGAATCGGCCAGGGAACAGGTTCTGAATGACCATGCCAGCCCCTTATTATTTTTTATGGAGTATAGGTTAATGGATATAAGCATATTGGCAGGTTATACAGGCTTTTGGAAATGGCAGATCAAAAGGCATTTAAAGCCCCGAGTGTTTAACAAACTATCAGAAAAAAAATTACAGAAATACGCCAACGCGTTTAACACAAAGGTAGAAGACCTTAAAAGTATGACCGTACATGAAGATTGAGTTTGAACACCGTCAGGCGGCGCATTGTGAATCGGGCGTAACAAGTAATTTATTAAACATCGGATCTGATGGCAAAATAACCGAACCGCTTGCTTTTGGCATAGGGGCTGGTTTGTTTTTTGCTCATATCCCTTTTATAAAGATCAACAACGGTCCTGCTATTGCTTTCCGAACACTGCCGGGGCATATATTTAGCCGGACATGCAAGTCGTTAGGTATACCCGTTACAAGGAAAAAATTCAAATCAAAAGAAAAGGCCGAAGTATTTTTACAGGAATGCCTTAACAACGGGCATCCGGTTGGTTGCCAGGTTGGCGTTTATTATCTTCCATACTTCCCAAAAGAATACCGCTTTCATTTTAACGCCCATAACATAATTGTATATGGCATGGAGCCTGACAAGTACCTTATTAGCGATCCTATTATGGAAAATCCAACCACCATGGATAGTTACCAGCTTGAAAGGGTACGATTTGCAAAAGGGGCGCTGGCGCCTAAGGGACATATTTATTTCCCCGAAAAAGGGCCAAACATTACGGATGAACAAATAAAAAAGGCAATTAAATACGGGATAAAAAAAAATGTGAACAGTATGCTTTACATACCGGGTAGCTTTGCAGGTGTTGCAGGCATAAAAAGCACGGGGAATAAAATTAAAAAATGGCGCGACAAACTTGGCCTGCAAAAAGCAGGTTCGTACCTTGCGCAAATGGTGCGAATGCAGGAAGAAATAGGTACAGGCGGCGGGGGATTTCGTTATATTTATGCTGCTTTTTTACAGGAAGCAGATTCCTTGTTGCCCGGCAACCAATTAGCTGAAGTATCAGTACTATTTACAAAGGCTGGCGATCTGTGGCGTACAGCCGCTGTACAGGCTGCAGGCATTTATAAAGGAAGGATTGGCAGCCAGGAAGATTTTAATTTGATGGGGGATTATTTGATTGAAATTTCAGCAATAGAAAAAGAAGCTTTCCTTGCCCTAAAGAAAATAAAATGGAAGTAAATAACCCTTTAGCCATAGATATTGAGAACATAAGTTTCCGTTATCCTGGTAACTCAAATCCGTTTTTTTCGAAGCTAAACCTTAAGATAGCCAAGGGTGAACGCTTTGGTCTGTTTGGGCCTAATGGCGCGGGTAAAACCACACTAATAAGTTTAATGACTGGATTACTTTCGGTAAACGAAGGGCATATAAAACTTTTTGGGAGCGAGGTTGGCGGCCAGGATAACGCGGTAAATAAATTATTCGGTTTTGTGCCGCAGGACTTTTCCTTTTACCAGGAACTTAGCCCGGTTGAGAACCTTGAATTTTTTGGCGCATGGGCGGGCCTGGATAGACAAACCATCAGGAAAAGAACAAATGAACTGCTTAATATATTAGGATTGGATGAAGTAAGGGATAAGCAGGTACAAAAATTTTCCGGAGGTATGAAACGCAGGATGAACCTGGCCATAGGTGTGATCCATAACCCGCAAATGTTGTTTTTAGATGAGCCAACGGTAGGAGTAGATGTGCAAACCAGACTTGCTATCATTGATTACCTGTTGGAATTAAATAAAAACGGGACGACACTTATTTATACGTCCCACCAGTTAAGCGAAGCCGAAGGTATATGTGAACAGGTGGCATTAATAGATGACGGTAAAATAATTGCGCATGATGATCTTGATAAATTATTGAATGATTATAACCAGGATAGCCTGGAAAGCTTGTTTTTAAATTTAACAGGGAAGGAATACAGGGACGATGTTTAAACTTTGGGCAACCATATTAAAAGATATGAGAGTGTTGTGGCGCGACAAACCTGGCATTACCCTTATGTTTGTTATGCCTGTTATGCTGGTTATTGTGCTAACCAATATACAAAACAGTACTTTTCAGCTAATGAATAAAAACAGGCTTCCAATATTGATATGTAACAATGATATCGGTCAGGCAAGCAAACAACTGATAACAGTTATTGGAAAAATAGGCATGTTTAAAGTATCACAAGTTTCAGGCAATCAAAACGAAAAGCAAATGTCTGATGCCATGAATGAGAAAGATGCCATGCTGGGGGTGGTCATCCCCGCAAATTTTTCATCGAAGGTAATGGCTAAGTCAAAGATCGTCGCTGCTAAGGCATTAACCAGTTTTGGGTTGCAGGGAGATACGGTAAAAGAGGCAGGCGATGTTGATCCGCTTACCCTTTATTATAATCCCGCAATACAGGAATCTATAAGACTTTCTGTTGAGGGGGCCGTCCGTAGCGCTTTGCAATTGGTTGAGAGCCGGGAAACTTTAAGAAGCTTGTACTTTTCGATCAATGAAAAACCGATGCCGGAAAAACTGGAGAATGAAATACTGAACAATAAAACAGTTCTTAATGACATCCCAGTTTCAAAAGAAGGCACACGGATCAACCCAAACGCCACCCAGCACAATGTCCCCGCCTGGACAATTTTCGCCATGTTTTTTGTTATTATGTCATTGGGCGGCAGTGTTGTAAAAGAAAAAGTGAGCGGTAGTTTTATAAGGTTAAAAACTTTGCCTACCAATTATAGTATTGCTATCTTATCAAAACAGATCACCTACCTTGGCGTTACTATAATACAGGCGGTAGTGATATTTTCGTTAGGATTATGGCTGTTCCCGTTAATGGATTTGCCTGCGCTTAATTTACCGTCAGATATACTGGCCCTAATTATTGTAATTGTAGTTACAGGATGGTGCGCGGTAAGTTATGCCATTTGCGTGGGTGTATTTTTGGAGACGCGTGAACAAGTTAACGGGTTTGGCGCCATATCTATCGTAATATTATCAGCCCTGGGGGGACTTATGGTACCAAGCTTTGCCATGCAGGGCTTTTTTAAGAACGCCGCCAATTTTTCGCCTATGCACTGGAGCCTTGAAGCGTTTTACACATTGTTCCTTCAAGGGGGTAAACTGAAAGATGTGATGGGTAATATAGCCCCCTTGATAGTTATCACCTTATTCCTTCAATTTGTAACCTTTTTGGGGTTGAAACGAAAAAATTTAATATAATTACCAAATGAACAAAACAGAGCTAAAAGAGCAGCTAAAAAGCCAGATCATACATTTTTTGAACCTTACAGACCTAACCCCGGCAGACATAAAAGATGATGAACCATTATTTGGCGATGGCATGGGCCTGGATTCTATTGATTCCCTTGAACTGGTTGTATTGTTGAAACGAGAGTATGGCATAACGATACAGGACCCCAGGGAAGGCCGGAAAGTGCTTGTTGATGTAAATACTCTGGCTGATTACATTGAGGTGCATGGGAAGAAATAGGCGCTATACTTTTATAAAAGCACCCTGCAACTTAAAACAAACAACCTCGCCGCTAAATAATTTGCCAACAACACTAATATCCCCCCCATCAACAAATTTGTAAGCTATGTCCAAATCCACCGACTGCGTATTTCCCGGATCAATCATACTAATAAATTTCAAATGATCAGCTTTTTTTAACTGTACAGAAGTATCCAAAGCCTCTTCCAAAGCCTCTTTTATGATTTGCAGCATACAAGCCCCCGGGACTATCGGTCGCCCCGGGAAATGCCCGTTGAATATGTCGCAGTCCTTATTAATATCCAGCGCAGCGCTAATAGTACCATCCTGGTGCTCCAGTTTACTTATCTTAAATAAGGCGTCGTTTTTTGCCGGCATATCAGTGAATTTAGATGGCCGAAACCAGCATTAAAGAATGATATATTTTTTGATAATGATTGTAGATCAATATCGTTTTTGGAGTTGTTTTTCTTGTATTTCTTTCAATAACCGCATCAGGTACAATTTTATTTTTAATAATATTTGATGCCAGCCACAAAGCAAATGCGGAGGAGGATGGGTATTCGCCGCTCAAATGCTTATAATTAGCCAGATTTGTATTATTAAATAAGGACTGGCTTAATTGCTCATAAATATCATCATGCGCGGTATCGCCGCTTTTGCCGGTTATTACCAGGTCAATATCATATATCGTTAAATCATTTTCTAAGAGAAACGCTATTACCTTTTTTTCAATAGCCTCAAAGCTCACTGGTTTATAAATGGTACTAATTGCTGTAAGTTCTGCCAGGTTATTTTCAGAGGCATTATCGGTTAGCAGAAAAAAAGCTGCGCCCTCGCCACCAATTGTACCCCTTGTTTTGGTTGCATATAAATTAAGGTTTGAAACCGGCCAGCGTTTATAAAGCCCCAGACGACTTAATATAGTAAAGCTGGCATCGGTCATTTCATCTGTCCCGCCAACCAAAATATTATCAGCCTCGTTCTCCTTTAAAAGCATCATAGCGTCGAGCAGGGCGCTTTCAAAAGAAATGCCTTTATGTACAAAAGTATTGTTGTAGTTATGGCACTTGAGCATCAAAGCAATTTGCGCCGCCACTGTATTGTGCGTTGATTGTATAAACGCGGTAGGAGGGAGCAGTTCTTCATGCTGTTCAATTGTACGGGTTAAAAATGTTATAGTATCCTCCAGGCAGCCGTAGGCTGTCCCGGTAATTATTGCGCCCGGCACTTCCGTATTCCCATTTTTTAAACATATCAGTGCCGCGGCCACACCCATTTTTATAATATGGCTCATTCTCCGGAGTGATTTGAGATCGACAAATTCTTTATAATCTGGTTCAATCGTTTTTAAGCGTGTCCCGGTATATTCAACAACTTCGGTTAAAAAGTTATCGTTACCGAAAGTGTTTTGCGGCGATATGCAGGCAGATGATCGGATATATATCTTCATTTGGAAGTCCCCGAAAATATGAGTGATGTACAATTCCCGCCAAAACCAAATGAGTTTGACATTACGTGAGCTATATTTTGCCCTTTCAGAAATCTTTTTTCAGGCCCGAATGGGAATTCATCCATACGTGTTTCAAACCGCAGATTTGGGTAAATAATTCCGTGTTTAATAGCCAAAACAGAGAATACGGCCTCGATCCCCCCGCTTGCACCCAACGTGTGGCCGGTAAACGATTTTGTAGAACTCATTGGCGGGTAATCGGGGTCAAACAATCTTTTGATGGCCGTACCTTCCGCGCTGTCGTTGTTGGGTGTGCCGGTACCATGCAAATTGATATAATCAATATCGGAAGGCTTTAAACCACTTTTTTCAAGCGCGCCTTTCATGGCCAGGTATGAACCTGTACCATCAGGCGATGATGCTGTTTGATGATAAGCATCATTGTTGTTACTATAGCCGCTAAATTTGCAATATGGTTCCTTATTCAATGTTTTGGCCACCTTATCTGAAACCAATACCAGGTACCCTGCGCCTTCGCCAAGGTTTAAGCCCTCACGGTGTTCATCAAAAGGTTTGCAAAACGTGCTATCCAATATCATCAGTGTGTTAAAGCCATTGAGGGTAAATTTGGTTAACGCATCCGTACCCCCCGCAATCACCACATCAAGCACATCATTTTTTATTAAGCGGGCCGCATAAAATATCGCGTTTGCTGATGATGAACAGGCCGTACTTATGGTGGTCATAAAATCCTTTATGCCCAGCTTATCAGCAACAATCTCTGTTATACAACCGCATTCATGATCAAACACATTTCTTAGCTTGCCTTTACTGTTATCCTCAACAAAGTCGATAAAAAAATGCTCGCTTCTGTCCATTCCGCCTACGGTATTTGCCGATACAAAACCGGTGCGGAAGGAATCCGGGTTCGGGATTGCAGAATCGTTTAACGCTTCCCTTGCGGCGATCAGGCTTAGTAAAGCAGTACGGCTCATGTCGTCCGGAAGGCCTGCTATCGCTGCCAGTTCCTTATTACTCAATTTTACTTCCGCTACGGGAAGCTTTGTGCGATGTATGGTATCAAGATGGGAAATATCCCCCATGCCGGCTTCTTCACGTTCAAACGACTTAAGGTGTTCGGCAACATTATTGCCGATTGCGGAAATAACACCTACGCCTGCCACATGTACTGATGAACTCATATTAATACTGTAGAAATTAAGTGTTTCTAAAAATGCTATCCATATTTTCTGCCGAGAACAAAACAGGGTTTTCTCCTTTTTCTTTCTCAACTAAAAATAAAACCGCTTTATATTCCCGTTCCAAAACATCAATCCAGCCGCAAATGCATGCCTGTAAAATATTTTTATCCAAAAGGTAATTCACTTGCTGCTCTATAAAACCGGCATCAAAGGTATCCTGTATAAAAAAGGCATGTTCGCCTTTAAAATTGTTACGGATACAAATTTCACCGATCACGATATTTGGCAAGGTATAAACAAATAGCGAAGGGCTGGGTATATCTTTTGTCGTATTGAAGTAATTTATATCATCATCCAGGCTGCTGTTTGCATTAGCCAAAATAATCCCTGTATCTTCGGGTTTATAGTTATTTTGTGGGAAACTATCTTTCAGTAATATTTCAGCAGCGAGCCATCCAAGTTTGCTTAAATTGTCCATCTTATAATATTTAGGATAATTGAGCTTAAAATGCTGGTAAATAGAAACTAATAAACCAGCCAGGTAAGTATTGTTATTTTCAAATACTTTTAACCCATCCTTACTTACCACACCTCTATGTATGGTGCAACTGGCTGTTATATAATTTTCTGTAAGCAAAATCTTTCCTTTTATACCAAATCATTATTAAATAGGTGAAAGACTTACGAAGTTTCAAAAAACTTCGTAAGTCTGACGTGTCACTTCCCAAAAACCACAGCCGCATTACAACCACCAAAACCCGAAGCTGTTTTAAGGCAGTTTTTAAAATTACCCGGCAACAAATTATTACAAATATTTAACGGGTTTGTTACCCCCGAATTCTTAAACCCTAAAGTTGGTAAAACTAAATTTTCTTTTAAAGATTGTATAGAAATAATCGACTCAATCAACCCCGCCGCTCCTAATGTATGGCCATAATAGCCTTTCAAACTATTTAAGGGAACAGAATGTAAATCCGCTAAATCAAAAGCATTGGCCTCCATTTCATCGTTATAAACTGTGGCTGTACCGTGGGACGAAATAAAATCAATATCTGCCCGCGATACCGACGCGTCAAGCATTGCTTTTTGGATTGCATAGGCAAGTTCTTCCCCGGTACGCGATGGGCCCGAAATATGGTTGGCGTCATTACTTAGCGAGCCGCCTTTCACTTTTATGTTTTGTTTGTGTTTTTTATTTGTAGATAAGATGACAGTTCCCGCGCCTTCACCTAAATTCAATCCATCGCGCAACTTGTCAAATGGTTTGCATATTCGCGGGCTAAGCGCCTGGAACGACTCAAAACCCGAAAAGATGAATTTTGTGATCACATCCGCCCCTGTAATAATCGCGTTTTCATATTGCCCCGACCGCAAAAGCCTCATCCCGGTTATAATAGCCAAAACACCCGAAATACATGCGTTTGAAATGATAACCGGCTGGCTGGTAAATCCAAAATATTTTGAAACCAGTTTTGCAGAAGTTGAAAGCGCAACTCTCTTTCTTAATCCTGCATTATATGTCTCCGTTTCCAGCAAACTAATATTGCCTTTAGTGGAGGAGATTATCAGCAACGTTTTTTTGTTCGGCACATCTATCCCGCTATCCCTTAAGGCATAATTAATGGAGGCAATAAGCAATTGCTCAAACTTTGTATAGGTATGCGCATCGTTTTTTATAAAGCGTTCATCACTATTGAATAACGAAGCATAAAAAGGCGCTGAGGATATATTGGGGTTATGATGCCGTTTAACAGCAGATATGTTTTGTTTCAGCTTTGAAAAGTTTTCGGCAGTTGTTTTGCCGAGAGGGGATAATACATTATCAGCAACAACAAAAACATCCGGTTCATGCGTTTCACTTTGGCCGCTCATATTATCTCCGTTTTAATCATTCAGGGTAAAAACCTTCATCTCGCATTTGGCCAGCAAATCTTCGTTATGCCAAACCTTTCCTGAAATTACGGTAACATTTAAAACCCGGTTTTCAATAGTTATCTCAGTGATCAGTTCATCATTCACTTTTGGCAAATTAAATATTTCCAGGTCTTTAACGGCCCCGATATAACCAACAGCCACTGGTTTATGCTCCGCTTTTGCCAAATAACCTGCCCTAATTGCGGCTGTTTGGGCCATATTTTCCAATAATCCCGCCTCCTGGAATAAATTATTTTTAACAAAAACATTATCCCCGTTGACATGGAAACTGCTGCGGGTGCTATTTTCATCAACAGAAAGCAGCTTGCTTACCATCACGAAAGGTGGTTTTTGCGGTATCAGGGAGAGGATGTTTTCAACCGGCAATTTCATAAATTCAGGAATATAAACCCCCGTTTACGGATAACACCTGGCCAGTAATATAAGCCGCCTCAGCCGAGGCCAAAAAAGCCGCCGCATGCGCCACTTCTTCCGGTAAACCAAAACGTTTTACGGGTATCAAAGCTTTCAACTCTTTTTCATTCAGAGCTTCTGTCATATCAGTTTTGATAAAGCCCGGGGCTAAGGCGTTTACCGTTATCCCTTGCCGGCCAACTTCCTGGGCTAAGGCTTTTGTGGCGCCAATTACACCGGCTTTGGCTGCCGAATAATTGGTTTGCCCCGCTAATCCCTTTAAGCCCGAAAGCGAAACCACGTTAATAATGCGCCCGTATTTGCGTGTTAACATGCTGCTTAATACCAAACGGGTGACATAAAAAAAGCTGTCGAGGTTGGTCTTTAAAACATTGTCCCACTGTTCGTCCGCCATCCAGGCCATCAGGCTGTCATCGCGGATGCCGGCATTATTTACCAGCACTTCAATATATTTTTCTTCATTATCAGCAATCCATTTACCCAATACCTGCTGCACCTGGCCCTTATCAGATACGTCAAACTGGAGCAATTCGCCATCGCCGCCATTTTGTTTGATGAGCGAAAGCGTATTATTTGCCTCTTGCGCATTGCTTTTATAATTTACTAATATGCAATAGCCCAAAGATGCCATCCGGGTACAGATAGCCCTGCCTATGCCCCTTGAGCCTCCTGTAATTAATGCACATTTCATTTTGCAAAAGCGATAATATGATCCGAACTTTCAAGGAAACCTTTGATCCTGCCTAAATCCTTATATTTAGGCAGGTCTTCGATAAATTTAGGGAATATTTCCCTTGCTTCATCATATAATTTTCGGGAAATTTTCGACAGCCTGTCCCTGCATTCTAAGTAATCAATTGCCTGCAAAATGGTCATTAATTGTATGGCAAGTACTTCAAATGAATTGTCTATTACTCTTTTGGTCATCAGGGCTGCATTGCAGCCCATGCTTACAATATCCTGGTTATCATTATTATTAGGGATGCTGTGAACATACATAGGGAAGGAGAGGGTCTGATTTTCGGCAACGGTTGAGGTTGCGGTAAACTGCATTCCCTGCATCCCAAAATTAAGCCCGAGTACGCCGAGGTTAACAAAAGGCGGAAGCTTTTGATTTAGCTTATTATTCAGCAGGTAATTCAACTGCCTTTCCGAAAGCATGGAAAGTTTGGTAATGGCGATTTTCAGCTTGTCCATTTCGAGCGAAACATAATCCCCGTGAAAATTACCGCCATGGAAAATATTCTGATTCTCATGATCGATCACAGGGTTATCATTCACCGAGTTCAGCTCATTTACCAGTACATTTTCAGCCTGGATAATGGTATCATAAACAGGGCCTAAAACCTGTGTAACACAGCGTAAGGAGTAGTATTCCTGCACCTTATCCTCAAAAAATTCCTGGTCGAGGTTATCGGGATTGTATAAATGCTCCGAACGGTCGCGGATCATGTCGCTGTCTTTCAAAATATCACGCATCATTGCGGCAATTTTATTTTGGCCCTGATGATGTTTTACGATATTTAATTCGAGCGAATAATGATCGTCGAAAGCCTCGACCATCTCATTTATTATCGCCGAAAAAAGAACAGACCAGGTCACCAATTTTCTTGCCTGTATAATATTGATCATACCTATCCCCGTCATCGCCGAAGTGCCGTTTAAAATGGCCAGGCCTTCGCGGATATGGATAGCAAGGGGCCTTATACCGAACCTGTTAAATATTTCAATTGTGGGATGAATTTCTTCCTCAAACATCACTTCACCTTCACCAATCAATGCCAGTCCAAGATGGGCCAATTGTACCAGGTCGCCGCTGGCGCCAACGCCCCCGTGCTCATAAATACAGGGGTAAATATTTTTATTGATCAACTCTTTCAGCAGTACAACCACATCAGTATGCACACCCGAATAGGCCAGCATAAAACTGTTTAAACGGGCTATCATCAATGCCTTTGATAAAGCAGCCGGCAGCAATTTTCCGCTGCCTGAACAGTGGCTGCGGATAAGGTTATACTGGAGCTGTAAAACATTTTCTTCGTTTACCTTGTATTGCGCCATCGGACCAAAACCGGTATTTATCCCGTATATCAGTTTATTGGAAGAGAACTTTTTCAGGAAATTAAAGTTAAGTTCCACCTTTTTTAAGGCAGCTTCATCCAGTGCAATTTCTTTTTGTTTAAATATGAGTTCAGAAAAATCATCCAGAGAGAGCGTACTTTGTCCAGCAATTATCATGGGCAAAAATTATTTGTTATGGGTGCAATAAATATTGGGGTAAATGTATAAAATATAAGCAAAATGAGTAAACACTAAAAAGTACTAATAGTTTTTTAGTTATGGTTGCGAAATAATATTTGGCGTTAGCGATGTTTGTGACTTCTTGGCGCACTCCGCGTTTAATTTTTTAACGCAAAGGGGGCGAAGAGATGCACAAAGTTCACGGAGAAATTTTCTTTTCAAGTTTTTAAGTTTGCCCTTGTTGGAGTTGTCTCCATAGGTGTTCGGAAGATTAGAATTGCAGCTAAAATTCCCTCCTCCTCCGCCCTTGTTGGAGTTGTCTCCAACAAGACCGATATGCTGTAGTTTAGTTGTATGTGCGACACTAATACACTAAGGTTTACATATAAGACGCGGTTTGTTGGAGACAACTCCACACGTGTTCGGAAGATTAGAATTGCAGCTATAATTCCCTCCTCGGGGAGGGGTGCGGCTGCTTGCGAAGTGGCAGGGAGGGGTTTCGCAGTCAACGCCAGAACAACTACTGTGTTTGCAGAACTGTATGGGGTAAAATAGTTCGCTAAACCCCACCTACCCGCCCCAAGGCGGGAATCGCACGTGGCCACAGCTTTTTAAATTTCTTCCGAACATGCCGGGAGACAACTCCAACAAAGGCGGAGACGCTCGCTTTCAGCTTTTTGCTTTCTGCTTTATGCTTGTTGGTTCTTGGTTCTTGACTCCTGGCTGGCTCTTAACTCCACCGCAAAGCATAAATTTTTCCCCGATTTGGGGAATTCCCCAGTGCTGCCGGGGAATTTGTTTTATGCAAAACATCTTAATAATAAGCCCTTTATTAATTATAAAGATGCTTTATAACAACTATTAATTAATACAAGTTAACGTAAAAGAAAATTTATTGAATTTTCAGTAGCGCTTTTATTTTTCGTGACAATTTTTCTTCTTTCAAAACCACTTAGCATTGTTATTGCTCATAACTCACTAAAGATTTGATATTTATTGGAATTTTTTAACAAGCGGGGAATTCGATTTTTACGAATGTTAATTTTTTTTAATATGACCAGGTTGATTTTTTTACTTATTACAATTATGGAAAAACTTTTACGCTACCTTAACGATGCATTCCGGTTTTTATTGTATAGCAATAACGCTTTTGCAGTAAGGCCACATCACGTTTGCGTACCTGTAAAGGTAAGTGCGGGCGTTCCTTTTATGAAGGACCCCCTGAAGCAGGATTATTAGCATTTTCCATTTAACAATATTTCACCTGTTTTTTAACACATAAAAACGGGGTTAAATTTTTAGCCCTCAATATATAAAGCCCTGATTTAATTTGAACAAAGCATTAAAAACATACAAAATGAACACAATGTTACCATTACCGAAACTGTTTAACACAGCAACAAAAACCGGCAAATTACTTTTGCTGTTTTTTGGGTTTTTGTTTTTCCTGACGAATAATGTTCTTGCCCAAGTGCCGGCTATTACGTATACCAACAGCCCGTATACTTATGCTGCGGGTACTGCTATTACAACACAAACGCCCGGCATAACCAATCTGCCGGTAGTTGGCGGATACACAAGCACGCTGTCAAGTGGAGGTAGCTTTAGCAGCCCACTCAGTACAGCGGTCGATGTGTCGGGTAATGTTTACATGTTGGATAATGGAAATGCCACAATATTTAAGGTTACTCCGGGAGGTTCGGTAAGTACGTTTTCAACCGGAGGCGGTAACTTTAGTAACCCCGTTGGTATCGCAGTCGACGGAACTGGTAATGTTTATGTGGCGGATAATGGTAATGGGTTTAATGGGCCCAACAATATATTTAAGATTACGCCTGCAGGTACGTTAACCACACTTTCAAGCAGCGGTAGCTTTAGCCTTCTCATCGCCATAACTGCAGACGCGGCCGGTAATGTTTATGTGGCGGATAACAAAAATAACACAATATTTAAGGTTACTCAGGCGGGTGTGGTTTCTACCGTTACCAGCACCAGCATTAGCGCCCCCACAGGCATTGCGGTAGATGCGACAGGTAGTTTTTTATATATTGCAAATACAGGAGGTACAGGAGGTGGCAATATACTGAAGGAATCTGTTGCAGGTGGCACACCAACAGTGCTTGTAAGCGGCGGAACTCTTAATCGTGCCACAAGTATAACTGTTGACGCTTCCAATAATCTGTACGTGGGCGAAAATCGTAGTGGTGGTACTAGCATTCATGCTATCCAGTTCCTCATTTCCGGTGGCAGCACAGTATCTACGCTGGCCGGTAGTTCATCAAGTGGTTTCACTAATAATAGCTCAGGTAACCCATTAGGTTCGGGTGCAACGTTTAGTTCTCCAACCGGTGTAGCGGTCGACGCTTTTGGTAATTTATATGTTGCTGATCAGGGAAATAGGGCTATCAGAAAAGTAATGTCGCAGGGTGTTGCAATATTTCCGGGCCTGCCTGCAGGCCTTAGCTTTAGCCCAACTACGGGTGCAATCAGCGGTACGCCTACATCAGTATCGCCAGCGACTACTTATACAATCAATGCCGCCAACACACACGGTATAAACTCTGCTACTACCACTATTAGTATAACAGTAACAGGTCAAGCGCAAACAATAACATTTACACTGGCTAGCCCGGTGGCTTACGGCACAGCTCCAATTGCGCTTAACGGCACAGCCAGTTCAGGCTTAACCGTAACCTATACCAGCAGTAATACGGCTGTTGCTACTGTTTCGGGAAGTACCCTAACTATAGTAGGTGCAGGATCAACAACCGTAACGGCGGCACAGCCCGGCGGCGGCTTGTATAATGCTGCAACGTCCGTACCCCAAAGTTTAACGGTTACGCCAATAACAATAACCGTCAGCGGCGAAACAGTAAATAACAAGCAATTTGACAACACAACGAACGCTACTGTTAATATTAGCGGAGTGACGTTTACCGGCGTACTTGCCGCTGATGCATCACACGTAGCCCTGAATACAACCGCCACCTTTGCCTTCGCAACTGTTGGCGTGGAAGGTGTAAGCGGCTTTGGCATTAACGGAACAAAGGCAGCCAACTATACTTTAACGCAGCCTACAGGTATATCAGCAACGATTGTAGGGGCGATAACACAAAGCCCAACATCGCTGACCGGTTTTAGCACCCTTGGCGGGACGCCATCCACACCACAGAGTTTTACAGTACAAGACACTTATTTAACAACTCAGGGTATATTAGTCTCGGCGTCCGCAGGATACCAAGTATGCTTGACCAGTAATGGCACGTACACTAATTCAGTTACCCTCACGCCCTCCACACTTCCAGGCCCGCTTTCTCTAACAACAGTCTACGTACAGCTAATCGGTAATACAACTGGCACAACTAATGGCACCATTACCTTATCTACTTTAGTGGCAAGTAATGCAACCGTAACTCTCACAGGAAGTGTTACCCCGTCTATTACAGTTGGCGGACCATTAACCGCGTTCACTGCCACAAACCCCAACGCGTCAAGCGCCCAAAGTTTTTCGGTAACCGGCGCTGGATTATCAGGCAACATAACTGTTGCGGCCCTGCCAGGTTATCAATATAGTACTAATGGCGGTACTTCTTACTTCGCTGTTAATACTGCGGTTACCATAAACAAGTCCGGCACCACGGCTGCAGGAACGGTAACTGTAAGGCTGGCGGCAAA
>Ga0207002_1117_pt1 | contig 14823 bp, 19 predicted proteins | sample Alteio_BWMinCont_88_FD_153473 | JGI IMG/M metagenome (GOLD analysis project Ga0207002, IMG submission 153473) | Enriched cells from forest soil in Barre Woods Harvard Forest LTER site, Petersham, Massachusetts, United States -... | ecosystem: Environmental > Terrestrial > Soil > Temperate forest >...
AACAACTGGAAGAAAACCCTTGGGATACATTTGAAACTATCTTCACGGTAGATTCTATCCACAAAGGAACCATTACCAGCGTGTCTGACAAGGGCGCAACCGTTAACCTCCCTTACGGAGTAGAAGGTTTTGCACCTGCCAAGCATTTGACTAAGGAAAGTGGTATACCAGCCAAGGTAGACGAAGTGCTCGACTTTAAGGTTATTGAATTCAATAAAGAAGCCAAGAAGATCATCCTTTCTCATGCAAGAATAAGGGAAGATGCCATGGCGGAAGAAAAAGTAGCTAAGTCGAATGAGAAGAGAGTGGAAGCTAAAGACACCCGCAATGCGGTGAAGAAGTTAGCAACCAATATTCAAAAAACCACCCTTGGTGATTTGGATAGCCTTTCTAACCTGAAATCGGAAATGACGAAGTCGGAAGCAGCCGCAGATAAGAAAGCAGCCGCCAAGAAAGCTTCGGAAGATAAGACAGAAGGATCAGAAGAACCTGCTCAAGAATAACCTGATAAGGTAAACTTTAAGCCGGGTGTGTTAAAAGCATATCCGGCTTTTTTTATGTCCAATGGGTTCTACATTAGCAGGATGCAACCTATCTATCAATCTATCAATATGAGATAGTTTTATATTTTTGTTCAAAATATAAAATAATGGCATTCGGATTTAATCCTCACCATAAAGAGGAATATTTACTTGGGAACTTAACTTCTATCCAGTTTCTGGTAATAACTTCCAGAGCGGCTGAAAAGCTTGAGTGGACAGTCTCTAATATTAGCCGTTCAGGATTTAATGCGGCTACTGATTCGTTTTTAGGTTCGCGTTTTCAATACATAACTGTATCTATCGAAGGAGATAAAGCTATTTTAACCAGTGAGGCAGGCGGCGGTGAATTGTATGACTGGGGGAGAAATAAAAGGAACCAGCTAAGGTCGGTAATGTGGATAAGCCCGTCAACGCCGCCGAGGTCAATAAACACACCGTAAGAGGTGATGTTTTTAACCGTGCCTTCCAGCACCTGGCCTTTTTCGAGCTTGCCAATAATTTCTTGTTTTTGTTGTTCAATTTCAGCTTCGATAAGCGCTTTGTGCGATACTACCACGTTCTTGAACTCGGGGTTGATTTTCACCACCTTGAACTCCATGGTTTTACCTACATAGATATCGTAATCGCGAACGGGCTTAACGTCGATTTGCGAGCCCGGAAGGAACGCTTCCATGCCAAACACATCCACAATAAGACCGCCTTTGGTGCGGCATTTAACGAGGCCTTTAATAATTTCGCTGGTAGCAAGGGCGCTGTTAACCTTTTCCCAGGCACGTACAAAACGAGCCTTTTTGTGGGAAATGAGCAACGTGCCATTCTTGTCTTCCTGCTTTTCTACATATACTTCAACGGTATCGCCGATCTTTAAATCGGGGTTATACCTGAATTCGGACAGTGGTACTACCCCTTCCGATTTGTAATTGATGTTGACAACCACATCCTTCGAAGTGATTTCAACCACCCTGCCATCCAATACCTGGTTTTCAGCAATCGATGTTAAGGTTTTTTCGTAAAGTGCCGACAACCTGTCGCGTTCAGCGTAATTGTAGTTGTCTTGCTTTTTGCCTATGGTCTCCCAATTGATTTCGGTTGACTCCGCCGGTGGGGCGATAGGCATGTGTTCTGTTTCTATTTCTGCCATGTTCTAATTTGATAATTTGGTGATTTGGTGATTTGATGATTTCCAGCTTCTTATGCCTTTCATTATCAAATTATCATATTACCAAATCATCATATTGTTTTTCCTGCTTACGGCATAGCAGGAGGGTTATTATTAGTCGCTGCCGGGCGACTTTTTCTCCTTCTTATCCTGACCAATAGCGTCATGGATTTTTGAAAAGGGTTGCAAAGGTAGTAAAAAAAGTGAAATGAAAACATAATCATGGTTATTGAACCTTGATAGGTCTTAATCAGTGACAATTATGCCAATTTAAATCTGTATTTTGCGGATTTAATATAACTATAAAATCTCTATGGATCTCAAGCATGTCCAAATCAAAAATTTTAAATCCATTGAATTTGTTAATATAGATTTTTCTTCAAGTTGCAGGGTATTAGTTGGAATCAACGAATCTGGAAAAACAAATATACTCGATGCGCTAAATTATTTAACGGAAAAGAATCTCCCCCAAAAAAAATTCATTAGACAACCTCAGCCAGATGAAGCTATTATTAAGGAATCTTATATAAGATTTATTTTCGAGTTAGATAAATCTGAGGTTGCCACTATAATAGAACCGATTTTATCTCAATGTTTTAATATTGAGGATGAAAAACTAATAGTAAATAAAGAACATAAAACAAAAATATCACTTTCGGATTTTTTATCTTCAAGAAGAAAAGAAGGTGTATATATATCCAACTTTTTAAATGAGAATAAGTACTTTAGTACCTGGATCGACAATACCCTCAAGAATTATACAATCCCAAGTAACTGGGTAAGGCCTGTGAAAGACTGCCCTGCTAATCTTCTATTTCTAAAAGGAGACACTCCAGTAGCACTTAAGAATTTTTTACTATTAGATAAAAACTTTCTATCAAACGATATACTACCTTATACAGAATTAGTAGACTCAAAATATATTTCTGACAGTTTTGATGACAAAATTAAGGAATATGTAATAGCAAATTTACCTAAAACTCTCTATTGGAGTTACTCTCCTGAATACCTACTTCCTGCAAAGGTCCTTACAAAAGAATTTGCAGGAGACCCTGGCACATGCTATCCATTGAAATGCATGTTTGAGCTTGCAGGCGTAAATGATATTACAGATGAAATAAATAATGCATTATCAAACTCAGGTCAGTTATTTAGAAACTTATTGCGAAGAATTGCAATACAGGCAACAAAACATTTTCAGAATGTATGGAAAGATTATGAAAATATTGAATTTGAACTACTTCCTGACGGAAATAATATTAGCATAAGTATAAAGGAATTAAATAGTTATGAGCTATCTGTTCGGAGTGATGGATTTAAAAGGTTTATAACATTTTTACTATTAGTATCTGGGAGAGCAAAAGCAGGGTTATTAGAAAACACTTTGCTCCTTATTGATGAACCAGATACAAGTCTTCACCCATCAGGGGCAAGATATTTACGTGATGAGTTAATAACTATTTCGAAAAATAATTATGTTGTATTTAGCACACATTCTATTTTTATGATTGATAGTGATAATATTTCTAGACATTTAATTGTCACGAAGAAAAATGAAATCACAACAATAAAAGATGCCAACGAATCTAATATAGTAGAAGAAGAAGTTATTTATAATGCATTAGGATATTCAATATTTGAAAATTTACATAAAAAAAATTTGATTTTCGAGGGCTGGAGGGACAAGGTCCTTTTTAAAACAGCAATAAAAACAATACCGGCTAGTCATTTATCATTAAGAAAGAAATTCAAAGCTATTGGCCTTTGTCATGGGGAAGGTGTAAAAAGCATCATGAATTTTACTCCGATCTTGGAACTATCTGACCGAGAATGTTTTATATTTAGTGATGCTGATATTTCTGCAAGAGAAAAACAAAAAGAATATAAAAATAAAAAAGGGTATGGAAAATGGATGAGATACGATGAATTGTTACCCGGAGTAGAAGCAATAACTGGAGAAGACTTTGTTCAATTCAATGCATTTGTAACAATTCTCTCGGACTTACAAAGTAAATTCCCAAATCTTCAACCCTTAATCGAAAGCGATCTAGAAATACCAAGTGGCAAGATTGAAGCACTAAAAAAATGGTTGTCTCTAGCAGGGATTAAGAGTGATGAACAAAAAAAAATACTTGATGAAATTAAGGAATCCATTTTTTCTAAGTTAAAGCCTTCGGACATTAAATTATCCTATTACGAGTTATTAAAAAATCTCAGTGGAACTATTTAATTAAATCCGATACCATCTCTCCATAGAAATCCCCTACCTTTGACAAGCCCAAAATAGCTCGTATTATGTTTGCCAAAATTTTAAAGTACCTGCTCCTGTTTGTATGTGAGTTTATAGTCTTTTTTGTAATTATACTCCTTGAATTACTAATTAAGGGCTTGTGGAGAGATACTCCGCTTTACTATATACTTATTTTTATGCTTGCCTATGCTCTCGCTTGCTATGCTTGGGCTAATTTAGCTTTGACCGGGGACAAGAAAAAGAAAAGGCAACTGGGACTTATTTCCGGTGCAATTGTGGGGTTTATGGCAGCAATGATTGACGAGTCTCTTGGATTACACCTTTTGAAGCTTATTTACAGGTTTATTCATATACCTATTTCATGGATAGGTAAATATGGCATGGCATATAGACATACTTCTGCCTATTGGGGTACTTTTATTGTTGCCATAATACTTCAGGTAGTGTTTTGGGAAATCCAACACCGGAAAGGGGTTATTTCGTTCCGGAAGAAGGATAAAACACCGGCTGAAATTATTTAACCGCAAAGAATGATAAACACCTTTGCTCACTCTGCGTGTATTTTTACTTTGTGAACTTTGCGGTAAAATGCTTTTCTGTGAAAATCTGTGTTCACAATGCCTCCGTGGTCAAAATAGGTTACCCATAAACCTCCTTTCGGTGGCCAATGTCTATGACCTCCACAACTAAAATTTTATCAACTATTTGGTATATGACGCGATAGTTGCCTACTCTGATTCTATAAGCATCCTGACCTTTCAATTTAATATAACCTTGTGGTCTTGGGTCTTCAGCCAAATAACCAAGCGCCTTCAAAATAGAAACAGCAATGTGGTCGGGAGTTTTATCTAAGAATTTTTCTGCCTTTTTGGACAAACGGACTGTATATTTAGCCATTCTTTTTCGCTTTCCGCTTTTTCATATAATCATCCAAGCTAATACGATATCCATCATCATTTTTCTTGGCCTCATCAAATGCCCTGATGTCATCCGCTTCCTCCAATTCTTCCAATAGTTTGTCATACTCCTTTATAGGCAATATAACGGCATTTTTATTTCCCTTTTCGTCGGTAATATATTTTGGATGGAGTGTCATTTTCTCTTATTACATTATGCAAATGCAAAGATAGTTAAAAATGTATTTCCTATCTTCTCAAAAGAGAATAGGCAAATGTTTTCTTTGTGAACCCCGATGTTCTTAGCGTCTCTGTGGTGAAAGACTTATTTCTTTAAACGTTGTTCCCAATTCTCAGGATCGCGGGAAGTATGAAAAACGGCAATTACTTTGATAAATTTCTTCTCTACCAGAAAATGTATTCCATAGGGGAACCGTTCAATATATGCCACCCTTATTTTCTTGTGTTGTATCTGATATTGCTTATAATTCCTCAACAAGCGATTCAGTTCAGCCTCAAGGCATAATTCGAAGTCCTTGCCCAGTCCGTCTCTAGCAGATTCATACCATAGAAAAGCGTCTAAAATATCAGCATTAGCCTCATCAGACACTAGAAGAGAATACCCTACTTTCATTTATTTATGCAGGTTCTTCTTAACTTCATCCCAAGTAAAAAACCGGGTTTCACCCCGTTTCATACGGGCCAATCTTTTATCCAATTCCTTTTTATGAGAAGCTTTAATAGTAATTTCATTTGAAGGAATACTGTTCCAAAGTTCTTCAAGCAGCAAAAGCCTTTCCGGGGTACTAAGTTTGAGAATATTCTGAAAATTACTCATGCTAAAATGTAAGACACAAAGATAGGCAAAAATGTTTTATTATCTCCTCCTCGGTATCCTGCTTACTACCAGGCTTTTTTTCTGGGTGTCCCAAATTCCAAGTATATGTATTTGCTTTTCCATTTCCTGGTAAAAAATAAAATAATCGCGAAGTTTTTTAGCCCTGATATTCTTTATGTCTGTTGGGCTTCCAATAACCGGGTATTCAGCAATTAGTTTAACTGCTTCCCTGAAAAGCTGGTCCAACTTAACACTATAGGCAGTTGATTTATTCTTTAGGATCCAATACCTGAGAATATTTTTACGGTGATTAAATGCCTGATCCGACCAAATTATTTCTTTAGCCATTGGTCCATTTCAGCGTCAGCTTTCCTATTACTCAAATATCTTCCATTCCGGACATCCCAATACCCTTTGGTTACGGAGTCTTTCACCGTTGGAGGAGTTTTCAATTCTTCCATATTTTCGGTTTCAATATTTAATAAGCGGTATAAATCTTCCAATACTTTAGGGTCGTCAATAGCTTTAATAGTGCGGATAAGCTTGTTTTTTATTTGCAGGGTCGTCATAACACAAAGTTAAGACAAATATTTTTGGCAGTGAAAGAAAAGAAAGACCTTACCCCAAATTATTCGTTTCTATAAAGCTATCTTAGCCGCCAAATTACACGTCTTGTTATACCGATTGTGCTAAAAAAAGTATTTGATATTATTAAACTTTCACTTAATGGGGAAGAACAGGACTATACGCAGGGAAGCATCCGCAAGGCTGTTATTTTGCTTGCTATCCCTATGATTCTTGAACTGAGCCTGGAAAGTGTATTCGCGCTGGTGGATATGTTTTTTGTGGGAAAATTGGGGCAGAATGCAATAGCCACCGTAGGTTTAACAGAATCTGTTATTACACTTATTTATTCCATAGCCATTGGGTTGAGCACAGCAGCTACTGCCATTGTAGCAAGGCGCATTGGTGAAAAGAATCCTGAAGACGCAGCATTGGCCGGGGCTCAATCATTGATAATTTGCTTACTTGTTACAGTTGTTATCAGTATTACCGGAGTAGTATTTGCCGGAAATATACTATCGCTGATGGGAGCAAATGCTACCGTGGTTCATGATGGAGCCATCTTTACACGCATCATGTTTGGCGGGAGCTTGGGCATTATGCTCTTGTTTTTAATTAATGGTATTTTTCGGGGTGCCGGCAATGCCGCCATAGCGATGAAGAGTTTATGGCTCGCAAGCCTCATTAACATTATCCTTTGCCCTGTTTTTATTCATTTCCTGGGATTAAAAGGGGCGGCTATAGCAACCGTGATAGGAAGAAGTTCGGGCGTGGTTTATCAATGCTATTGGCTATTTAACGGGAAAGGTACGTTGAAGTTTAAGCTGAAGCATTTCAACATTAATACAACTATTATTAAATCGATAATAAAAGTTGGATGGCCCGCTACTTTGCAGTTTATTGTTGCAAGCGGAAGCTGGATCGCATTGGCAAGATTGGTTGCCGAAACCGGGGGAACGGCAGCCTCGGCCGGGTACCAGATAGCTATACGTAATATGGTATTTTTTATTCTGCCTGCATGGGGACTGAGTAATGCGGCCGCAACCCTGGTAGGCCAAAACCTGGGGGCAAAACAAATAGAGAGAGCTCAAAAAAGCGCTGTGCTTACGGCTAAGTATAATGCCTCTTTTATGGGCTTTGTAATGATTCTGTTCCTGGTTTTCGCCCACCCAATTGTCAGCTTTTTCACACAGGATGAAGCTATTATAAGGTACGGAGTTCAGGCATTACGGGTTTTTGGTTCGGGCTATATATTTTTTGGCATATCCATGGTTATGACCCAGGCATTGAATGGCGCAGGAGATACCAGGACACCTACCATCATTAACTTCGTTTGCTTCTGGCTGTTTCAAATTCCATTCGCTTATTTTTTATCAGTGGGCTTGGATTTAAAAGCTACCGGAGCCTTTATTGCAACCCCTGTTGCAGAGACAATGATTGCGCTAATTGCCTGGTATTATTTTAGAAAAGGAAATTGGAAAACGTTGAAGGTATAGAAGGAATTTTCCCGATATTCTCAAATTTTAATCTTTCTATTTGCAAACAAACCAATGCGTATCAACCTGTTTCATCGAAATTTAGTGCATAACATTTGCCACCCATTTGTATTGACCGACTAATTGTCACAACTTTTGTCTTTCGTGTGACACATGATAAATATATGAATATCAGTAGTTAATAAGCAAAAAACATGCTTAATACTATCGCTAAAAGTGTGACGATTAAGTTCAAATAAAAATCCAAAAAATGAAGAGCTTGCAGCTTACTTATTTTTGTTCTCGGGAAAAAGCATATACGTTGCGCCTCTCAACATTGCTTTATACGGGTAATTCACATCGGGAATCACAAATAACATATCTCGCATAAACGGAAGCTGCCTGACATCTACCGAATCTTGAGCGGTTCTTTTCCAGGCAAATTGCCCTACCTGCTTGCGTTGGGTTGTAGTATTACTATTCTCTTGCGATTTTAATCCCATAACGCATAGAACAAAAGCAATTGGCAGCAATATTTTTTTCATAGCCGGGCTATTTATGACAAATATAGTAAGAATAATTCAAAACTCTTAGCTCTTAATTCTTACATTTTAGCTTAATTTACTCCTCAATATAGTCAAGATCTTTATTATAGGTATCCTGCAATTTGTAGAGGGCAAGAAATCCAAGTCCTATAGAGATAACACCTACTAATATGGCGGCATTCCACATACCTAACTGGGTCGTTTTAAGAAGGCTAAACAAGGCCGAAACTCCAATAAATGAACCACGGACAAAATTAGGCACAGTAGTAGTTACAGTAGCCCTGAGATTAGTGCCAAACTGCTCAGAAGCTACGGTTATAAATACCGTCCAATAGCCCTGGGTGATACCCAGCAGAAGAATGATGGTATAAAAGGCATCTGCACTCATCCCGAATGAAGAAAAATAAACCCCGGCTATCATCACCATGCTATACATGGCAATCATAAGGGCTTTTCGGCGAGAATGCAACAATTGGCTTATAACGCCCCATAAAAGACTACCAATTGATGCGCCTATATAATGCAACATAATAGCTTTTCCGGCAATAATTTCGCCATCAATGTGAAATACCTTTTGGGCAAACTCGGAGGAAAAATTAACCAATAATCCGATGATATACCAAACGGGAAGCCCCAGGCAAATGCAATAGAAATACTTTAAAAGTCTTTTCCGGTTAGTGAAGATTTTATAGAATTGCCCCCTGCCTGCTGAGGCACTTTTAATTTTATTAAACATCCCCGATTCCTTGACAAGTATACGCAGAACAAGTAATGCAAGTCCCAACACGCCACCTACTATATAAGCGCTTTGCCAGTTAAACCATTGTGTTACAAAATAAGCCAACACGGCGCCTAATACGCCTACTCCTCCTACAATGGTAGTGCCATATCCCCTATTCTTCGTGCTCATAATTTCAGATACCAGGGTGATTCCTAACCCAAGCTCACCTGCCAGGCCAAAACCGGCAATAAAGCGTAATACCACATATTGAGTATAATCGTGCACATAGGCATTGGCAATATTGGCAACTGAATATAGCAGTATGGTGAAGAACAATATAGAAAGTCTTCCCCGCTTATCACCGAGGATACCCCAAACAATGCCGCCTAGCATCATACCGGCCATTTGCCAGTTGAGCAGGCTTATTCCTTTATCAAATATTTCCTGTGGTTGCAGCCCAATAGCTTGTAGACTTGGTTTACGTACCACTCCGAATAATATAAGGTCATATATATCTACAAAATAGCCGAGGGCGGCTACAATAACAGTGGTGTTCAGTGCACGGTGGGTAAGGCTTTGCTCATTTGACATAAATAGTTTCGATTTGCTAAGAACTCCAAACGTACATAAAAAAGTGGAAATATATCCGGGCTATTTTAACTATTAATTCTGAGGTCATAATTTCCATAAAAGGTTTACTTTTGAGGCACTAATTAAAAACTATGTCAAAAGAAGTGTATATCGTTTCAGCAGTCCGTACGCCCATAGGCAGTTTTGGCGGAGCCTTATCAGAAGTTCCGGCTACTCTATTGGGTGCAACGGTCATAAAACAAGCTCTTGAAAAAATAAAACTGGATCCATCTAACGTAAATGAAGTATTTATGGGTAACGTGCTCCAGGGAGGTGTAGGACAAGCTCCTGCCCGTCAGGCTGCACGCCATGCGGGCATACCAGATAATGTGCCCTGTACAACGGTAAACAAAGTATGTGCTTCGGGTATGAAATCTATCATGTGGGCGGCTCAAAGCATTATGCTGGGAGACAATGATGTGGTAGTTGCCGGAGGAATGGAAAGCATGTCTCTCGCACCTTATTATTTAGATAAAGCCCGCAAAGGCTATCGCATGGGTAACGGTACACTGATCGACGGAATGATTTATGACGGTCTCACCGACCCTTTTTCACATACCCACATGGGGCTTGCCGCAGAACTCTGTGCTAAAGACTGCCAGATAACCCGCGAACAACAAGATGAACATGCTATTGCTTCTTACACCCGCGCAGCCAATGCATGGAAAAGCGGCGCATTTAAAGATGAAGTAATTCCTGTAGAAGTACCACAACGCAAAGGCCCGGCTATTATAGTTAGCGAAGACGAAGAATATAAAAATGTAAAGTTTGATAAGATACCTTCTCTTGCGTCCGTATTCCAAAAAGATGGAACTGTAACTGCAGCTAATGCCTCTACCCTGAACGATGGGGCTGCCGCATTGGTGATTATGAGCAAAGAAAAAGCTGAAGAACTAGGCTTGAAACCACTTGCTAAAATCATCGGTTATGCCGATGCTGAGCAAGCTCCTGAAAAGTTTACTACCTCGCCTGCAAAAGCGTTACCCAAAGCTATTGAAAAAGCAAAATTAAAGATATCAGATATAGAATATTTTGAAATCAATGAAGCATTTTCGGTTGTGGCTCTTGCCAATAATAAGCTCTTAAATCTCAATCCTGATAAGGTTAATGTACATGGTGGAGCGGTAGCACTAGGGCATCCGTTGGGATGTTCAGGTGCACGCATTGTGGTAACACTCCTTAACGTATTAAAACAAAACAAGGCAAAATACGGCGCTGCCGGAATATGCAATGGTGGCGGTGGAGCAAGTGCTTTGGTAATTGAATTGATGTAACAGTATGAACTTGTTTGGCTTTTGTAACCTGAGTGTAGTGCCTTGCCGGAGAGAACCTTCGGATAAAAGCGAAATGATTACCCAACTCCTGTTTGGCGAACATTTTGAAGTGCTCGAAGAACATAAAAACTGGGTATACATTAACTCTGCCATAGATGGATATAAAAGCTGGATAGACAGGAAACAATTCCTTCCAATATCAAAAGATACATTCGAGCAATTGTATAGTTCGGGGTATTCATGCAGCTCAGACTTGGTAGGCATGATCACCGAAACAACGGATAATATTTCATTGCCTGTTACCATTGGCGCTCGTTTGCCTATTACAAAAGGTAAAGAGTTCACTATTGAAAATAAGAAATATACTTTCCAGGGAAGTGTGACTACTCCTGGTGCAAAACCCAGACGATCCAGCATTGTGGAGGATTCCTTTATCTTTCTTAACAGCCCTTATTTATGGGGAGGCCGTTCTCCATTTGGTATTGATTGCTCCGGTTTTGCCCAACTCGTTTATCTGCTCAATGGAATCAAACTTCACAGGGATGCTTCTCAACAGGTGGAACAAGGAGAAACACTCGATTTTCCGGAAGAAGCCAAACCCGGTGATCTAGCCTTTTTCGATAATGAAGAAGGGGCTATAACCCATGTGGGTATTGTATTGCCAGATATGCAAATTATTCATGCTTCAGGAAGAGTGCATATTGATAAACTTGACCACCTGGGTATCTTCAGTGAAGAAAGAAGAAACTACACACATAACTTACGCATCCTAAAAACATTGCTTTAACCTTCCTACTTCATGGATTCGAATATCACCATCAGCATCAAAAATGCAGCCATTTACCAAGGAGACAATCTTATATTAAGCCGCGTAAACCTGGAAATAAAGAAAGGCGAATACATTTACCTGATGGGAAAAACGGGCAGCGGAAAAAGTAGTCTGCTTGAAACGCTTTATGGAGAAGTTCCCCTGCGGGAAGGTGAAGCACATATTGCAGAATACGATTTAAGTAAATTAAAACGGAAGCAAATCCCACTGCTGCGGAGAAAACTAGGCATCATCTTCCAGGACTTTCAATTGTTAATGGATAGAAGCGTGAAGGATAACCTACTCTTTGTATTACACGCAACAGGCTGGACAGATAAAAAGCTGATGAACGAACGTGTAAATGAAGTACTCGATAAAGTTGGCTTGCAAACAAAAGGATTTAAAATGCCCCATGAGCTTTCAGGCGGAGAGCAGCAACGCATTGCAATTGCACGTTCTCTTCTCAATCATCCGGAAATCATTTTGGCAGATGAACCCACCGGCAACCTTGATCCGGAAACTTCGGAAGATATTATCCGTTTGATGCAGGGCATTACAGAAACCAATTGCTCTGTCATTATCGCTACTCATAACCTCGCTTTAGTACAGAAATTTCCTGCCCGTACCATCCGTTGCGAACATGGCGAAGTAATTGAAGACAAAAACTTGTCTCCCATTACTGCCCCGGAAGCCACTACCGATAATGCTTTACTATAATTAGTATGAATACAGGCAAAGTAGAAACATGGATAGCCAATGGAATTGCTACCATAGAATTTTTCCATCCTCAAAGTAATTCCCTCCCGGGAGTCTTGCTTCATAACCTGGCTACAGAAATCGAAAATGGAGGAAAAAATGAGGAAGCAAAAGTTATCGTAATAAAAAGCATTGGAGAAAAAACATTTTGCGCCGGAGCTTCTTTTGATGAACTCATTTCAATAACCGATTTTGAAACAGGGAAAAAATTCTTCTCCGGTTTTGCAGCCGTGATTAACGCTATGCGCAAGGCTCCTAAGTTTGTCATTGCACGGGTTCAAGGGAAGACCGTAGGCGGAGGCGTAGGTATTGCATCAGCAGCTGATTACACATTGGCTACTGAAGCTGCTTCGATAAAACTAAGCGAACTCAATGTTGGAATAGGTCCTTTTGTGGTGGGCCCTGCAGTGGAAAGAAAAGTAGGAACCTCCGCTTTCGCAGCATTGGCTATTAATGCGAGCGAATGGTATAGCGCACAATGGGCTAAAGAAAAAGGAATGTATGTAAACATCTATACTACTGTTCAAGAGCTTGATAAAGCGGTTGAGGAGTTAGCTACCAAGCTATCGCAAAGCAATCCTGAAGCGATGATGATGCTGAAGAAAGTATTTTGGGAAGGAACAGAAAACTGGGATACCCTATTGCATGAACGTGCTGAAATGAGCGGCGAACTAGTGTTGTCAAAATTCACGAGGGATTTTATTGAAAAATTCAAACAAGGAGCAAGATAATGCCCTACAAAGAAAAAGAAACGGTAAAGCTTTTCTACTCCATTGGAGAAGTTGCTGAAATGTTTCAAGTCAATGCTTCCTTATTACGGTTCTGGGAAAAAGAATTCTCCGCTATTCTCGAGTTATCAAAGGATAGTAGAGGCAACAGGCAATACACCCCACAAGATATTTCTAAAATACGCGTATTGTATAACCTAATTAAGGAACAGGGCTACACATTGGAAGGTGCTAAAAACTACCTGAAAGAAAACCGCAAAGAAGCTCTGAATAAAGATGCTGTGTATACATCGCTTTTAAAAATAAGAGAACAACTTATTGCTCTGAAAAATATAAGCCAGGCAGATTAGATTTTATTTGCCTGTTTCAATGTTTCCTGCTTCTTTATTTTCCCGTTAGGAGTTTCTAAAAACCTATCAATCTTATAATATACTTTAGGCCTTTCGTATTTGGAGAGGCAACCTTCTATATTTTTTATTATTTGCTGTTTGTTCACTTCCCCCCTACTTTCAATTACCAGTACTGTCTTTTGTCCTAGTTTATTATCCGGCAAAGAAGCAATAAAAAAGCGATTTGTACCCATTACAGATACCAACTTATTTTCCAATATTTCAGGGTGTATCTTAATTCCTCCGCTGTTTATAACATCATCATAGCGACCCAGCCATTTAAAATGGGCAGAATCATACAACTCAATTACATCATTCGTAATAATGGGGGAATCTCTCACCAAAGGAGCATTGACAATGAGGCACCCTCTTTCATCCTGCTCAAAAAATACTCCTTGCAAAGCAAAATATCTATTGCTTTTTGCCTTTCCGCTCAACTTCCTGAGTGCAATATGGCTGAGGGTTTCCGTCATAGCAAATGTGGCGTAAACAGCATTCGTACAACTTTCAATTTCCTTTTCCAAGGAAGGCGATATAGGGGCGCCGCCAATAATTACATTCTTAATTGTTATGAATTTTTTCCTGCTTATTTCATCACTAGCCAGGCTCTGAACCTGTAAGGGGACAAATGCAGCAAAATCTATTTTTCCTATGGAACCCAATAGAGGTTTGTCAGATGGTTCGAGCGTTACTAAATCCATGCCACTCACAAAAGCGCGAACAACCATCATTTTTCCTGCAATATATCCAGGAGAAAGGCAAAGCAGACCTCTCGAACCAGTGCTTAAATTAAAGTAGCAGCAGGTCATCAGGGCACTATTTATAAATTGCTGTTTTTTGAAGGTAATCGTCTTGGGATTACCTGTAGTTCCAGATGTGCTAACAGTGATTGTTTCTTTGTCAGAAATCCAATCATCAATGAAATCGTACAATGCTTTTTTAAATTCGGAAATGTCTGACTCTTCAAGTCTCTTCTTGACTAACTTGACTAAATCATCCTTAAAATAGGTCTGACCATTTAATGTAAGTTCATCGAAATAATTCATTCTACTGTGTCAATTCTGTCAAAGCTCCATCCATCACCCATATACCAAAGCTTGGAATCTTCAATAAGTAAAGGAGAGACTATATTATTCGTATATAACTGCCCCGTTCCTAATCCTTGCGGAAGTTTACTATTCAAAGTATAAGTCCATTGGGCTATGGCATTTAAGCCAACGTTAGCCTCTAACGCGGAAGTAATCCAC
>Ga0207002_1120_pt1 | contig 14551 bp, 9 predicted proteins | sample Alteio_BWMinCont_88_FD_153473 | JGI IMG/M metagenome (GOLD analysis project Ga0207002, IMG submission 153473) | Enriched cells from forest soil in Barre Woods Harvard Forest LTER site, Petersham, Massachusetts, United States -... | ecosystem: Environmental > Terrestrial > Soil > Temperate forest >...
GGCCTTGTAATACAGGGTTGGTGCCAAGCCATTTTATATCCTGTGTTATATGCGCATTTTCAATGCCGGCCATAAAACCTGCAGTCTGAGGGCCTCCATACAGAGGGTCATAGCGCTGCAAGTCAAAGAAACGCCTGCCTTCCATGCCGGTTTCAAGCTGCCTTTCAGTTTCTACAGCCATACGTGCATAAGCCTGGCCGTTTGCAGTAAACTGGCCGGTATAAGGGCTTATATGATAATTTGCAGCAGGTGTATTGGTAAAGCCTAAAGCAGGGTTGGCATTGTTAATATAAGTATGCACCCAATATTCAGGATGGTTGGCCATACGGTTCCTTACCACGTTTACATCAGCTTCGGCAGCAGCCAAAGCGCTTGTTTCCACTTCGGCTTCAGCGCGCCACAGATAAACATCAGCAAGGCGTACCACGTTATAGTTGTTGGCAACATCCTGGTTTGTAGCCCAACCCTCAAAGTTATCGCTGGTTGTAGCCTGTGCATTATGCCAGAAAAGGTTCTTGATCGGGTTATACGGTGTAACGTCACCACGAGACCATTGTTCGCCGCCGCATAAGCCCCAATCTAAGTACGGGATCCCATAACGGCCCAGTGTCCAGTCGATACGTGGATCCAATGCAGTATTAGGGGGTACAAACGCCGGACCGGTACCACCGTTAAACGTATAAGCACCTGCGTTAGCCGCATTTGTACTTACAACATAGCCATGGTCGTTTGGAATGTTAACGAGATTAGAATTTGGTATACCACCTGTGGATCCCATAATTGGCAAGCCAGTGGCGTCAACCTGGAATGCATTTCCCAGCGTGATTGATGGCTGGTAAAAACCGCAGCAAGCAGTATACGTGCCGGCAGGATAATCAAGGCTCAATCCGGGATTCCCGTTTTCACCACCCGAACCATCGTTTACAGTCATTTGCACAGCGAATACTGCTTCGGGCCCGTTATTGAAAGAAGCATTAAAATTATTTTCATAAGGGCCTAACGCAAATTTTGTACCACCAGAAGTTGTTCCATTGGTGATAACATCTGTTAAAAGCGGTATGGCCGTTGAATATTTATGATCAAACATATAGGCGTAAGCTAACATCGCTTCAGCCGCATATTTATTTGCACGGCCTATTTGCGGTTGTGTAGTAGGCAAAGTGGTCATAGCAGCCTGAAAATCAGCTTCTACTTTATCCCATATCGGCCCCGGATTCGGTACATTAAAATTACCGGCACCATACGTTACAGTTTCATCAACATAGGGAACATTTCTATACATTTTTGAAAGTTCCATTTCGAAAACACCACGGCAAAATCTTGCCTCGGCAACAACCTCTGCGCCATAAGCCGCAGTTATCGAGCCATCTTTAACCAAGGGCACTTCCCTTATCGCGTCATTGGCACGCTGGATACCGATATACTCATCGGTCCACTTTTCCTGGATGTACTCGTTCGCAGAGGAAAGAGAGTGATTCTCGATCTCGGGCGCATTCGGCCCCTGGTCGGTAGTGTTTGAACCCTTGTAAGCATCATCCGAAGCAATGCCGCCATAAGCCCAGTTATCTATTCCGCCTTCCCACGGTGTACCATAAGTATTGGACCAACCACTCAACATGTGGTAAGCGCCAATGAGCAAACCATCAACACCTGCCTTATTGGCAAGTACGGTTTGGCTTAATGACCCTACGGGTTCTTTGTTTAGCAGTTTCTTACATGAATACGTTAATGTAAGAACAACCAACGATCCCAGGGCGATGAATTTAAAATAAGACTTTTTCATAACTCTAAAATTTTTATTTATTATATTTTTTTAATTAAAATGTTAAATTAACACCTAAAATAAACTGTCTCTGGTTGTTTGGATAAGCGCCGTAATCAATACCAAAAGCAGCGCTTCCGGCTCCATTTGCCAACGAAGGTATTAATTCAGGATCCAAACCATCGTATTTAGTAACGGTAAATAAGTTGGTACCCTGTACGTAAACATGCAATTTATCAAAGCCTATTCTTTTTAGCAATGTCGGATCAAATGTATATCCAATTTGCACAACACGGGCTTTCAGGAACGAACCATCCTCAACATAATATGAACTGGTGGTGCTTGACCCCAAATTCTGTGAGAAAGCCGCTGCCGGTAAAATTGCGTTCGGTACTGTGTTAATACCATTTACAATTACAGCAGCCTGATTGTACAACCTCAAACTTTTACCACCCTGGAAGGTGCTGTAAAAATCAGTCCAGTATTTTGTATAGTTGTAATCCTTGTTGCCTTGCGAGCCATATAATACCATGCTGAAATCAAACCTTTTATAGGTTAAATTCAGGTTGATACCATAAGTAAAATTAGGGTTCGGGTTGCCAATAAAGGTTTGATCGTTTGTTGTAATTTTCCCGTCGCCATCAACATCCTTGTATATAAAGGAACCCGGGGCAGCGCCCGAATAACCAGGCAGGCTTGATACCTGCGAGGCGTTTTGATAGATACCTTCAACCTGGTACCCGAAAAACTCCCCTATAGGATGGCCAACTTCGTCCCTTGTGATAGGATTATCACGGTTAAAGCCCTGGTTAAAGAAATTAGAAACACCTGTTTCATAGGTGATCATACTCTTATAAGTAGTAATGTTTGCACCAATGCTGTAGGTAAGGTCCTGGCTAACCCTGCCATGCCAGGTGGCAGATATATCAACACCCTGGTTTTGAACATTGCCAATATTTACCTGTGGAGGGTTTGCACCGCCAAGCGTTGCAGGAAGGGTTGCACCGAATAATAAACCATCCGAAACTTTTTTGTAGTACTCTACACTCAAATCCAAATGATTAAATAAAGAGGCGTTAATACCGAAGTTGGTACCCTTGTCTGTTTCCCAGGTAGTTTTTATGTTACCCAACTGGTTATTGTAAAAGCCTTGTTGAATTGGTGTACCGCCGGTGATGCCGTAATACGAACTACCAGGGCCTGAACTAAAGCTCGAGTAGGCATTATTGCCCGGAACATTACTGTTGTTCCCGGCTTCGCCCCAACTGGCTATAATTTTCAGGTCATTAATCCAGCTAACACCTTTCAGGAAATCTTCCTGGGATATGCGCCAAGCACCTGATACTGATGGGAAGGTACCCCATTGTCTGCCAGGATAAAAAATAGAATAACCATCGCGGCGTACTGAAGCGCCTATAATATACCTGTCGTTAAATGAATAATCTAACTTGGCAAAAAATGACTCGGTTGCAGTAGGCTGAACGATATAACTTGACGGAGCGTTAACCGGTGTACCGGCGCCGATGGTTACATAATTAGGGTCGAGAGAAAAGTAATTATTGTTAGAAGCGCTTACCCCTCTGCCTGCATTTTCTTTTTGTTCGTAACCGCCTAACAACTGAACTTTGTGCTTTCCAAAAGTCTCTTTGTAAACAACGGTGTTGGTCCAGTTATAATTGGTGGCCAGCTGCTCATTCTCACTGGCGCCGTTGTTACTGCCATGGCTTTCAAAGTTCTCGTACGTATTATAAGTAAGGTTCCAATAGTATTGATTATACAACCGGCCGCCAATGCTTGTGCGCGCTGTAACATATTTACCAAGGTCGGCCTCGGCAAAAACATTTCCCTCAACATATACAAAGTGGGCGTGAGTACCTTCGGCAGGTGTACTCCTGAACGCGATTGCATAAGGGTTACTACCGTTACCCAATGGCTCTCCATTAGGGCCATCATAACCACCGGCAAATTGTTTGCCTGATACGTCATATACGGGAATGATAGGCATTTCACGATAAGTATAAGATATGATGTCGCCTTCATTCTGGGTGGAGCCATTATAGCCGCCATTATTTTCCTTGTAAGTAACAAAACCGCTTTCGCCAAAACGTGCATGGCCGTTCAGTGCGCTGGTATTGGTATTTAAACGTACCTGGTACCTTTTTTCATAAGTACTAAGTAAAGTACCTGTTTGGTTTACATAGTTTAAAGCAAATAAGTAGGTGCTTTTATCGGCACCCCCACTTGCAGTAATGGTATGCTGCTGTGTAGGCTGAGCGGTAAAAACATCATGGAACCAGTCGTTGCCCTTCCCTGTAGCAAATTGCTGGATCAGGAAGTCGGCGCCGGGGTTATTTGCGCTAAAGTTGTAAAATGGCAATATGGTCGGATCGCTGGTAACACCTGCTACACCAAATCCGGGAGGGGCTACTGCACCATGGTAACCATAAGTTGGGATTACACCAGGACCGCCGGGATATAATTTTTCGGTAGGCCCGTCACCTGCTGTAAAAGCCAGCGCTGACTGTTGTTCGGGGTTCATCAGCTTCCAGACATTACCTGATAATGGCTCCTGAACGCCATAAAAGCCGTCATAGCTGATAGTGGCTTTACCGGACTTACCTTTTTTAGTGGTAACTAAAATTACACCGTTCCCGCCTGCAACACCATAAATAGCTGCGGCACCGGCATCCTTCAGTACACTGATGCTTTCAATGTCATTCGGGTTAACCAATGACATGTCGCCGACCTGGGCGCCGTCAACAATGTACAGCGGGTTAGTATTACCAAAGTTTGCGATACCGCGGATAAACACGGTACTTGCCGCGCCTGGCGCACCCGAATTAATTACGGTAACACCTGATGCCTGTCCCTGCAGCAACTCTTCAGAACTGCTGACAGGTATTTTTTTCGCATCAGTAACATCCACCGTCGCTACAGAACCAGAGATGTCCTTTTTAAGCTGGGTGGTGTAACCGGTTACAACAACCTCATTTAAGGTGCTGTTGGCCGGTACAAGCGAAATTGTCAGGAACTCGGCGCCCCTAACAGTAACCTCTTGCGATTGATAACCAATGTAACTTACCACAAGTACATTGCCAGGACTTAACGTTAGGGTAAAATCACCGTTAACGTCGGTTACAGCGCCGGTGTTGGTGCCTTTTATCCTTACGGATGCACCTACAACAGGTAATTTATCATCGCTTCCGATGACCTTGCCTGTGTGTTTTGTTTGGGCTGTAACTACCAATGAAGAAACCATGCAGCATAACAGCAGGCATAATGTTCTTCCCTTTAGGAGTAAACTTTTAAACATGAGATTGAGATTTAGTTGATTAATTTATTTGATTTAAGCTTATTAGTAAATTGGCAATTAATTGAACGTCCATCATGATACTCTAAAGTTAATACAGCCAAAACAAATTGGCATTGGCCCTGGTGCAATGGGCCTGTAAAGACGATACGTTTGAAAAGGAAGAAATGTAACAGTCTTATCATGAATTTTTTTTCAATAATAATTTAAAACTTATCGCTACCACATTTTCATTGCGCCACCCCAAAAAACCAGGGTGTGCCTGTTAAATAATTGTTATAATAATATCAGGTTATTCACGATCATTTGTTGATACAAAAAATCAAATTGGCATTGATACTAATGTAAATAGAGTGTACTGCTTACACAAGTAAATATATAAGAATTGCAAATTATTTATTTTTAACCTCATCGTGTTGACAATAATTTCATCTTATTGCCATAATGTTACCATAATGTCAATAAATTTACTATTGTATTATAAAAATAGAAATGTAATATTGTTGTTATACATGCTAATAATTTAACAAAAAACCTGTTTAGGCTCTAATTTGCGATAAAAATGACATTTGTGCCCTGCATTTTTATTTATAATATACCCTGATAAGAGCTCGTGGTGATAACAAAAATCGATGTTAAAAATTCATCATATTACGGTAAAAATGTCACTATAACACTTATCCCGGGCGCATTTGTACGAATTGATCAATGTTTAAATAAACTTTTTATTAACCTTTCAAAATAAATAAAAATACAATTGCATTAATAATGAAATTCTACGCCCCCTCCCGTTTATTTAACCCATTGAACAGAAGCTGCGCGTATATCGCTTGAACTTGTTCCTATCTGAACAATAAACTAACCAGGCTCCCAATCATAAACCAATTGCGTATTGTAAAACTTAAGATCACCGGTAGTAATATTAAACGACACCTCCTTGCTTTCACCAGGCTGCAATAAAATTTTCTGAAAGTTTTTTAACTCTTTAACCGAGCGGCTTATACTGGCTACGGGGTCGCTTATATATAATTGTACTACTTCTTCGCCCGCGTATTTACCGGTGTTTGTTACAGTTACCGTTGCCCTAAGGGTTTCATTCCCTTTAAGATTGGTTTTACTAAGTTTAACATCGCCATAATTAAAGGTAGTGTAACTGAGCCCGTACCCAAAAGGGTACAATGGATCGTTCGAAATATCGATGTAGTCGGACTTGAATTTGGCAGCTTCATGTCCGTTAAAAGGGCGGCCCGTATTTTTATTATTATAATATAAAGGTATCTGCCCCACGCTGCGCGGAAATGTTGCGGTAATTTTACCGGCCGGGTTGTAGTTGCCAAAAAGCACATCGGCTATTGCATTGCCGGCTTCGGTACCCGGCGCCCATGCATCTAATATGGCGCTGGCGTGTGCATCTTCCCATGGCAGGGTAAGCGGACGGCCATTAAATAATACAATAACTAAAGGCTTGCCTGTTTTTGCAAGTGCTTTAAGCAAATCCCGCTGGCTTTCTGGGATATTAATATCAGACCTGCTTGATGATTCGCCCGACATATTTGCCGATTCGCCCACAACCGCTACAACCACGTCTGCTTTTTTTGCGGTTTCGACGGCTTCATCAATCATTTCCTGTGGCGGCCTGCTGTCTTTTATTTGTTTCATACCATAAAAGTATGACCGGGCATTTAAAAGCGAATCATCAGTAATGTTTGAGCCGTGTGCAAATAATACATTAACATTATTGCCAACAACATTTTTTATACCCTCCAATACACTTACTGATTTACCGGGATCACCGGCAACTACCCAGGTACCCAGCATTTCTGAATGATTATCGGCCAGCGGGCCAACCAATGCTATAGTTCCTGATTTTTTAAGCGGCAAAGTTTGGGCCTGATTTTTTAGCAGGACAAATGAGTGTTCGGCTATTTGCCTTGCAAATTTGCGGTTATCCTCAGTTAACACGTCACTTTTTTCTCTTTTGGGATCAATAGATTTGTATGGATTATCAAATAAACCAAGTTTATATTTAGCCTCCAGCACTCGGCGGCATGCCTCGTCTATTTCCTGCTGTGTAACCTTTCCTTCCTTTAATGATTTTTTTAAGGTAGTTAAAAAGCCTTCGCCAACCATATCCATATCCAGTCCTGCTTTTAATGCGAGCGCCGATACGGTTTGCTGATCACCAAGGCCGTGATTTGTTAATTCATTAACAGCCGTATAGTCAGATACTACAAAGCCTTTAAAACCCCATTGCTTCCTTAGCAAATCGGTAAGCAGCCATTTGTTAGCAGTTGCCGGCACACCGTTTATAGTATTAAATGAGCTCATGAAGCTGCCGGCACCCGCATCAACTGCGGCTTTGTATGGCGGCAGGTAATCCTGGTACATTTTTATCAAGCTCATATCAACTGTATTGTATTCGCGTCCGGCTTCGGCCCCGCCGTATAGGGCAAAGTGTTTTACGCAGGCTATAACCGCATCAGCATCCTTCATACTTTTACTCTGGTAACCCTTTACCATCGCTTTAGCAACCTGCGAACCATACCAGGGGTCCTCGCCGGCCCCTTCTGATATCCTTCCCCAACGCGGATCGCGGGCTATATCCACCATTGGAGAAAACACCCAGTTAAGGCCCTCGGCGGTAGCTTCCTTTGCCGCAATACGGGCCGACTGCTGTATCAATGCCATATCCCATGTTGCCGATATCCCTAAAGGTATCGGAAAAACAGTTTCATGGCCATGTATAACATCAAGTCCGAAAATTAACGGAATATGCAAACGGGAATTTTTAACAGCAATGTCCTGTACTGATTTAATCTTATCCGCTCCCCAAATTCCAAATAAACCGCCAATGCCGCCCGACTTAATTTTTTCTTCAATTCCTTTATTAACCACGGAGCCAGTCGTTGGCCTGCCGCCTGTTACCAGATTTAGCTGGCCAATCTTCTCATCCAGCGTCATCCTGTTCATTAAGCCTGTAACAAAGGCATTCATTTTGGTTTCGTCTTTTTTCGTTTGCGCCATAACATGACAAAACGTGAGCACCAAAACAAAAGGCATAACAGTTTTAAGACTTGAAATATATTTTCTCATTTTAGGTAGTTGCAAAATTGGTTTCGTAGAATAAAAATCAATGTGTATTATTGACACAATTGTAATATTATAATTTAAATAATCAAAGTATTTTTGTAGAATAGCAAAAATGTTAAACAAAAAGGAACTTAAAGCATATTGCGCGAACGCCCGCGAAAACTATCTTGCTCATATTTCTATCGATTGTGTGGTATTTGGTTTTCATGCGGGCCTGATGAAAGTACTTATATCAGCAACGAAAAATGAGGGCGCATGGTATTTGCCCGGCGGGTTTGTGCTTAAAAAAGAACCTATTGAAACGGCAGCGAACCGCATACTTAAAGAACGGACGGGGCTCGATGAAATCTTTTTGCAGCAATTTCATGTATTTGGCGATCCGGAACGGTCAAAGGAGCATTTTGAAATGTATAAGGATGTAATTCCGGCAAAGGAAAATTGGTTTACCAACCGTTTTTTGACCATCGGTTATTACGCTCTCGTTGATTTTTGCGAAACAAACCCAACACCCGACCAGTTTTCATCATCGTGTTTATGGTGCGATTTGAATGATTTGCCTCAATTTAAACTTGATCATGCACTGATATTAAAAACGGCCCTTGATGCGCTGCGCCTGCAATTAAACTATCAGCCTATAGGGTATAACCTGATGCCAAAAGAGTTTACCATGCCCGAATTACAAAAGCTTTATGAAACCATACTCGACAAAAGGCTCGACAGGCGAAACTTTCAGCGGCGAATGCTCGGCTTTGGCATATTAAAACGATCGGAACAACAACGCAAAGGCGGCGCGCATAAAGCACCGTATCTTTACTCATTCGATCTTGAAAATTATGAGGCTGCGTTAAAAGAGGGTTTTAAAGGGGGGTGGTGAGTTGGGAATTTCGGAAGCCGGAATTTCGATTTCGGAATTATTTTTTGGATGCGGATTTAAAAATTCTCTATAAAATATAGTTTAGCCTATAAATCGCGATCAATGGTTAATATCTATAAATCAATCTTACCACTGCTAGTAACAGGAAGTATAAATTGCTTCGCACAAATAACTTTGCCTGTTCCGGTAAATTTACGGGAAACCTATACTAATGGTACCCGCACAATCAATGGAGCGCCGGGCAAAAATTACTGGCAAAACTATGCAGAGTACTATATAAAGATAAATTTTAATCCTCAAAACCGTAACCTGAGCGGCAATGTCGCTATTGACTATACCAACAACAGCCCTGATACGTTGAACCAGATTGATTTTAAACTTTATCCAAACCTTTACAAAAAAGGAGCTATCCGAAATATGCCCGTTTTGCCGGAGGATATAAACGACGGCGTTCAAATACAACAGCTAAGCATCAATAAACAGCCACAAAACGAAAAACAATGGACAATTGACGGCACAAACATGACGGTTAAAACACCAGCAATTGCTCCAAAACAAACCATACATTTCGATATTTCCTATGCTTATAATCTGAATAAAACCTCGCACATCCGTACAGGTCAGGTTGATAGCGGGGCCTTCTTTATAGCCTATTTTTTTCCTCGTATCGCCGTTTATGATGATATTGACGGCTGGAACCAGCAGCATTACCAGGGAATCCAGGAGTTTTATAATGATTTTTGCCATTTTACTGCTGAGATCACCGTACCCGGCGATTACGAAGTTTGGGCCACCGGTAACCTTAAAAATGCAAACGAGGTTTATAATGATAAATTCGCAAAAAGGTTAAACAATGCTGCAGAAAGTGATACTGTGACCGATATAATTACAGCAGCTGATATTAAAGCCGGAGATATTACCTCAAATAAAATTACTAATACCTGGAAATTTGAGGCAGATAGCGTTACTGATCTGGCTTTTGCTATCAGCAATCATTACTTCTGGAAGTCGACCAGCCTGGTTGTTGACCCCAAAACGGGCAGGCGCACCCGCGTTGACGCAGTGTTCAACCACGATCATAAAAGTTATTTTGAGGTGATAAATTACGCCCGTAAAACGGTGGAGGCTATGAGTTATAAATTTCCCAAATGGCCTTACCCTTATCCCCACGAAACAGTGTTCGATGGTTTGGACCAGATGGAATACCCGATGATGGTTAATGATGCGCCTTATGAAAAAACCGAAGACGATATAGAACTAACCGATCATGAAATTTTTCATACTATGTTCCCATTTTATATGGGCGTTAACGAAACTAAATACGCCTGGATGGATGAAGGATGGGCCACTGTCGGCGAATGGGTGATCAGTTCGGTTATCGACCCAAAAATTACTGATTTGTTTGCTATAAACAATTATGAAATCAACGCCGGCACAGAAAACGATCCGCCTGTAATGACATTAAGCACGCTGCAGGATGGTATGGCCTACCAAAACAACTCGTACCCGAAACCTGCATTGGGATACCTTTATGTTAAAGATATGCTTGGCGATACCTTGTTCACTAAAGCATTGCATTATTACATTACCCAATGGCATGGCAAGCACCCTATGCCTTACGATTTTTTTAATTGCATTAATACCGGCTCGGGCATTAACCTCAACTGGTTCTGGAAAAGCTGGTTTTTTGATAATGGCGTGCCAGACCAGGCAATAAGCAAAGTAAGCGTCCTGAAAAAGCAATATAGTGTGATCATTACCAATATCGGTACTAAACCAGTACCAATTGATTTGACAGTTTATTATAATGATGGTACAACAATGTTACTGCACCGGAGCATTGCCTGCTGGAAAAATGGCAACAAAACTGCAACACTGAATTTCACAGGTCAAAAAGCAGTTCAAAAGCTGGTTTTAGGAACAGGCTATGATGCAGATGTTGATAAAGACGATAATGTTTGGATGGCAAAATAGGCCGTGATAGCCCCCTCTAAATCTCCCCCGGCAGGGGAAACTTTAACTTCGCTCTTCGTTAAACCGCTATTTATTTTTTTTAAGTCCTCCCCAACCGGGGGAGGACTTAAAAATCACTTTTAGAACCCTCTCCTTTGGAGAGGGCAGGGTGAGGCATCGTAGGATTTAGGCAAGGCGTGCAGGGTGAGCCATGTCGCTACTACTTATTTGAATGTAAAGCAATATGATTTCCTTCAGTGTCGACAAAACCGGCCATATAACCTATCTCATCGCTTATTTTGGTTTTTGGCATCATCACCTGGCCACCGGCAGCACCAATTTTTACTAAGATAGGCTCCATATCGGGGTTGGCATTTAAATAAACTTTTACCCCGTCGGCGCTTGGCTTGTGGTAAGGGCTTTCCACTAGTCCTCCACCTACTTTTCCCCCCATCATGTCGGCGGGAAAATAGGCCATTTTCATGCCCATCATTTCTTGTTCCTGCATTTCAACAGAAAAAATTTCTTCGTAGAATTTTTTCGCCCTGGCGATATCAGTAACAGATATTTCGAACCAGTTTAAAGCATTTGCTGTTGCATCCATAGTTTTATGTTTTAAGTGTTAAATTGTTTTTAAAGTTATTTATCAAATATTAAGTTATTGTACGTTCAATAATAAATCTGTCATAGCCCCCTAAATCTCCCGCGGTAGGGGAGACTTTAGCTTGGCGCTTTCTCAAAAGTCCTCCCCAACCGGGGGAGGATTATTCACACCAATTTATTTTTTAAAGGTGTTCATGAAGGCTTTGCCGTTTAGGTGGGGGCGGGTGCAGAGCCTTTTTCTTACTCAAACCTACTGTCATTTACCGATACTTATAGCGTGTAAATACGACAACCTTAGGGGTTGATTGCGACAATAGAATGTTGTAGGTTTGTTTGTCTGAACCGGGATTAAACAGATTTAAAGGATGTTGGGGATGCGCTTTAAAATCCAATTAATCTGTAAAATCTGCTTAAATCCGGTTCAGACATAATAAACCCTTTAAATTATGAAACACGTTTCCATTTTAGTTCCGCAGGGGCCATGCATTTTAAGCAGCGTGATTGGCGCTTTTAAAGTGTTTACAACCGTAAATACGATGCTGGCAAACCAGGGTAAAAGGCCTTTTTTTAAAATACAGTTAGTTGGGCTCAGCACCGAAACCCCGCTATACGATGGCCTTTTCGTGATGCGCCCCGAAGTATTGCTTCAGGATGTGCCCAAAACCGACCTTATTATTATTCCTGCTATACAGGGTGATATGCCCACAAGCCTTAAAATCAACTCGCCTTATATCCCCTGGATAACCGAGCAATATAAAATGGGAGCTGAAGTCGCCAGCCTATGTACCGGGGCGTTTTTATTGGCGTCGACAGGTTTGCTGAAAGGCAGAAAATGCTCTACCCATTGGATTGCAGCCGATGCTTTCCGGCAAGCATTCCCGGATGTTAAATTACAGCCCGAAAAAATTATTACCGACGAGTTGGGCATGTACTCCAGCGGCGGGGCCTATTCTTTTCTTAACCTGATGATCTACCTGGTTGAAAAATTTTGCGGGCGCGAAATGGCCGTTTATTGTTCCAAACTATTGGAGATAGAAATTGAGCGGAAAAGCCAGTCGCCCTTCGCCATATTTACCGGGCAGAAAACGCATGAAGATGAACCTATAAAAAAAGCCCAGTTATTTATGGAAAATAATGTAAGCAATAAGGTCTCCGTCGACCAGCTTTCCGATATGTTTTCTATCAGCCGGCGCAATTTTGAGCGCAGGTTTAAAAAAGCTACATCAAACACCCCTGTAGAATACCTCCAGCGTGTTAAAATAGAAGCTGCTAAAAAGAGCCTTGAGTCAAGCCGGGAAAATATCAACGAGGTGATGTATTCCGTTGGTTACTCTGATAGCAAGGCTTTCCGTACTATGTTCAAAAAAATAACCGGGCTATCCCCGGTAAGTTACCGCAATAAGTATAACAGGGAAATGGTGGTTGCTTGAAGAATGTCCGAAAGACTGAAAGTCCGAAAGTCCGAAAGAACAAAATCGTGAACCGTAAATTAAAACTACCCTTTCGGATAAACATAAGCTGTCGATTGTTCCCTCATCTTAATCGGGCGGACTTCGATCCTGGCAGTTGTGGTATATTCAAATTCGGGGTTGCCCTTTGCTATGGCAATGGCATCTTCCAGGTTGTTTGCAAAGATATGGTAATAGCCAACGATCACTTCTTTGTTTTCGCTGTAAGGCGCTTCCTTCCACGCACCGTTCGTGCCGGAAACCATTTTACCTTCGCGTACGAGTGGCTGTGCGCTTTTAAGGTTCCCGTTCTCCATCATGTTTTCGATATAAACCTTACATGCATTTAGAAATTGCTGATTTTTTTCGTGCGAAAAGGATGATTTGCTATCCGCTTCATTGCGGATAAGTAACATAAACTCTTTCATTTCTTTTGATTTTTTGTTAAATAATTATTGTCGATTTTCAAAGTGACAAACAATTTTTTAAAAAGGGACATGGAATTTTAAAATTTTTCAACCCACAAATAAGCCCGTTTACTTGGGTGCTCCGCGTTTTCATAGGGGTAACGTTCTATGGCATCTATCACCTTAAATTTTGCTTCTTTTAACAATTCAATAATTTTATCAGTCTGAAAAAAGAAAAAATCAATATCAACCAGAATACCAAATAATTCATCCCTGTGAAAAGTTTCATCACCAATATGAAACGAAAGCAGGAATTGCCCACCGTTAATTAATATCCTGTTTATTTCTGCGAAAGCTGTCTTTAACTGCGCATCATCAAAATGAACTATAGCATAAAATGCGATCGCAGAGGCAAAATATCGATCCGGGAAATCAAGCTTAAGCATATCGGCAGTTTGAAACCGCAGCCCGGGGTTAAGTTCTTTTGCTTTGCTGATCATTCCGGGAGAAAGATCAGTACCTAAAATATCTGTTACCCCATTTTCGGCCAAAAACTTAGTGGTTTGCCCCGGTCCGCAACCCAGGTCGATCATTTCTCCTTTTCCCTTATTTTCAGCAGCAAATTGTTTAAGCAATAGCCTGTCGAGCGGTTTTTTTGATAGCTCGTCAAATAGGTTGGCGGCGTATGCTTGGGCAGTTAGGTTGTAACAGGATATTATTTTTTGTTGTTTCATTTACCTTTCAGACTATCAATTATTGCTTGAATATTCTTATTGTAAATGTATTAAATTGGGTTTAAGATTTACAATTGTAAAACAGTTTGAAAGCTTTTGGGGTTTAAACAATAGCGGGCACCTAATACTTAAACTTATGTCCAAAATATATTCTATAAAGTATGTAACAAATAACCTGTTTTATAGTTCATACAATATAACCTTTCAATATTTATTAAAAAGCACCTGCATTTATTGGTTTAATCAATAAAAAGTTTACCTGGTTGATACAGGCCAACAGGGAAAAACACCTACCTGTTTCTAATCCGTCAAAAACATCCATGCAATTTCATTAAGAAGATGATCATGCCTGTTGTTTGTTTTACGTTAA
>Ga0207002_1121_pt1 | contig 14475 bp, 15 predicted proteins | sample Alteio_BWMinCont_88_FD_153473 | JGI IMG/M metagenome (GOLD analysis project Ga0207002, IMG submission 153473) | Enriched cells from forest soil in Barre Woods Harvard Forest LTER site, Petersham, Massachusetts, United States -... | ecosystem: Environmental > Terrestrial > Soil > Temperate forest >...
ATATTTACAGTATTATTAACCATACCTGATGCCGTACAATATTTCCCGGGTTAAAGTTTATTTCTCCCAAATAGCGTTTCTCGTTATTTTAATCATTTTTTGGATGATGCCTTGCCTGGCAAATGCCACTATCAAATCGTACAAAATAAAACCCGGTGAAGTTACTTTTACTTTGGATAAAGGATTGATGAAGATCATCATCTGCAGGGAAGATATCATCGAAGTTAAGTACACCATTTTTAATGAATTTTCAAATAAACCTTCGCTGGTAGTTAATAATAAATGGCATTACTCGGGCTTTGGGTTTAGCCAAAACAAAACCGCCTATATCATCAGTACTAAAAAATTAAAGATCATAATTGATAAAGCAACCAACGCCATTTCCTATTTCAATTTAAAGGGGCAAGTGATAACTTCAGAAGATCAGCAAAATAAAACGATGAGTGCAGCCACTATAGCGGGGATCAGCACTTATAACGTAAGCACACAATTTACCTCCCCCGCAAATGAAGCGCTTTACGGTTTGGGCTGTCACCCGGTTGATTCATTATCAATCAATTATAAAGGCCGCGACCAGGACCTGGCTATCCGCTACATGACCGGTGCAATTCCTGTCCTTCTGTCAACAAAAGGTTATGGTTTAATGTGGGATAATTATTCAGCATCCAACTTTTATGGCGGTGTGGATGGTAATACTAAATTTAAATACGTATCTGAAAGCGGTAAACAGGTGGACTATTATTTCTTCTACGGCCCCGATTTCGACCATATCATCGACCTGTACCGCATAGCAACCGGCAAAGCGCCGATGTATGCCAAATGGGCGTTCGGGCTGTTTCAGTCGCAGGACAGGTACATGAGCCAGAAGGAAGTTTTGTCGGTTAAGGATGGCTATCGCAACAATCATATCCCGGTCGACGTGATCGTCCAGGATTGGTATTACTGGGATCCATTGCCAATTGGCTCACATGTGATGAACCAGGCCCGCTACCCTGATCCGAAGGCGATGGTTGATGAATTGCATAAAGCACACGTACATGGGATGATATCGATATGGCCCGTATTTGGCAAAGGCACCAATAATTTTGATGCGCTAAAAAAGATGGGCGGTTTAACTGATATTACCTGGGATAACGTGGTTACCCACACTTTTGACAGCTACTACGATGCCCATAACCCAAAAGCACGGGACCTTTACTGGCAGCAAGCCCGCGACAGCCTGGTAAAAAGGTATGGATGGGATGCCTGGTGGATAGACCAATGCGAGCCCGACAACGGCACCCTGCTGGATGCCCGCCGGCAAAGTAATTTTTGGCCAGGCAAGGGCATTGATTATTTTAATACTTACTCGCTTGAACATACCAAAGGCATTTATAAAGGCTGGCGCAAGGATATTCCGGGTAAAAGGACTTTCTTTTTGGCAAGGCAATCATTCGCGGGGGCACAGCGAAATGCGGCAACCTTATGGTCATCAGATATTTTCTGCGGATTTGCGGCGTTTAAGGACCAGGTTCCGCAGGGCATTAATGCCTGTGCATCGGGCATACCTTATTGGACATCTGACATCGGCGGTTACCAGTATCACTGGAGAGCGCCTGATTGGTCGAAGCCCGAATTCAGGGAATTGTTTACCCGTTGGTTTCAGTTCGGGGCATTTTGCCCCATATTCCGAATACACGGTAAAGGGGAACGTGCCCTGTTCTCAAACAACTGGGATGTGGGTACAAAAGCAACGCTGTTAAAATTTGATAAGCTGCGTTACCGGCTGATGCCTTATATCTACTCGTCAGCAGGTAGGGTAACTACCGAAAATTACACCATTATGCGTGCCCTAACTTTTGATTTCAGGAACGACCCGAATGTGTACAGCATCCCCGACCAATACATGTTTGGACCTGCTTTTTTGGTAAACCCGGTAACAGAGCAATTATACACTTCTGCCAATGCAACACCAGGTGAAAAAACACGCAAGGTTTACCTTCCTGCAGCAACCAAGTGGTATAATTTCTGGACAGGTGACGTACTTAACGGTGGCCAAACACTTGACGCGCCTGCGCCTATGGATATTTTGCCCTTGTATGTAAAAGCCGGCTCCATCATCCCTATGGGGCCTGATATGGAGTACGCAACTGAAAAGCCTGCCAACAAAATAGAGCTGCGTATTTATCCCGGCGCTGACGGAACTTTTAAATTTTATGAAGATGAGAACGATAACTACAATTACGAAAAAGGGCAGTATGCAACTTTCACCATAACCTGGAAAGATGCAGCGCATAAACTGATAATTTCCGATACTATAGGCAGTTTTCCGGGTATGTTAAAACATCGCATTTTTGAGGTAGTGCTGGTAAAGAGTGAACACGGCTCGGGTGCGGGAATTACCTCAAAAGCCGACAAGATCGTTAAGTATTCGGGTAAAGCTATGGTGGTGGGTAGTGAGTAGTCAATGGTTAATGGTCTGTGGTGAGCGGTCAATAGTCAGGTATTTCACAATTTACTACTCAATACTCACTACTGACCACTCACAATTCGCTACTGCCAACTCACCCCTCACCAGTGGTATTGTAAAATGGCCACAACAAAAGGCGATATAATTTTAACAGCATGTTTAACATTCAAAGGTATTTCAAGGAAGTCGCCTGGGGCTAATTTAAAATGGCTATTGCCAACTGTGCATTCACACCGGCCTTTTAAAATAAAAAAACTTTCAAGATAGTCGCCATGTTCTTCTTGAGGAAAATCTGTTTTAGTGATAACCAGCATTTGCTGAAGATGATCATCTTTTTTTATTTTAAGGCATACAAAGTCTTCTGAAGGCACACCCGGGATCAGATGGTTTAAAGCACTTAACCAGGTATGTTGGTCTGCGTTTTTATCAATGGCAGGAAACTGTCGATAATTAAGATGGGCATCAGAGTCACCAAACCCAAACCCAGCCGGTACTCTTTCTTTTAGCTCGGGTCCAGATCGCACCGCTGTTGATACGGCCCATCTTTCCATCGCCAAATCAATAGCCGATAGCTCGTCCTTAATTTCGGGATAAAGCATGGTCATTTGAATGAGAAATGCCTGATCGCCTTCATTAAGAAGGCCCAGGCAATATTCTTCAAGTACGCCGCTGTCAATATACTTTTGTACATTCATTTAATATGTTCTGTTTTTCTTTTATTTTTATCCATGTAATTGGTCATGGCAAATTAACCAATGCCTGCTGAATGAACAATTTGCATAGCCTTTGGTTTTAAAAAAAAATAGTGTATCAAAATATACTTGTGCCGCATTTATATTTACTTTACAGGTAATAATTAACAAATATGATACTATACCGAATGCCTTAAAAAACAATTTATACTAATGAAATTCAGAGCAACCCGGCATACTAAGGAACTAAACCGCATCATCGATTTTTATGGGAGAATTTTGGGACTTAAGGTACTGGGCGAATTTAAAGATCATCAAAACTATGACGGCGTTTTTTTAGGTATCCCCGGTGAAAACTGGCACTTAGAGTTCACAGTTTCAAGCGATAGCCCTGTTCATAACCCAGATGATGATGACCTGCTGGTATTTTATGCAGAATCAGTTGATGAATTCAATAGAATTAAAGAAAGGTTTGTTGCAAACAGGGTAAAACATGTTAAACCCAAAAATCCTTATTGGGAAAACAACGGCATCACTTTTGAAGACCCTGATGGCTTTAGGATAGTAATTTCTGTTGTAAGAAGTGGCGAAAGGTAAGGGGTCAAACGCAAAATGGGTTAATCGAAAACCTTTTTACCGGGAGTGCTTTCAGCTTTTCGCTCTTAGTTTTATCTGGATTTTTTAGCGGTGGCGATGATCACTGTCCCTCCAACGAGCAGTATGGCGCCCAGATATGGTGGCCAGTTCACTGTTTTTTGCCTGTCGGCTGATATTTGTATTGGGCCGGCGTCAACTATCTTTTCCTTTTCAATATAGGTAAAGCCTGTCCAGATAATCATGATCGCTCCGATGATGATGAGTACAAGTCCAATGATCCTATTCATTTTGAAATGGTTTATTACAGAATGAAAAAAATCATGAATTGTTTCGGTAAAAGATCAACCATTTTTAGCAAAAAAGCCGTCACAGCAAATTTCTGCAACGGCCAACCAAACTAATTAACTGAACTATTATTTCCCCAATAAAGGCATCTTAATTAATATTGTAAAGTGACTAATTAAAAATTGAAGCGGCAAGCGTAAAACTACGCGAAACAATATGTGGTGAATACTGCTTTGCGCTTTCTGCTTTTCGCTTTCGCCTTTCGCCTTTCACCTTTTACCACTACCTTAGACCAATGATCTTCGATTTCCGTTTAAAGGTATTTTATACCGTTGCGCAAAGGTTAAGCTTTACCAAAGCCGCTGCCGGATTATTTATTACCCAGCCAGCGGTTACCAAACATATTAAAGAACTGGAACATCAACTGAACGTACAATTGTTCAGGCGCAACGGTAGCAGCATTACCTTAACTGCTGCCGGAAAAATATTGCTTCAATATGCCGAAAAGATATTTCAAACCTATACCGAACTTGAAAACGAACTGGCGCAATTAAACAATATTGAAGCGGGTACTTTGCACATTGGCGCAAGCACAACAGTTGCGCAAACTATATTGCCCAAAATACTGGCCCTGTTCAAAAAAACCTATCCGGCTGTTAACTTCACCTTTATCCAGGGCAATACGGATGTGATCACCCAACTGGTATTGGCGGAGAAAATAGATATAGCCATTGTTGAGGGTGCCGCCCATCATCCGCAGATAGCTTATGCGCCATTTGCCAAAGACGAAATTGTGCTGGTGACAAGGGCAAATAACCAATTGTCAAAAAAAGCCGAAATAACGCCAAAACAATTATTAAATATCCCTTTGATACTCCGCGAGGCCGGCTCGGGTACCCTGGATGTTATATTTAACGCCCTTTCAAATGCAAGCGTAAATCCAAAAGACTTGCAGATCGAGATACAATTAGAAAGCAGCATCGCCATAAAGCAATACCTGCTGTATTCAGAAACAGCTACTTTCCTGTCTGTCCAGTCTGTTATCAGCGAATTAAAATATAACGAATTAAGTATTATAGCTATTAAAGGGCTCGAGATTTTCCGCACCTTCCAGTTTATCCAACTGCATGGCAAAAACTCAAAACTTATTGATCTTTTTAAACGTTTTTGCCTTTCTAATTATAACTTAAAGTAATCAACTATTACTATTTATCATTTGGTGCAAGTTATAATAACAGCGATCTTTAGCTGTTAATTCAGACAATCAAATAATTAAAAAGCAATATTCGTTTAGTTAAGACAAGATGAGATTTTTCAAATGCGCCGTAGGTGCAAAATGTCGGTAGAAATTTAAATATAAGCCGTTTGGCGTGCCGTAGGTACGTAACTCGCGATGTTGCGTACCTACGGCACGCAATTTCTATCAGGCTATTTTCTACCAATATTTAACCGCGATGCGGTTTTTATCCTTAACTAAACGACATTGAATTAAAAAGCATGAATAATTGAGCGATTTAAAACGTTTCAATCAATAATTAATTAATTAATGGAACTTATAACTACTGATATTTGCATTATAGGGGCTGGTCCGGTGGGTTTATTCGCAGTTTTTGAAGCAGGGTTATTAAAAATGCGCTGCCATTTAATTGACGTTTTACCCCAGATAGGCGGCCAGCTTTCAGAGATCTATCCTCAAAAACCAATTTATGACATACCGGGTTTCCCTACTATCAACGCGCAACAACTTGTTGACGGTTTGATGGAGCAGATAGAGCCTTTTAAACCCACTTTCTCGCTGGGTGAAAGGGTGAACGAATTACAACAATTAGACGATGGCTCATTTATTACTCAAACCAGCGATGGTACCGAGGTACATAGTAAAGTGGTTGTAATAGCGGGCGGATTAGGTTGTTTTGAACCCCGGAAACCGCCAATTGACGGCCTTGAAGCATTTGAAGGCAAAGGCGTAGCCTACATGATCAAAAACCCTGAGGCTTACCGCGGACGTAAAGTGGTGTTGGCAGGCGGCGGCGATTCCGCTTTGGACTGGACCATTTTTTTAGCTGATATTGCAGATGAAGTTACCCTGATCCATCGCGGCGATACCTTCCGCGGCGCGCCTGACTCTGCCGGAAAAGTATTTGAACTGGCCAAAGAAGGGCGTATTACCCTTATACTGCAGGCACATATTAAAGCCATTAGGGGCAACGGCCATTTGCAGAAGGTAGAGGTAATAGGCAGGGATAGTGAGACTTCAGTAATTGAAGCAGATCATCTGATCCCGCTGTTTGGCTTAACACCTAAACTGGGCCCGATTGCCCAGTGGGGCTTAAATGTTGACAGATCGGCCATTATGGTTGATACTATGGATTACAGCACCAATGTAAAAGGTGTTTATGCTATTGGCGATATCAATATTTATCCGGGTAAGCTAAAACTTATACTTTGCGGTTTCCACGAGGCAGCGCTGATGGCCCAAAGCGCCTTTAAGCAGGTTTACCCCGATCAGAAACTAAGTTTTAAATACACAACCGTTTATGGGGTGACAGCCTTTTAGTGAGGTATTGTTTTATTGTTGTATTGTTGTAAGGTTGGAATGTTGTAAGGTTGGAAAATACTATAAGGATAAAACATCTTCACCTTTCGCCTTTTACCTTTAACCTCAAAATAAGCGTCTTTTACCTCAAGACAAAATGATTACATTAACTATAGAAGACAGCAACGGCAACCGTGAACCGGTGGAAATCCCTGAAGGCATCAGCCTGAGCCTGATGGAGGTTTTAAAAGCATCCGACCATAATATCCTTGCTACCTGTGGGGGCATGGCCCTTTGCGCTACCTGTCATGTTCGGGTTGTTGAAGGCCCTGAACACTATTTCCATGCCACAAATACCGAACTTGATTTGCTCGATACCCTCCCCGATGCCGGCAATAACAGCCGCCTGGCGTGCCAGTTAAGGATCAGCGAGGATATGGATGGGATGGTTTTCCGGATAACAGGTGAAGCATAAATACTTCATGGGCTATCAGGATTTACACAGTTTTAAAAACCTCGCAAATCTTTTACTTTACTTTTTGTTTATTCATAAAATTTGATATACATTTGATACCAATAAGCGAAAGTATATCGTTATGAAACAAGACATTACCACCATAGGTGATAAGATCGGCTATGTTCAGGACACATTGCAGGTGATCAGCGGCAAATGGAAGCTGCCAATTTTAATGTCAATGTTCGCAGGTAAAAGCAGGTTCAGGGATATACAGCGGAACATACCGGATATCACTACCCGTGTACTCTCCAAAGAGCTGAAGGACCTGGAAACAAATAAACTCATCATCCGCATTGTTCACGACAGCTACCCGGTGTCAATAGAGTATAAGCTTACCACCTACAGTTTCACGCTTACCCCCGCGGTTGATGAAATGATTAAATGGGGCAAGCACCATTGCAGAGGGGGCTTGTGATTGGTATTTACGAATTTAGAATCACTGTTGTCCGGTAAAAATAAGAAATAGAATTAAAATGGCCTTTCCAATTAATTGAGGAATATTTAAGGTGATCTTGAAAAACAAAGCCCCCCTTTTAAGTGTTAAAAAGGGCAAGTTGATAGCTATTCACCTCGCTTGTATACTTTATAATGGCTTTTTCGGGGTTTACAAGGAATTTGATCAGGTCAATATAGGTTCCAAGATGTTGACGTATCAGACCTGCAACGTTGGCAAATGACCATTTATTTTTCTTTAACTTATTCGCTTTATCTTTTACTACTTTGACCAGTAAATCTGCAATTAGCGTACACCAGAGCTGTATTTTAACTGCATTTTGGTTGTCTCCCAGGAAATTGGTAAGCTGAAAGTTTTGCTTGATCCGCCTGAAGAGTATTTCGATCTGCCATCTTCTTTTATATATACCCGCTATCGTCAGGGCACTAAGGTCTCTGTTATTGGTGAGGAATAGGAATTCTTTATCTGTTTGTTCATCATAGTAAGTAAGTAGCCGGGCTTCCTGCAGCGGCACTTTGTGTGCTGTACCCGGATTGCCCAAGAGGATGTTTTTATCACAGTGTACACCGTAAGAAGCCATCTTTTCACTCACCGGCCTTTCTTGCTGGCATTCCCATCTCGCCCCTTTATTTAACCGGGTTACCCAGGTAATGCCTTTTTTAGCCCATTCAGCCATGGGAATATAGCTGTTATAGCCTTTATCCATAACAAGAATTGAACCTTTGGGCAGGTTTAGCTGCGGCATAATGCCCTTGTCGCTCGTGGAGGCTTTAGTAATGTGGACAAAGCATGGAACATTATCTTTGGCCCTGATTAAAACATGGGCCTTAACGCCACCTTTCTTTTTTCCATTGGCATTCCCACAAGCTTTAAAAATCTCGGAAAACAAAGTTATTGTTGTTGAGTCGATGATGAATAGCTTTTCGGACAGTTTACCATTAGGTAAGCTGTCGGGTAAAACTCCAAAATGATGCCGGAACAGTTCATGATACAGATCCTCGAAGAAAGCAGCAGAACGCCGTTCATTAGCATCAGCAAGCGTGCTTCTGCGCGGAGTATGCACCATTCCCAGGTGATGCAGCCGGCGGGCATTCACCTGAAGTCCGGTTATAAGCTCCCTTAGCGATGTACAATGATGAAAACAACAAAAAAGCATGGTCACCAGGTGATCATACGCTTTAAATTTCTTGCAATAATAGTCAGAATTGTGCTTACGCGTTAACTGATCAACTTTACTACGGGAGATATAAGAAAGTCACTGATTAAATATTGGCTGTCCGGTAAAAAATGTACTTTTGGGGCATAGTCTGCTTTTAGGTGTGGTAACTTCAAAGTTAAACTATGCAGGGCTTCGGCCCCTGTTTTTTGATCATTTTTATCTTTTACCGGACAACAGTGATTCCGAAATCCGAAATCAAAAAGGCCCCGTAGTTCAATGGATAGAATAGAAGTTTCCTAAACTTTAGATATGGGTTCGATTCCCGTCGGGGCTACTGAAATGAGTATTAAAACGCACTAAAATCCTGCAAATCAAATGACTACAGGCTTTTTCCTTGACGTCAAAAGTCATTTTATGCTCCAATTCGCAACAAAAAAGAGAGTAATTCGGTGCGCGCCCGAATGGAAAAATGCTACGCATCGAATTTATCATAATTGATTGATTGTCACCCTATTATATGAGAGAACTTCTTGATATAAACAGGCTGCAAACTTACTTTGTCTCACTTTTAAGCTTGTAATTATGAACAGTAATTTCCATCTGCTTTTTTACCAGAGAAAGCAAAAAACTACAAAGGTGGCTCTATGGCCGTCTACATGCGCATTAGTGTGGAAGGTAAGCGTGCTGAAATGTCCGCCGGACGTGAGTGTGACCCTATCAAATGGAGCGACCTCTCAGGCCGCGCCATCGGCACAAAGGAAGAAATCAAGTTGCTTACCAATTATCTCGACAGCCTGCAAACCAAACTTAGGAATGCGAACCTTGTATTGATTGATTCAAACCAAGGCATAGCAAATGAAACTTTGGAAAACCAGTTCATAAGGAAGATAAATAAGAGCCGTTTCTTGATGCAATTATTCAAAGAGCACAACGCCAAAGTTAAAGCATTGATCGGAAACGGATTTGAATCCAACACTTTGAAAGGCTATAATACTTCTGAGAAACATCTTACAGGTGTCCTAAAAAAAGAATACGCCAAAACGGATATGGAAATCAGCCAATTAAATCATGCCTTCATAACCGATTTTGAATTTTACTTAACGGCCGATTGTAAAATTATCGGTGTATAGGCCGCAAAATACATTAAACACCTTAAGAAAAATTGTCAATCACTGCATTGCTCGTAACTGACGAAAGCAAAACCCATTTATCAATTTCAAATCAACTGCAAAGGTAAAAGCGCGCACTTATTTAACACGGCAGGAATTGGATACCATTGCTATTTGAAAATTAAGTGCGGAACGCTTAGCCCAGGTACGACATATTTTTGTTTTTTGCTATTATACTGACTTGTCCTACGCCGATGTACAAAAATTAAAGAGAAATGAAAATGGGCGTTGGTATGGCGAGCGAACACTATATATTAACCAGCAGACAGAAAACAGATACATCTTCGAGGATACCGCCATTGCCGTGTGCATTAGAAATATTAAACCGCTATAAGGATCCTCCGCAGTTTAAAACATGACGGTATTCTTTTACTGCATTTAATTATAACTTTAACCTGACTAATTGCTAAATTAGTCCCGATGAAACTCAAACTTTTACCTTGTCTGCTATTGATTTTTTTACCGGACTGCTGTTGTTTTCCTCTTGTGATGATCTCATCGAACTATCCATCAGTAATGAGCTATGAAAAATAAAAAACTGACTTACTTTTTAGGCTTCCTGGTAGCCCTTGTCTGGGGCTTTATTATTTATCGGGTGTTTGATGCGTCAGCAGGAAGCGATGATGATGCCATGCCGGCTGTTTCCAACATGCTCCAAAAAGAACCTTATAATGATTTTGCAATCACAGCAGACACCACCCATCTGCTATTAAACTACCGCGACCCCTTTGGCCTGGCAAAACAAAAGGATACCACTCACCCATCCGTTAAAAAAAATTACCGCAAAAGCGTTGTTTTAGTGCCAAAAAAACCTGCATTTAACTGGGGTTTTATTCAATATTCAGGATATGTTAGCAACCCTGTTTCAAAGAAATTAATAACTTTAGTAAGCATCAACGGCAAAAATGAAATGTTTTCGGAAGGGGAAAGCAAAGACCAGGTTAAGCTGATCAAAAACCTGCGCGATTCCATCAAGATCAGTTTTAATGGCAAAACCAAATTTATAACAATAAAGTCCCCTTCGTTATGAAAAGAATAATCGTCGTGCTCCTTTTTTTTATTTCCGGTTATGTACATGCCCAAAAACTGTCCGATTATGGTTTCGATAAAGTGAGGATAATTGAGGCTGACAGGATCATACAAGCAGAAATAAAGCCTGTTGATTCTGATCCTGGCATCAAAGCCGACCGCTTTTACTATTGGTATGACGACAACACTATCCATGCCTCGCAGGGCGGCTTCAGCGGAAAATTACTGAACGGGCTTTATGTAGCGTATTATCTGAACCACAACCTGAAAGAGCAGGGCGTCTTTAAAAAAGGGTTAAAGGATGGCATCTGGAAAAGCTGGAACGAGGACGGGGCATTAGGCCAGGTAGCTAACTGGAAAAACGGGATGCCTGCATCACAACGTTCAGCTTCATTTTGGGATAAGCTTAATATTTTAAAAAGAAAAGGAAAACAAACATCCCCTGATACACTCAACAAAAGCCGCCAATAAAATATGCTGAAAGCTTCCGCCCTTTACATCGTCATTATCATTGCTTTAGTGATCGGTGTGATTTGCTCTTCTTTAATTGTCGCGGCTTATTTCTATAAGATCCAATACCAACGAAAAACACGGTATGACCAGCTGGAAAACAATCTCAATTCGGGGGTTAATATATTAATAGCGAGTACGGATACCTCTTATGCTAAAGGGAAAACGTTCAGTCTGTTTAATAACGATGAAGATTCCGTTTCCCTCAAACGATTTTTCTGGGGGGTGTATGACATCGGGGCTGCTGAAGCTTTTAACCAAAAAGATACTTTGTACAGAACCTTTTCCCTTGCAAATACCATCGACTCGTCTAAATGGGCGGCAATATATTTAATTGACGAGGACAGGCCCTTTTCCCTGAGTGGTAGGACCACCATCAGGGGCGATGCCTATATTCCAAAAGCAGGCGTCCAGGAAGCCTATGTTGACAACAAGGCATATACAGGGGATAAACGCCTGATTATTGGCACAAGGCATGTCAGCGAAAAAAAACTGCCGGTATTGGACGAAAACAGGTTAAAGCTTTTTGATCAATATTTTCATAAGGACCCTTTGGGCGACAGCACTTTATTGAAAAGGGATTTCGCGATGGAGTCTTTTTTAAATCCAACACGTTTTGTAAATTTCAAAAAAGAAGTTCAAACCGTTGAAAACATTCATTTAAGTGGAAATATCGCATTGTTTTCGGATACCACACTAATTATTGACAGCACGGCAGTATTTAAAAATATTTTGGTATTCGCGAAAGTTATCATTGTTAAAAGCGGTTTCCAGGGTAATTGTCAGCTTTTCGCTACTGACTCCATCAGTGTTGGCCCTGGTTGCCGGTTTGGCTACCCTTCCTGTTTGGGCGTACTTCGTTTTCAATCGTCAATAGTTGGCACCCCGCCAAAAATTACGGTTGGGCATAATACCGGCTTTAGCGGAATACTGTTTACTTACGAAAAAACGGAAGCCCCGGTAAAACCATTAATCGATATCGGGAAACATGTAAAAATTAAGGGACAGCTTTATTCCCAGGGCATATTGGAATTAAAAGATAGCGCCGAAGTGGATGGGAGTGTTTTTACCAGCCTGTTCTATTACAAAAATTCATTTACGCTGTTTGAGAATTACCTCATCAATATAACGATTGATTCAAAGGCGCTTTCGCCGTATTATTTAACCGGCGAATTATTGCCTGTAGCAAGTAAAAAGAAAAAGGTTTTACAATGGCTGGAAGCAAATTAGATGGGCGGGTCAAAGCTTCCACCATATTGGAAGTAATTGTATCAATGATCGTCATCGTCATTGTTTTTGGTATTGCCATGATGATCTATACAAATGTATTGCGCCTTTCATTATCTGCAAAAAAATTACGTGTACAAGCATTATTGCAGGAAATTATGCTCAAAGCCGAACAAACTACAGCAAACACCACGCAATCTTTTACGATCGATGACTTCAGGATTGAGCAGGAGGCCAAGCCTTATCATGACGAAAGCGGTTTAACAACCATACATCTAACGGCCTATGACCAGAACCAGCAAAAAATAGCGGAACTGCAAAAAGTAATTATAAACAAGCCATGAAGAGACACAAGGTTAAGGCATTTACCATACTGGAAGTAACCATCACCATGCTGATCGCCGGGCTGCTTATTGGCATTACCTATACCACTTATTCCATCATTATTAAATCGTACCATTCGTTTACCACAAAGAATGATGATATGACTGTATTAGTTAGTTTGGATCATTTATTAAAAAGGGATTTTGATCAGGCGGATACTATTTTGAAAGATTCGGATGGTGTTGTTTTAAAAAGTGAAAATAAAGTTATAGCGTATGCGTTTAAGCCCGGTTTTATTGTCAGGAATGCAGCCAGAATTGATACCTTTAAAGTGCAAACACAGGAAGTAAATACTGCATTTGAAAATACACCAATAAATGAATTACAAGCGACAGCAGAACAAAACAGGATAGATCAGCTTGATTTTACCCTTATCTATCAAAACGAAAAAATTCCTTATCATTACCCCAAAATATACAGTTCCGAAAACCTTATTCAACGAAACCCCAATGCCGTCAATTGATCTGAGCAGATACGAAAATAAAAAAGCTGTAAAGCCATCAAAAACAAATGATGAGGGCGGCCTGTCGGCCCTGCTTAACCGCGACCTCAGTTTTGGCAGCAAGGAGCTAAGCGATAAAAAGAAAGAATACCTGTACCTTGAATTAAGTTCACTTCTGCAGGCCGGCATAAATCTGAAAAGCAGTTTTGAACTGATCACTGCTGATCAGCATAAGGACAAAGACAAGGAATTGTACAAGAAAATACAGGATGCTGTTTTAGGCGGCACTACCTTTTCCCAGGCGCTGCAGCAAATCGGCAAATTCTCGTTATATGAAGTGTATAGCTTACAAATCGGCGAAGAAACGGGTAAACTCATCGAAGTATTGCAGGACCTTGCCAGATTTTACCAGAATAAAATAAAGCAGCGCCGCAAAATTGTATCCGCCCTTACATACCCGTGCGTAGTAATGACATCCTCATTAGGGGCTGTGTTTTTTATGCTCAAATTTGTGGTGCCGATGTTTGGCGATGTGTTTAAACGATTTGGCGGGCACCTGCCCTGGATAACCGAAAAGATCATCGGTGTTTCAAATGGTATGGAAAACAATTTTTGGCGGGTAATGGTCTTAATTGTATTTGCCGTAGTTTTTATCCTGTTTATTCGGAAAACGGAAAAGTTCAGGGAAATTTTTTCCAATCTTTTGTTGCGTACACCACTGATCGGCAACCTCGTGCAAAAAATTTATCTTGCCCGGTTTTGCAATTCCATGCGCTTACTGATTAATGCAAAGTTGCCCTTGTTACGCGCCATTGCATTGATCAGACAGATGATCCGCTATTATCCAATTGAATCTTCTTTGCAAAAAGTGGAAGATGATATTATGAAGGGCAAATCTTTGCATGAAAGCCTGCAGCAATTCAAAGTATATCCTTCCAAAATGATCCAGTTAGTTAAAGTAGGCGAGGAAACCAATCAACTTGACTATTTTTTCGGCAAAATATCAGAACAATATATCGAGGAAG
>Ga0207002_1119_pt1 | contig 14473 bp, 8 predicted proteins | sample Alteio_BWMinCont_88_FD_153473 | JGI IMG/M metagenome (GOLD analysis project Ga0207002, IMG submission 153473) | Enriched cells from forest soil in Barre Woods Harvard Forest LTER site, Petersham, Massachusetts, United States -... | ecosystem: Environmental > Terrestrial > Soil > Temperate forest >...
TTGGTCAGCGTAAGGATGCGTTTCTCGGAGAGGAGGTTATCGAGTTCGAATTTGCCGAGCTTGATGTTGAACCAACTGCTCCCGCCGAGATTATCGAGGCGGGCGAAAACGGTTTCAAAGTGAAACGCTCCCGTATTGTCAGACGAGGGTAGCACGTAGAAGGAAACGTTCTTTGCCAGTGTGCCGCCCGTATGGAAATCGAGGCCGCTCCAGTCGAATCCATGCGTCGTGACCTTACCCTCGATCTGTCCACCGGTGGTGCTCGTGGGGTCGTCCACCTGCGCGCGGTTTTCACTTTCGCGGTGCCAGACTGGCGTGATGCGGAACGTCACGGGCCAATAGGCGGGCTGTTGAAAGATGGGAGCATCGCGGTCGTTGCCCATCTGGTAGCCGTTGTCTTTGAATGCTTGCCCGAACGGACTAAGCATCGGCCACGCCTCATGGCAGGAAGAACAAGGCATGCCGTATTTGCGCGCGAATGCGGGCAGTGCATTCACCTTGACTGCGCCGCCCGGAAGCGCGATTGCGGGACGACTGTCTGCCAGCAAAACCGCGAGTATGAGAAAACTACTCAGAAAGAAGGAAGAGACCCATGAGTTTCTTCCCTTTACAGAGTTTGTACCCCTTAGGAACATACCGCCTCCTCTGCATGACAGTTACGGCCGCTTGAAATCAAGCAAGCAAACACTCGAACTGCATGGAAGGGATAAGGCGCTGACACACCCCGCTCGGCTGGTGCGGAAGACACCCAGCAAGCATTCGAAGGTCGAAGAGAGGTATTAACCCCACGCCCATAGAGAACCGTTCCCCCTTCTCCGTCAAGAAAAAGGTGCAAAGTTCTCGAGTCCCTGAACCGGGGCGGATGCTACTCCCACCAAAAAACGAATGCAAGAGTTTTCTTTTGCTTATTCTCAGAATTTTGGAAATTTATGGTTTTGGTACTCGTCTGGCATACCGGACCGCTCATTTCTAAGCGCTTTCTTGCTGTTGGTCCAGGCCTGGCACATCGGGAAAATTTGCCCACGAGGTTTCCTTTTCGCCCGCCCCCGAATCCTACTTTCTGTACCGATCCACAATGCGAGCATCGCAATTGTGGCCATGTCGAGGAAGGGAGCGCAAAAAAGTGTTACTCTGCCTCTTGCGTAAAAATAAAAAAACGATGCAATTTCCTCTCCAACCTCAAGAGGCATCTAGCCAATGCACGTAGCGCGCACTGAAATGCGGAAGGCGCCATTCACAAGCGGGTCTAGCGTTTATCTTGCAAAGATGATTCTTGTGCCCTTCGTCTCCCTCTTGCTTGCCTTCCTAACGCTGAGCCCGGCCCTCGTGGCCAAGAGCACGAAAGACCAGTTCGTGAGTCCTGGCTTTGTAAAGGAATTCGAGGCCTCGCCGGAGGACGCCATGCAGGCTTTGCATGACGTACTCGAGGATCAGACCATCCATGGGACTTACATTTTCGACAAGCAAACGACGCTCACGGGAGCCGTGGTCGTCGAGTCCACTCCGCTGTTCGAACCGTGGAAAGGCCCGGGCAAGGTTTTCTACAAGATTCGTAAGGACGCCATTGCGCCGCGCCACTTTTTGGAAAGTGCGGACCAGGGCACCATCGCCGTGCGCTTTGTTCTCACAATCTTGAACTTTGGGCGCGTGCGGCTACGCATTGATGCGGTCTATGTGGAAACGGCCCGAAAGACCCTGCACCCGTCGGATCTAACGGTGGAAGCGAGCGAGTACAAGGTGTTCCAGGACGATCTTCAAGCGCTTCAATTTGCCGAGCAAGAGGCGGCCGACGCCAAGCGCCGCCGGGACAGCGCGGAACTTGTGAAACAAACCCAGATCCACCAGCGCGAAGATGAGACCACTCGCTTGGCGGAAGCGCAATCCTCCACGAAAGATCTTAAACAAAAGGTAAGCGAATTGCGGCACGAGGTGGAACGCAGAGTCAAATCTCCGGGAGCGGATCTGAAGAGCGCCCCGTTCCGCGCGGCCGCCAACGTCAAGACCCTCGCAGCCTATACGGAAGTTGTCATCGTTATCATCTCTCCGCATTGGTTCGGCGTGGAGACTCCCGATGGCCAGCGGGGATGGCTTCCTGCCGAACAATTGGAAAATCTTCCGTGACAAGTCCTCGGCGGAAATTCCTCAGCATCACGAGTCGCATCAGCACCCTTGGCATCCTCTCGATGCTCCTTGCCGGAGCTGCTTTTGGGCAAGCGGTGCCGTACGCGCGAAGCTATCAGAAATCAAGAGAAGAAGTCGACGCCGCTCTAAAGGATCTGCAAGCCTACTCGGGCCAGAAGCTGCCGATCGTGGAAGGCTTCGTCGCGACCGGTAATACGCCGCTCGAGCAGTACGAACGCGCTTTTTATCAATTCTCGATTGAACTCCTGCCGGGAACCTCGGGAGGCACCATCGTGCGCGTTACCGCAAAAATTACGGCCTGGTATGCCGATCGGGATCCCGCCAAATCCGGCTATCAGGTGCTGCCGTCCAACGGGCGTCTGGAACTGGATTTATTGGACCGGCTCGAGGAAAAATTTGGCGGCAAGCCGGTTTCTTCCGCTGCGCGCCCGCTTTCGAATGCCACGATCTCTGCTCCGAAGCCAAAACTCGATCTGACAGGGGTGCCGGGCGTCGGGAGTTCCGGCGCGACAAATCCGGCGGCGAACTCGCAGCCGCGCAACGATGAGGTGGCTGCTCTGCGGGTGCAGCGCGAAGCCGAGGAAAAGCGGATGCAAGAATTGAATGCGGAGATCGAGGGCTTGCAGGAAATCAAGAAAAACCAGGCTCATCCGCTAAATTTGGTTGTGGTGAAAAAAGCGGGAACGCCCGTGTTCGCGAAGCCTGTGGAAGGCTCACGGGTTTTCTTTAACGCCTCTGTGGACGACGAATTCGAATTTCTCGACGCCGAAGGCGAGTGGATTCACGTTGAAATTTCCGGCGCCTCCCGCGGATACATTCGCCGCGGCAGCCTGGAATTGCCGGAGTTCATCGCGGCCCGGCTGAAATCACCAAACGGATCGGCCGCGGAGGAGAAGCCCGAGCCTTTCCGCATTGCGCGCGAAGAAGACAGCACGTTCCCCGGCGATTGGGAACCGCTGAAGGGAAAAGTGGTCAAAATTTATACCGTGCAGCCCGCCTCGCAGGACCCCAAAGAAACCGGAGCGCGCACAAAACTTGCGTTTTCAAGTTCCTTGTTTCGCAAATACGCGGACGGCGCGCCTTCCGTGCCGCCAGCAGAGGGTGTCGTGGTGATCTTCGATTCCGCCGACGGCGGCATTGTAGGCGCCACGCTCGCCAGCGTAAAGCAATTTGCCAGCGGCGCCCTCACTCCCGAAGCATTCTGGAAACAATGCTACTTTGATCCGCCCGAAGCGTTTCAAGAATCGCACAAACCCTAAATACGCGTGGCCTTCCTGCGCAGCCATCGAATGTAATCCGGTTACTTCCATTCGAAACTTTGTTGCAGTCCGCCGATCTTCACATCAAAAACCCCCGGCTCTGCGGTGCGCTTGTTGTCGGCGCCGATAAAAGACAAATCGTCGGTCGTCAATTCGAATGAGATCCGCCGGCTCTCGCCTGGCTGCAGGGAAACTTTCGCGAATCGCTTGAGTCGTTTCAGAGGCGGCGTCACGCTGGCGAAGCGCTCGTTCAAATAAAGCTGTACAACTTCCTTCCCTTCGCGCCCGCCCGTATTTTTCACCGTCACTTCCACGTGAATCGTCTGGCTGCCCGAACCTCTCGCCGGTGAAACTTGCAAATCACTATACGCAAAGTCCGTATAGCTCAGCCCCGACCCAAATTCAAATTGCGGAGTCGCCAGCAGCTTCCCCTCTCTGGACTCTGCTCCCTCAAGCACCTTGTGATCGTACGTGAAGAGACGATCCGGAAAGCGTGGATAGGTAATGGGCAATCTTCCGCTGGGATTCACATCTCCAAAAAGAATATCGGCAATGGCCTGTCCGCCTTCATTGCTCGGATTGTAGGCCATCACGATCGCGTTCGCCGGCTCCGCGATTCGATTGATGATTCGCGGCCGGCCCTCGGTCAGCACCACGATGACCGGCTTCTTCGTCTCCATCATCTTCAGAGCAAGGTAAAGTTGGGCGTCCGGCAAAGTGAGATCCGGAATGTTGCCGGGGGTCTCCGCGTACGTCCATTCTCCGAGACAAACCACCACCGCATCGGCTTTCGCTGCGGCTTCGGCCGCCTTCGCTGTGTCAACTTCCTTATCGTACGTCGCCCCCGGCAAATAGGTCACGTTGCCGGATCCGATTTTTTCCTGAATCGCTTTAAGAATGGTTGGACGATCCTTCGGATACAACTTCGCGCGATCTCCCTGCCAGATATAGCTCCATCCGTTATTCAATGGGATCAAGGAATCCGCATCAGGTCCCGTCACAAGAATGTGCGCGGTTTTCGCCAGCGGCAGCGCGTGATTTTCGTTTTTCAGAAGCGTGATGGATTCGCGCGCAGCCTCCAGGCTGGCCTTCCGCGATTCCGGCGAGCCAATCACCGTTTTCGATTCCATTCCCCGCAAAGGATCATCGAAAAGCCCCATTTGGTACTTCACCGTGAGAATCCGCCGCACCGCTTCATCAATACGGCTTTGCGGTACTTTGCCCTCCTGTGCAAGTTGGAGCAGCAGGTCGCTGAAGCTGTAATCGCTCGGCACCATACTCATGTCAATTCCGGCAAGCACGGCAATGCGCGTGGCTTCCTTTTCGTTCGCGGCAACGTGGTGTACTGAGACAAGCTTCTTGATATCCATCCAATCGGAAACCACAAATCCTTGCAAGCCCAGCTCGCCTCGCAAAACATCTTTCAGCAAATAACCGTTGGCGTGCCCGGGAATTCCATTCACTTCGCTGGAATTCACCATCACCGTGTGCGCGCCGCCTTTCAACGCCGCCGCAAACGCCGGTAGAAAATATTCCCGTAGCGTGCCTTCGGGAATCAACGCGGGACTGCGGTCGCCTCCATTGCTCGGATAGCTGTAACCCACGTAATGCTTCAGCGAAGCCGCGACACTCGTGGGACTCGAGAGGTCGCTGCCCTCGTAGCCGCGTACCGTCGCTACGCCCATGACCGTCGCAAGATACGTATCCTCGCCGAACGTCTCCCACAGGCGCGACCACAGCGGCTGTCGTCCGGCATCCAACACCGGAGAAAAAGACCACGGGATTCCCGCCTTGCGCGTTTCCGCGGCGGAAATCTGGCTGCCTCGCAGCATCAGTTCCGGATTCCACGTCGCGGCCATCGCCAGCGGCTGCGGAAAGAGCGTGCTCTCAGCGATGTAATTCGCCCCGTGAATCGAATCAATCCCGTATAGGACTGGAATTTGCAACCGGGATTTCTTTGCTTCGTCCTGAATGGCCCGGATGATTTCGCGCCACTGTTGCGAGGGTAGCGCTTCGTCGCTAACGTTGAGAATGGATCCGACTCCATATTCACCGACGGCTTTGTGCAATTTCTCGGGGTTGATTCGAATGTTTTGGTCGTGCCCATCCGTAACCATGCCAATTTCAAGTTGCGACATTTGGCCAATTTTTTCTTTCAACATCATCTGGCCGAGAAGCTTTTCTACGGCCGCGGCGTAAACGCTTGCTGGAGGACCGGCCGGCGTCAGATTGCGCTGCAGAAATGTCTGGCTGTCAACGACGCCGCTGCCGGAACTATCGGCGCCCAGAGGCAGCGACAGCGAAATACAAGCGAACGTTACAATAACGATTTTGTAGAGCCTTCGCACTGGGGTGATCAAGGGTGTCTCCTTGCAGAGCATCCTACCTCTGGAGGGTGGAAAAATCCAAATTTCAGTTGCATTCAATTTCCGAATGTAATCCATCTGAACCCGGGCACCCGCCTCCCGGGTTGAAAACGAAAATTCCGCAGCAGCACAGAGCTGGGTTCGACTTGCTAGAGCGGCGTACGACGATCACGATTTCATTCGCCGCGAAGTGATCGCAAAGGCCGCCCGGAATCGCTTACGGGTAAATGGTGTCTTGGGATTGCGCGCTCCGCCTCAATGCGGCGTAGCGTACTGATAGCGCAGGCTCGGCGGCATGTGATCGGAACGCGGCCGCGTGTTGTATTCCAGTTGATAGTCGAGATGCTCCGGATCCGCTGGATACTCCTTCCCTTCCGGATACGGATATGACAGCAGCGAATGCCGCGGAAGCGGTTCCACCGTGAACGCGTGTGCCGCGTAGAAATCCAAATCCTTCTCAAATCCATCCGCATAGAAGAAATAATCTCGCACCCACCCGGACGGCAGCGCCGGAAGCCGCCGCGGATCAAAGTCCAGCTTCACTCCTTCTCCCGAACCAAAAACCACGAAGTGATCATCGGAAGCGCTCAGCAAATTGTAGACGTCGCCGTATCGCGTATAATTTCCCGCCGCATGCGCGTAAGGACCTGTCATGCTGCGTTGCGAGTAGGAGTACATTGTGTCGCTCGCGGGCTGCAATCGGATCTCGCGCGGATACCCGAGGAAATCCAGCGACGCGTTCACCAGCGGCACTTGCTCCACGTGCACGTCCTTCGTCTCCGCCGTCTGATCGATTCGAATCGCGTCCCAATAAATTTTCAAATTGTTGACGATGCGAATCCGCCGCCTCCCCGCGGGAATTTTCCCCGTTAAATCCGCAACCATGGTGCGCTCAAGTCCCGCCGGAAACCCCATGTCCTCCACGACGCGCACCCATTTGCCCTGCGCATCAAGCGCCTCCACATACGGCGGGATCACTTTGATCCCCGCCTGACCCGCCGCGTACATGGATGTCGCCGTGAAATAATCCGTGTAGCCGTCCATGATCAATCGCAACGGTTTCTTCGCGTCCCATTCCCCGAGGTCCAGCTCCAGCCAGTGCATCTTCGCAAATCCCGCAAAAGGCAATTCTTCGAAACTCGTTACATAGTGGCGATCGCGTTTTGAAATCAGCGCCAGCACGTCTTTGCCACGATCGTCCCACGCGCCCACCGGTGGATGCGCATCGCGGCTCGCGATCACGCGAAAGTCCGGAAATGGCGGCGCGCTGACGAAGCGTTCATTCGGAAATACCTCGTACGTCGCTGGATGATCGATTGCTAGCAGCCGAACTTGATCGAGATAAACCGTTTCCTCCATCGGCTCCATGAAACGAAAACTCAGGATGCCGTTGCGCGCTTTCACGCTCTTCCCCGGCACTTTGAGATACTCATCCGGATCGGGCACATCCCGTTCTCCCGGCGCGACCCAGTGTCCGACCACGCCCGGCCCGATCATGTCCGCGATGAACTCATACTCGCGCCCGTTCCAGGAGAACAAAACCGGACACGAACTTCCGCGCCGGTCCAGTTCCGCTATCGTTTGAACTTTTTTTGCCGCCAGATTGATTTCATCCTGCGGCACGCCCGTCGGCCAAAGCAGCCGCACCACTTCCGCGTTGTGTTCCCCGCCAAGCCCCGCAAGAACCGGCGCCGCATTCTGTCCCAGGTAGCCCGACGCGCCCGCCACTTCCCACTTCTGATAGAGCGTTCCCGCGTATAGTTCCACTTTCGTTCCAATCCCGCTCTTGTTGTCGTTCAGCGCCTTGAGGTCAAGGCGCATCCAATTATTTTTGTTTCCGCCTTCGTTTCGCAGTACCACGGGGCCGCCGCCAAGTTGTGTGACCACCAGATCCGCAGCGCCTCTGCCCTCGATATCCGCAACCGCAATCGCCCGCGGCTGATTCAATTTCACTGCGTCGAGATGAACGTCCTTCGTAACGTCCGCCCAGCCCTTGTTCCCCAGATTTCGCAATAACCGCAACTCCCCACCGCTGCTCGTTTCCCCCGCGGCCACCAGATCCAGCCATCCATCATTGTCGTAATCCACCGCCGCAATACCCCAGCCCTTCTGCCAGCCAAAATCCGGCAGCACCACCCGCTCCAGTTTTTTCCCGCCGACGTTGCGCCACAAACTGATGCCCGGCGAGCCCGCGTGCGTGAACGCCAGATCCATCCAGCCGTCCTTATTAAAGTCAAACGCCACCACGCCCACCGCCGGCGGCAAGTTTTCCTTGCTGAAATCAATCCCGGAAAGCGCCGTGAATTTCCCTTCGCGCGGATTGAGATAAATCGAAGCTCCCGACGGACCTCCTGCAATCACAAAATCGATCGCACGGTCATTGTTGAAATCCGTCGTCACCACACCCGCGCCCGTCGCCGCAAAGTCCAGCGCCGTTGCCGCCGAAACATCCGTGAACGTGCTGTTCCCATTGTTTCGCCAGAGAACGTTCCGCGCCCCCCCGCCTGCTGAACCCGAGTCTGGAGCCATTGTGACGTACAGATCCAAATCACCATCGTGGTCGTAGTCCACAAACGTAACGCCCACGCAACCTTTCTCCCGCCGGATCCCCACTTTCTCTGTCACATCCTCGAACGTGCCATCGCCCTTGTTGTGCAGCAGCCGCAGGCCGTCGCTCAAACAGACCGCGAGGTCCGTGTGCCCATCATTATCGAAGTCTCCCGCCGCGCATCCCAGCCCGCGTCCGCTCAGCCCAATCCCGGACTCCTGCGTCACATCTTCGAATCGTCCATCGCCAAGATTGTGCAGCAAGCGGCTGGTACCCTCCGCCGCGCCACTTACCAGGAAAAGGTCCGGCTTGCCGTCGCCATCGTAATCAAGAAAGCATGCACCGGTACTCGCACCCGGCGCCCCGTAGTTCCCGCCTGCAGTCTTCCCCACAAACACACTCGGCTGAATCGCAAAGTGCAGCGGGATCGCCACAGGAACATCCATCGCCGAGCTAATCGGCAACTCCGCCAGCGAATATCGCCCCTGGTCGCCGTAACCCGCTCCAAACGGCGCTCCCAAATGTTCCGTCGTAATTTTCTGAAACCGCGCCAGATGCTCCCGCGCCGAAGTGGCATCGCCCTTCCTCTGAAACGCCCGCGCCAATCCGAATTCGGACGAAGCATGATACGGATACAGCGCCAGCCCCTTCTGAAAGGCCTCAATCGCCTCGTCATATTTCTGAATCTGCGTGTACAAATAGCCTATGAAGTAATACGGATCTGCTTCCTGCGTGATTTCCGTCACGTGCTGGAACGCGGCGATCCCCTTTTCCATCTCCCCAAGATCTTTGTAAACAAGCCCGAGGTTGTACCAGGCGTAAGGATCCTTGGGAAGTTGCTCCGCCGCCTCGACCAGTGCCGCACGCGCCGGCTCCAGTTTTTGTTGCCCGAGCAACGCAACGCCGAGGTTTAGCCGTGCCACGGCAAACTTCGGATCGGCTTCCAGTGCTTGCTCAAAATATTTCTGCGCATCCGCTGGCCGCTGCTGGTTCATGTAGGCCACGCCCAACGTATTGAAGCGATAAGCATCCGCAGTTCTGCCCGGAGATCCTGCTTTCTCAGGAGGCGCATTCCTTTCTTGTGCCGGAGGCGCGCCCGAGCTCAACAAAATCGCAGCGAAGCAAATCAAAATCGCGCAAGCGGAAAGCACCGCTACCGCGCGCCGAAAACGAGTCTGCATGTGAGTTTTTCTTCCTATCCGTGCGGAAGGCCCGGGTCGCGTGTTTGGCATATCCAGCCGCTCTTGGAATTCTGTCGGCTGCCCGAGTTATCGTCAATCGTTTTTATGGATTCCCCGTTGCGCGCTTTGCCGGACGCTTGACGCAGATTGCATTGCCACATACTCTCGCCCATCAGCCATGAACGTATTCCTTTTCTCTACCATCCAGCAAACTGCCCAAGCTATTCGTTCGAAAAGCATTTCCCCCGTCGAGGTTGTCGAAGCTCATCTAAAAGCCGTCGAAACCTGGCAGCCCGCGCTCAATGCGTTCGTGCATCTTGACGCCGACGCTGCACGCCGCCACGCGCAAGCAGCCGAAGCCGTCCTTTCGAACGACGCGCCACTCGGCCCTCTCCACGGCATTCCCCTCACCATTAAAAGTTGCATCGACGTCGCCGGCTGGCCCTGCCCCGCCGGCTCTCTTCTGCGCAAAGACTACGTTCCGAAGTACGACGCTCCTCTCGTCGCGCGATTGAAATCCGCCGGTGCCATCCTTCTTGGAAACACAAACACGCCCGAATTTCTGATGGCGTACGAATCAAACAATTTGCTCACCGGAAAAACCAGCAACCCGTGGAACGTGTCGTACTCCGCCGGCGGTTCCAGCGGCGGCGAGGCGGCCGCCATCGCCGCCGGTTGTTCCATGGGCGGTGTCGGCAGCGACGGCGGCGGTTCCATCCGCGTCCCCGCGCATTTCTGCGGCATTTGCGGATTGAAGCCCACGCCCGGCCGCGTTCCCTCTACCGGGCATTTCCCTCCCGGCGCAGGCGCCTTTTCCTGGATCGGCGTCGTCGGCCCCATGGCGCGCACCATCGCCGACGTGCGCTTGCTCTTCGAAGTGATGGCCGGTCCAGACGCCGGCGATCCACTTACCTCTCCGGTTTCTTCGCGCACTCACAGCAAAAATGATTTGCGAGGCCTGCGCATCGGAATCCTTGAAAGCAACGCGCTCGGCACTGCGACCGCGGAAACGACCGAAGCGGTTCAGCAAGCCGCCAAATGGCTCGCCGATCAAGGCTTCAAAGTCGAACCCATTCGCATCGACGGACTCGAACGCGCCCTCGAGCTGTGGTGGTTTTTCTTCGGACGCGTAATCGGCCGCCTGCTCCAAAAATCCATCGCCGGCGACGAAGAAAAAACCAGTCCGATATTCCGCGACTATCTTTCTCACGCAATTTCCGGAAGCCCAGTCACTCTCAGTCAATTCATCGAAGCCTGCGCCGAACGCGATCTTTTGCGCGCAAAAATTCTTCGCCAAATGCAAGATGTTCCCATTCTTCTCTCCCCTGTCTCCTCCGGCCCCGCCTTCCGCCACGGCGAAGGAAACTATCATCCCGGCACCAGCTATCTCGACACCATGCGTTTCTCCCAATGGCTGAATCTCACCGGCTTTCCGGGAGTCTCCGTGCCCGTGCAGCTTTCGAACGACGGCTTACCCATCGGCGTCCAGCTCATCGGCCGCCCCTTCGAAGACGAACTGGTCCTCTCGGTCGCCGAAGCCATCGAAGTTTCACGCGGAAAATGGCAGCCGCCGCCGCCCAATTGTTTTTGAAATATTCGTGCAGCTCACGGCGGAGGTTGCTGGGTCAGCTCCGGATTGGGAACGCGGCCCTCGTCGAAGGAATCGACTTGCCTGGCGCTGCTGGACGCAGCCAACTTATCGACAGCCACAAACTCCGCTCGCGACTCCTCCTTGCGCCCCAGCTTCGCAAGGATTTGCCCGCGCAAATAATGCACGCTCTGACTGCCGGGAGCGAACTGCAACGCCGCATCAATGGCTGTCAGTGCCTGCTCGTATTTCCCCTGGTGAAGATAAATCTTGGCGATGCCGTAGTGCGCGCCTGCCATCCTCGCGTTGCGCCGCAGCGCTTCACGAAAAGAACTTTCCGCCTCAGTGTCCTTCCCCTCCCGCATGTAAAACTCCCCGAGCACTTCATACGTGTCAGGCAGGTCCGGTTCGATGACGATGTCCCTGCGGAATTCCTCTTCCGCGCGCCGGCTGTCTCCGCTTCGCATGTACGCGATTCCCAGGTTGAAGTGCACAAACGGAAGATTCGGATTGAGATTCGCCGCGTGCTCGAACTCGGCAGTGGCCTTCTCCGTTTCCTGGCGGTATAGATAAGCCTTGCCCAGCAGCAAATGAAATTCGGCTCGATCTCCGCCCACCTCGATCAGCCGCGCCAAAACTCTTTCATCCAGCTCCTTCTGCCCCGCGCCGTTCGCCGCCATGCTGAGCACATACAGATACATAAAGTCCTCTGATTTTTGCGCCCATAGCGGCTCAAGCGCAGCGACAGCGTCGGCAAAGTTTTGCGTAAACACGTCGCACAATCCCAGCAAGTACCGTGCCTGCTCAGAATCCGGCTGATCGCGCAGCACAGACGACAGCGGCGCGATCGCAGCGGCATAGTCTCCTTCGCGGTAGTACACCAGTCCAATATTCAACCGCACGCCGCTAACCGTTGGCGCGAGCTTTGTTGCCTTCTCCAGAAGTTTTAGCGCATGGTCCCAATCCTTGCGGCGCATAGCGATCACTCCGAGGTTGGAGTACGCCCCCGCGGAGCGCGGGTCTATCGCCAGCACCTGACGAAAAGCCCTTTCCGCGGCGTCAAGGTCGCCGCTCTGCAACGCCGCCTGCCCTTTCAAATACAAATCGCGCGCATCGTCGCTCGTTTTGCTCCCCGATGGAGTGCCGCTGGGACGCTGTTCCTGTCCGCCTTGGCCGCCCGCCTCCGGCGCCCCTCGTTCCGCCGCGGAACCGAGCGCACACGCCAGAAAGACTGGCGCGGCCACCGCAACTAGCGCTTGGATTTTCATGACTTCGTAGTCTCCGGCAGAGCTGCGTGAAGTTCAAGTGCTTGCCCGATCCCGCGGAAAGCGCCCCCGGAAACGGGCGCAGGAAGCCCACAAAACAGCCTCCCCAAAATATACGCAACTTCCCGCTTGACACCGCCGCCAAAATGCAATATTAACTCGTTTTAATAAGCCGTTTGGGTGCGCTTTTGCGACTGTCGAGTGGTGGGGGCTCGTGTTCAACGAGGGACGATCGGCAAACAGCAAGCGTCGTGGCAGTTGCTCTCGCCTGATTTGCATCTCTTCGCGTTCAACCGCCGGTCCCTTTTTAGAATTCTTCTCGGAGTGTAACCACATGAAAAAAAATAATTCTTTTGTTTTTAGCTCGAATCGCAAACTTGCGACGACTCGTTTCTTTCTGTGCTCCATCTTGTTGCTGCTCGCGCTCCCATTCGCCGCGCTTGCGCAAGATGCAGGCGCCATCACCGGCACCGTCCGCGACTCCTCCGGCGCGGTCGTTCCCGGCGCCGAAGTAAAGCTCACCAGCCCCGCTATCGGCATCACTCGCACGTCCACCACGAACGGCGATGGCGAGTATCTCGCCGCCGCCCTGCCTCCGGGCGTCTATGACATGTCCGTCACCGCGCAGGGCTTCAAGGTCTTCCAAGCCAAGAAGATCATCGTGCAGGTCGCGCAGAAGGCGCGCCTGGACGTCAAGCTCGAGGTCGGCCAGGTCAGCGAAAACGTCGTCGTCGAAGGCTCCAATGTCGCCCAGGTAGAAACGCAATCCTCCGAAATCTCCGGCGTCGTGACCGGAAAAGAAATCAGCCAGCTCGAACTGAACGGTCGCAACTTCACCCAGCTTGTCACCCTGGTCCCCGGCGTAAGCAATCAGACTGGACAGGATGAAAGCGAAGTCGGCCTGAACGGAAATATCTCCTACAGCATCAACGGCGGCCGCGGCGAATACAACAACTGGCAGGTGGATGGCGCCAACAATATGGACACCGGCTCCAACAACACCCTGGACGTTTTTCCCAGCATTGACGCCATTGCCGAATTCCGCGTCCAAACTTCAAATTACAGTGCGGTCTACGGCAGGAACGGTTCCGGCAACATCGAAGTCATCACCAAGTCCGGCACCAAGTCCTTCCACGGCGACGTCTACGAATTCATCAAAAATGACGCATTTAACGCCAACGATTTTTTTGATAACGCCGCCGGCAATCCCAGGCCTTCCGACAAAAAGAACGACTTCGGCTACACCATCGGCGGACCTGTCTACATTCCCAACCACTACAATTCCAATAAAGAGAAAACCTTCTTTTTCTGGTCTGAAGAATGGCGCCGCGAGCGCGACCCCTTCCCTTTTAACCACCAAGTCCCCTCCACCGCCGAACGCGGCGGCGATTTCAGCGACGTTTGCCCCGGCACGGAGTGCCCCGTCAATCCTGCCACCGGGCTGCCCTTTCCCGGGAACAAAGTTACAATCGACCCCAACGCCCAGGCCCTCATGAATGCGCTCATCCCCGCGCCCACTACGGTCATTAACGGCAGTTCCTTCTATATCGCTTCCATCACAGAACCCCTGACCTGGCGCCAAGAGATGGTTCGCATTGACCACAATTTTTCCTCGAATCTCCGCCTCATGGGCCGCTACATCCATGACTCCTACTCGTCTATCGACCCCGCCGTGAGTTTCGTCGGCAATCCTTTTCCCTCCATTCAAACAAAAATCGGCACACCCGGAACAAGCTTCGTCACCCACTTGACCGCCACTATCACTCCCACCCTCCTCAACGAATTTGTCTTTAGCTATGCCGCCGATCACCTCGAGCTTACGAATACCGGCCCCTTCCAGGTTCCCACCGGCTTTACCATGACCGGTCTTTTTAATACCGGCATTGGCGGCCAAACGTTCGAGCAAATTCCGGGCGTCGCTCTCGCCAACGGTGCGGCCTACGGCGGCGGCTTTACCGTCAATCCCGGGTTCATGCCCTGGATCAATTCCAACCCCACCTATGGTTACCGCGACACCGTCACGAAAATCATAGGCACCCACAACTTGCAATTCGGCGGCGAGCTCATCGCCATCCAGAAGAACGAGCCCAGCGCCCCCACCAGCGTCGGCCTGGGCGGCCTTCT
>Ga0207002_1123_pt1 | contig 14107 bp, 9 predicted proteins | sample Alteio_BWMinCont_88_FD_153473 | JGI IMG/M metagenome (GOLD analysis project Ga0207002, IMG submission 153473) | Enriched cells from forest soil in Barre Woods Harvard Forest LTER site, Petersham, Massachusetts, United States -... | ecosystem: Environmental > Terrestrial > Soil > Temperate forest >...
TGAGAAAGGCTTGCAGGCGCTGATTGAATTAATAACCGAAATGGAAATTAAATCGCTCGCGTTGCCGGCATTGGGTTGCGGCAACGGCGGGCTTGACTGGACCCGTGTTAAGGAAATGATCTGCCGATGCCTTGAACCCGTTGACGCCATAATTGAAGTCTACGAACCAGGGCATTGATTTTTTGCGTCTCCAACGCCGGTCAGCCACTTTCTCCGTTTCACTCCAAAACAGGCTGGCCGGCGCTTATTGCTTAAAAAACTTTTGAATAATCCATTTAACCTACCACTTCAAACCGTTTTACAAGCTATTTTACCCGCAAAAACATTGATTATGGAGCAATTTGGATTTGATAAAATGCCCGAGGTAATCCGGCAATTATATGAAAAAGTTGAACGCATTGAAGCTTTACTGGAAAAATTTAGCCCCACCGTCGACGAATTGGACAGACCATTATCCATTGAAGAAGCCGCCAGTTATTTAAAAATCACAGTTGCTGCACTTTACTCTATGACCAGTCGTCGGCTTGTGCCATTTAACAAACCTGGCAAAAGGCTATACTTTCTAAAAAGTGATTTAGACGCTTGGATAAATCAGTCAAAAAACAGGACGAACGATCAAATAATCGCTGAAAATAAGCACAGATTTCGGCATTAAAAAGCCATTTGCCTACCAACGAATCGATGCCAAACGCTTCAAATCCTCGTAAAAATAGTTCGTATTTTGCATCTGCGGGGTCACAAAAAAGCCTTTCGGTGTTACTGGAGGGCTTTTTTGTTGGTGCAGATGTTTTCTGCAAGCATAACCGACATTGGTCAAAAGCACCATGGCAACTGCCCCGGCGCCTGGAAAAATATGCTAAAAGGATAAGAAAGGTCAGTTGCGGTAAACCTCCAAAGATTAAAACAGTTTCTACGGCCGTTTGTAACCTACAGTATACCATGACGATCCGTTGTAAATATATCCTTTTCACCCTGCTGTTATGCATTTCGTGCCAGCATAAGAAACCATTGACACCCTATGAAGCAGAGCACATCACCTACATCGAAACCGGGAAAACAAGCCCTGATTCACTCGTAAACTTCGCATGTTCCCTCGCCGGTGCACCCTACAAGTACGGCTCCGCCGACCCTAAGGAAGGTTTCGATTGTTCGGGTTTTGTGACCTATGTGTTTAACCACTTTGGAATTATGGTGCCCCGCACATCGGTAGATTTTACACCCGTTCAACACCCCATCCCATTACAACAAGCCAAGTTGGGTGATCTCATCCTCTTTACCGGTACCGACAGTACCGACCGCGTAGTCGGCCACATGGGCATCATATCCTCCACGCCGCGCGAACCGCTCCGCTTCATGCACGCCACTTCCGGAAAAAACAGGGGCGTTTTAGAAACCGATTTTCATACGCCGTACTATGAAGCCAGGTATATCAAAACCATCAGGATATTCCAGGACCGCCCGTCCAGGTAGAAAACAAAAGGAGCTAGTAGATCAGCGGATAGAGAAATTGCCTCTTAAGCAGTGAGTCTGGGGTTTGGGCCCTTGCAAGGGCACGGAAAGCCTTTCAATGGAAGTTGAAGGGGGGTGCAGACGCGGTCTGCAACTATTGTTTACAAGTATTTTTCAACTACCGACAACGGGTTTTGACAAGTTTTCAGGTATTGGTTGAGTAGATCACCAGGGTTTTGCCCAGCATGTGGAAAACTATTGGCTTCAGGGAAATCTGAAAATGCCGATCTTTAAGAAAATGAAATCGCTCGAAGAATTAAACAAGGAGGCTGCTGACATCAATGTAAACATCAGGAAACTTGTTTTGAATAAGCATTGTTTCGACGAAGGACTGGAAGAGAAGATCGGGGTGGTGGTGAAGATCACTGCGTTAAGGGAACAATTAGCCCGGATCCAGCGGGAGATCAGGATCCGGTCTGCGGATTAAATAACGGGATTATGGCTTTGGCCTGCTCCACTAATCCCCCTTTTAACCAGGTCTTACAAATAATAATTCAAAGATTTAATTCAACCTTTTTCCCCGTCCTAACCGCCAAATAAATTGCATCAATTATTTTTAAATCTTTTAGCGCTTCATAGCCGTCTACAGGCACACCGGGCTGTTTGCCTTTAAAGATGATATCTGACATTTGATCCATTTGCACTGTTTGGTGAACGGTAATGGGCTGGGTCAGCTCACCTTTATTTGTGCGACCCATAATGGGGCCATAACCAGTGGATGGCTGTAACTCTGCAAACCCGTTTTCACCATTCAGAAAAAAACGGTCAAGGTTGTTCATTGCATAAGTTGATAAACAAGAAGCCGTAGCCCCGCTGGGAAAGCCAAATTGAAATTGAATAGTTTCATCCACACCTTCCTTAAATTTCACCGGGTCTGTTTTTGTTTCCTGCGCGGTAACCCAAATGGGGTCTTCACCTGTCATATACCGTGAGCCATTGATAGCATAAATACCAATGTCCATTAAAGAGCCGCCGCCGGCCAGTTTTTTATCTAACCGCCATTGAGCAGGATCGCCAATGGTAAACCCGCACAATCCCTGGAAGAACAAAATCTTCCCAAAGTCACCGGCTTTTCTCAACCTGATAACCTCAAGCGTTTTTGGTTCAAAATGCATACGATAGCCAACTAATAATTTAACGTTGGCTTCTTTACAAGCATCTATCATCTCCTGCCCTTCCTTTGCATTCAATGCCATTGGCTTTTCACAGATCACATGCTTGCCCGTTTTTGCCACACGGATTACCTCATCATGGTGCAGCCCGTTCGGTGTTATTACATATACTGCATCAATATCAGGGTTGCTTCTTATATTATCGAAATTTTCATAATTATAACAGTTCTTCTCCGGAATAGCATACTTGCTTTGCCAGTGTTTAATTTTTGAAGGCGTACCGCTGATTACACCAACCAGTTTGGCTTTTATACACGATTGCATGGCTTCAGCAACACGGGTGCCATAACTTCCGAGCCCCATGATAGCCACACGCAACACAGGCCCGTCATAGGCTTCAGTATGATTATCTTTGCTATCTGCCTATCCTGAAACAGGGGCCAAATGCAATGCTATAGCTGACATTCCTAATTTCTGTAAAAAGTCGCGACGTGAATTCATAAATAAGTGCTTTTAATTTAGGTATACTAACAAACTACGGATTTTTTAAAGTAAGCTTCAAGCGGCCTTAGATATACTTTATGTAGGATCTACTATCCCTTCTGCAATCATTCTCAAAGCGGTGAGGCTGGGAATAAAAAAATACTCTCCTCCCCTTGTTTCAATAAACCGCGGCAATTCATTCAAAAAATAAGGCGGATCATCTGTTATGCTATTTGACCCAAAAACCATTCTCCCTTCCCCCTTTCCGTTTAGTTCCGAATGATTTCCCAAAATAGGGCATTTGTCATTGGCTAATTTAAAATCATTTCCATAATTTATCCATTGCTGCAGCACAAACTCAAACTGGCGTTTAATACTCGCGTTGATTGACATGAATATGGTGCCATGGTTACCGTCATTGCCGGCAGGATCTTCGGTTAAACCGTAGGGTAAACCCCTTCTTATAATCCTTCTCCGGTTATCTACCGCCGAAGGCGAGTCAAACGCCTTTTTATTGCCAAATTCCAACGAACCACGGGGGTTTGCCCTGCGGGTATGCGCCCCTACCGGACAGCGCCCCCCATTTAGGTCTTCATTGTAATCATAAGCGTGAAATTTTTTATTAATTTCCCGAAAGGCTGCCTGTGCTTCTATTTTTTCGGCCGGTGTTTTAGCAAGGGTTATTAATTGAATTGCCTTTTGCCTTTTCATAGCCAACTCATCGGCATCCTTTTCATCAGGAAAAGTAGTAATTGGCACCCCATTCCTCCATCTTCCCACAAATTTAGCCGCAAGCAGCTCCTTCCCGCCCGGGAAGTTTTTAGATTTCTCATCCAAAAACAAATTAAATTTTCCTACATTTTCATGCAGCTTGCGGTACACCATAAAAGATCCGTTTTTAGCCATTAGCGGGGGCATCGGGGCAACAGGGTATTCCAATGCTTCGTCTTTATGCCCTAAAATAAACTCGCCGGTCTCTAATGGCAACCAGGTGGATTGTAATTCAGGGTTGCCATAACCCAGGTTACCCTTTGTGTTCTTTTTTCCCCCGCCAACTAATTCACCCATATCGGCTGTCATACCCTTAAAAAAGGGGTTACTAATTCCATCGGTATAGCCAAAATGCTCTTTGGAAGTGGGAACCCCGCTTTCATATAAAACCGAAGCATCCTGGTATTTTTTTGTTCCTTCGTTCTTATTTCCACGGTGGCCGTCTAACAAGATCACCTTGTCCAGTTGATGCAATGTCAGTACATCCATTATTTGATTGTACCGTTTCTCAACCGCCTCATCGGTCTGGGCATCTATAGATAAAAATATGTGTATCTCCTCATGCCATACCGGATCCCATCTTGCGGGGTCGCTTGGCCCATTATCCCCTAAAATTGTTCTCCGCCCACGCATCCCCACAATAAACTCATCCGGAAAGCTTTGGAGCGTTTGAACCGAAATACCAAGATTTTTTAACCCGTTATAAGTAAACGCTATATTAGTTGCAGCTTCGGGCCACAATACCCCATCAGCATTTTCATCGCCATCAGTCCATGGAGCGGAGGACGTAATAAAGGGTATCACACTATTTACGAAGGTTCTGCCTTGGTCCCCGTTGTTTAGTTTAAAAAACAAGTAACGCGCTTTTACAAACCCTGCCTCAGCATAATTTTTCATAATATTTCCCTGAATATCGTAGAGGTCTAATAGTGTTTCCATCTTAAAATAACTTATAATAAAAATGTAACGAACTGGCTGTTTATTTTATACAAATGCCGTCGGGTGAACATGCCCCGGCTTTCCATGTTGGCGAACTTAAAACCTTTGGTTTTGACCAGGCTACAAAGTCTTTAAAATCCTGTAATAATTGCTTTGCAGGAACACCCTGGTGTGCAAAAACAAATTTTGAAAACTCCTGCTTTAAAAACAATGATTTCAGTTGTTCCTGCAATGATTCATCTGTTGATCCATTAAAAAAGAAAGTGTTGGTAAGCTGGCATTTTTTTATGTATTCAACAAATGATCGTGCCGAATCCACCTTTTCAAACCCGACACAATCCGCCCACAATTGTTTAATAATAGGATTAATGCTGTTCCACATCCCGGTAAGATAAGTATCCAGATCGCCGTGAAAGTTAGAGGTAAACACCAGGTATTTCGACTGAAGCCTGTCAAGCCTGGCAGGATAAGATTCAAAAATGGCATCGTCCAGGATATAGAACCTTGCCATATAGGTATCGGAAACTTTCGCCATCGGGCTTCCTTCGTTTTCCGGCAATTCCTGGAGTCTTTTCCTTAGCAAACTGCTATTAGCCATCCCTTCTTTATGCCCGTTCCTGATAGGGCAAAAAGTGGTAAGTCCATAAGCTTTTCCTGAAACATTTGGCATATCGTTAATGGTTTAGCATATACATTTCCGCAAATTAGTTGATATTGTTTTTTAATCGGGCCCGTTTTTTGATAGCCTCATTAGCCAAACTCACCACCGGAGTGGGTTCCATCTGGCTTAGGTCGGCCTGAAGTTCAAATAATGCCCCGTTGTATTTTTTTAAAAACTCGTTTTCAGTAACGGTATCCAGATTTTCAGCTAAGTTCAGCAATTGTTCCTTAACACGTTTGGCCGATTTTACGTCGTTGCTGGAAGCCATCGGGTAAGCGCTGTAATAATGTTCGGTCCATATCTGATTTTTTAGAACATATTGATTGAAAGGGGTTTCGGGTATCGTGCCAGGCTTACCAACACTTTTATACCACATCAAATTTAATCTTACGGGAAGCGCAATAGAAAAAGAGTCTATGTATTGCGTCCAGCTTCCATTAAAATTACTGAAGAAAAACATGTAGGCATAGTTAAGTTTTTCCCTGGGTTGCTCCTGCCCCAGCCAGGGGAGTTGCTTCCTTCCTACAATCACCCAACGGGCGTAATGAATAATTGATAAGGTGAGCAACCCTTTAAAAGCACTTTTTTGAACCATTGGCAGTCGTGCTATCCAAAAAATAAAACGATTGATCCAAACGTTGTTTTTTTTGAATGGAGTCATCAGGTTCATCGCATAAGCTTTTCCCGCAATATTCGACATGATCGTTATTAATTTATGTTTGTATTAATTTTTAAACCGGTTCGCTTTAAAATTATGCAATTCATTTATTAAGTGCCGGAACTAAATGATACGGGAATCAAAAAATAAATTCCAATTCTTCACCAATAATATGAAATTTTTCCTGAACTATTTATATGTAATAGTAGTTCAGCTATCTGAAGTTCGTATACAATTTAGCATGATTTGTGCTATCCGGTTCTAATAGGTATATTAGTAAATAATATGCTAAGAGATATCCTTACAAGCTGGCCTAAAACATTTGTAGCTTTTTTAAAAAATGAAGCCAATCTATCCAGCTATAAAACGAAGCTTTTTATCGTATTTTTTCATGCCATTTTTTTACTTATCCTTACCATATTACTGCAATACACCTCGTTTATAAGGTTAGATGAAGTCGATTTTTTAAAATATGCCGCTATTTTAAAACATGATATTTTTAAAGTAGATGAAAAGCCATGGTCCAAAAATGTTGTTTTTATAGATGTTTCTAAAGACCCTGCAGTTGCTGATGATGAGGAATACGGCCCGCCCGACTCTTCAATGAAAGGCTCCCAGCGGATAATTACCGACAGGTTTAAACTGGCTAAATTGTTTTCCATCTTAAATGAACATCCCAATGATTATAAATATGTTATTTGTGATATACTGTTTGAAAAACCAGGGCCCGGCGATGATGTCTTAAGACCACAAATTGAAAAACTTAATAGAATTATCATTTCTGCCATTTGGGATAATGGTAAACTGATAAAGCCCGTTTTTAAAGTTCCATCGGCAGTTGTGAATTATGCCGCTATAAATAAAAGTGTATTTACAAAAATCCCTATATTTTATAATGATTCGTTAAAAAGCTTGCCGGTGTACCTGTTCGAAAAAACCACGGCTCACCGGTTCACTAAAAAACAATATTTAACTTTTTTAGATGGGAAGCCAACTTTTAATACGGTGATCCCCGAGTTCTATTATAGATCTGCCGACATGATCCCCCCTATCGCCAGGAAAAATATAAACACTTTTTACATGGGAGAATTACTGGCCGATCCTGACTGTTTCAACGTGTTAAAAAATAAATTTATAGTAATAGGGGATTTCGGTGGTGATATTCATTTTACTTATTTAGGCAAGATGCCTGGCTCGCTGATATTGTGGAACGCTTATTTAACGCTGTATAGGCACCAGGCTACCATATCCGTTAAATGGCTGTTTATGCTCTTCTTTTTCTATCTTTTGATCAGCTACTGGATAATTATTCATCCCGACAGGAAATTAAACGAGATCCATAAAAAAATACGGGTTCCTTTTTTAAGTAAGTTTCTTATTAATTATATCTCTTTTATCGGGATACTGATTTTGATCAATATTTTCTCTTATTTTTATTTTGGCACATTTGTCAGTTTGTTTTATATTGCTACTTATCTTACTTTTATCCAGTTAGTAATAGAAAAATATCCTGAATGGAAAAAGAATTTATATGAGTATATTGTAAATTTGTAAAGACAGGCGCAATGAAAAAAGCATTTCTTTTAATAATCATACTCTTTACTTTACAGGCTGCATATGGGCAAGCTTACATCATAACTTATTTAAAGGGCAATGTGTACCACAATCACAAACTGTTAAAATTACATGATAGGCTGGATGGTTTAACTCAACTTACGAGTAGTGAAAAAACTGCTGAACTGGCCCTGTTCAGTGCGCAAAAAGGTAAATTCAGGGTTAGCTTTGTCAATAGCAAACCGGTATCAGCTAATCAAACTGCTAAAAATTCAGAGCTATATCAATTAATTGTTGCCAACTATCTGCTAACCTATACCACTGAAAAAACATTGACCACCCGTGGGGATTTTGACCTTAAAACGTGTTTCAGCGGCGATGTTAGGGGCGATGGAAATAAAGCGCTACTGCTTGAAGGGGAACTTCTGCCTATAAAATCTTCGGGTTTAAAATTTAGCCCTACCGATAAATTTTTTATTTATTCTTTAAAAGGTAATGATACTGTGCGTAATGCGATTCGCAGAAATAGTCGCTTTTTAGTTTTCGACCAGCAGGCATTTACTGGGATTGCCGATACCATTAATCCCAAACCTGTGATATGTTATATTAAACGGGCTTATATTTTAGATGGAAAGTATAGTGAAGAAACATTTTCAGGACCAATAAATATTACATACTTATCTAAAGAAAACCTGCAAAATGTCGTTGGAGCATTTCAGGAAGGGTTAGTAACTTATTATCAGAATGATAAGAAAAAAATGATAGCCGATATTGAAAGCCAGTTAACCTATTACTATGGGAGCTATTTTGAACCGGCTGTACAACAGGTGCTGATGCAACTTTTAAATTAAAAGCTGGTTGTTTTGAACAGATATTTAATATTAAGCATAAGTCTTTCAACCTTTTACGGAGCAGGGATACGATATGAAAACTAAAAGGCTGATTCTTTTCGTCATTGTCTTTTCCACCCTTTCACTTATATCTTTTGGCCAAACTAAGCGGGCTTTAATATTTGCTATTGGCAACTATCCCGAAGAAAGCGGGTGGCCCACGATAGCAAGCATAAGGGACGATTCTTTAATTCAAAAAGCACTTCAGGATCAGAAGTTCCAGGATATTAAAGTTGTTCAGGATAAAGGTGCTACAGTAAGCGGTATAAAAAATTCGTTAAATGACCTGATCAGCAGGTCGAACCCAGGTGACGTAGTGGTAATTCATTTTTCATCACATGGTGAACAGGTTGAGGACTTAGACGGCAATAAACCCGATGGACTTGAGGAAAGCATTGTGAGCTATGAAGCCAAACAGCCGCCTTACGGCACTGAACCTACAAAAGAAGAAGTTTTAAAATTACGGGAGGGTTATTTTCTGGATAACATGTTTGGGACTTACGTTGATAAGCTGCGCGCAAAACTCGGAAAAAATGGTGATGTTATTATTTTTCTCGATCTCTGTTATGCAGGAACCGGTACCCGGGGTATTGCTAAGGTAAGAGGTGGTAAACCCCCGCTTGTTTCACGGGGCTTTTATTCGCATAAGCATGCGATCACCGACGATAATAAAGCAGTGATGGTACTTCCTTATGAAAGCAATATGGCATCGTATGTAGTTATTGGCGCTGCAAGGGCAAACGAAGCTGATAATGAAACCTTTGACGACAATAAACACAACATTGGCCCGTTAAGCTATGCAGTAAGCAGAGTATTCGCCACGCTTGACGCTGGTATGACCTATCGTTCCCTTTTTGCCAGGATACAATCCATCATAAACGAAAAATTACCGCAGCAACATCCTGTACTATCCGGTAACGGACAAGACAGGAAGCTGTTTGCCGGCAACTTTGTTGTTCAAAAACCATATATATTAATTGATAAAATCATCGGCAATGAAATGTCGCTGAAGGGCGGCAAGTTTGCAGGGTTAGATGCAGGCGCAAAAGTTGCTTTGTACCCCGCCGGTACAAATAACCCGGGGCTAAGTAAGCCCCTTGCGACGGGAACTATTACTAAAGCCGAACTATATAATGCAGATGCTCATCTCGACACGAATCCGGGCCTTAAACAGGCTGCGCTGGGTTGGGTTTTTATAACTGAACAAGTATTTAAAACTGATCCGTTAAATGTAACTATTGCAAATAATGTTGCGGCTGTTAGCACGCGGGGAAAACCATCAAGTGCATTTTCACAAAATGAAATCATCAGGATTCAAAAGGCGCTGAAAAGTTTGCCGGGTGTTAAACTTAGTAACAGGCCGGATATTAACATTTCGCGGGGAAAAGGAACAATGGTCGATTCTATCATTATCAGTTCAACCGGCGTTACGTTTGATACTATTGCAAATGCAAGCAGCGATACTGCAGGTTTAAAAAATAAGATCAGGGCCTATATTCAATACTGTTTTCTGAGAGATATGAATGTAACCGATCCTGAAGCCAAACTGGAAGTAAAGCTGTTACCTGTTGCAAATGGAATTCCCGACACAACCTATACTCATTTAAATGACACAAGCTTTAATGTTGGTGATAAGTTTATGATATGGGTGAATAATAAAAGTAGAAAAAATTTATATGTGAATATATTGGATATGCAGCCTAATGGTACTATCAACGCAATTTTACCTAATAGCAGCGAAAGAATTTTTGCGGACGACCTGATCGTGCCGGGTGGATCATCCTTTACTTTTAAGAAATATACCATCGTCCTTGGGCCACCCTGCGGAAAGGAGATATTAAAAATTTTTGCCTGCCCGGATAAGATCGACCTGGAAGATATTGCCAACACCCGTGGTGAAGCCACCAGAGGAAACCTGCACCCATTCGAAATGTTAGTTAAGAAATCTTATAGTTCACGGAGTGTACCCGGTCAAAATATAAGCAATACCAATGGCTCCAGCTATAATTTGTATTTTGATATAAAACCAAACCGTTGACCGCATCATTTTACCTTGTCAGGAAAATATTGTTTCATGAGTAGATTAAATTCAGGGAGTTTCCTCAAATTTTCAATATCTGTATCATGATTAAGGAGTTCATAATCCTTAAACCCTTTTTCTAAAGCATTTTTCAAATACTGTATCCCAATATCCTTATTATTTGACAGCGACCAGCCACAAGCTAAATTATAATAAGTTGCTGCATCATCCGGATATAATTTAAGTAGCTTTTGTAAACAGGCAATTCCATTTTTGTAATCCTTGCTGTAAATATAGGCAAACCCTAAATCTTGTAAATGATAGGTTAGTGTACTATCTATATCAATGGCTTTTTTATAGTAATAAATCTGCCTTTCGTAATTTTTAAGGTCTTTGTAAACGTTTCCAAGGCCATTATACAAAAATACATTTCGGGGATTGAGCAATAATGCCTTGCTATAGGCTGTAATTGCCTTATCATATTCTTTAGTTTTTTGATAAACATAGCCAAGGTTTGAGTATGGTATAACGCTCGTCGAATCGATTTCAATAGCTTTTTTATAGTACACTATTGCTTCGTCGTTTTTATTTAACGCATCATAATCAGTCCCCAGGTCATTATAACTATTCGCGACTGACGGAGCAAGTTGAATCGCCTTTTTATGGTAAATAATTGCAGTATCATACAACTTTAAATTATGATAAAGATTCCCAAGTGTGTTGTATAATTCGGCATTTACTGAATCCAGTTTCAGGGCATTCTTATAATTAAACGCTGCCTTTTCATAAGCTTTTGTGGCAATATAAACGTTCCCAAGGCCCTTATATAAATATACAGATTGGGGCCTGAGCAATAAGGCTCTCTTATAGTTTGCAATTGCCCTATCATATTCTTTAGTTTTTAAATAAACATAAGCAAGGTTTGCATATGCCAAAGTATATGTCGAATCGAGTTCAATAGATTTTTTATAGTACTTTATTGCTTCGTCGTTTTTATTCAATGCATCATAATCAGCCCCCAGGTCATCATAATTAGGTGCTTTTGACGGAGCAAGCCGAATTGCTTTTTTATGATACACAATAGCAGTATCAAACGATCCTAAATAATAGTATACTGTCCCAAACTCTTCGTACAATCCAGCTCTTGCTGAGTCCAGTTTTAAGGCTTTTTTAAAGTTAAAGATCGCTTTGTCATAAGCTTTGAGGTTGGTATAAATACTTCCGAGTTTTTGGTAGGCGTTAAGGTAGTTAGAATCAATCTCTATTGTTTTTTGATAACTGATGATCGCTTTGTCGTAATCTCTCTGGTTAAAATAAGTGTTTCCCAGGTTATTGTATGCATATGAGTAGGTGGGGTCAAGGTGAATTGCTTTTTTATAATTTAAGATCGCATTGCCGTAATCTTTTTGATAGAAATAGGCATTTCCGAGGTTATTCAGAGCATCCAAATATGCAGTATCAATTTTTACAGCTTTTTGATAATTAAAGATAGCTTTTTCATAAAGTCCTAAATCCACGTAAATACCTCCCAGGCTATTGTAAGGATAGGCAGATGATGGATCAATTTTAATTGCTTTTTGACAATATAGGACTGCATTATCAAATTCGTTTTTCGCATCATGAAATAGTTTGCTATTATTCAATCCTGCCTCTTCATATAACGAGCTTAACCATAGGTAGTTGTTTATATCAAGACTATCAACTGAAAGTGCTTTGTAATAATTTATTTCAGCTTTTAAAGTATCTCCTCTATAATAATATACATCTCCTAATGTTCTGTAAAGTGAAGCATCGTCCGGGTTTTTTAGTATCCCTTTATTAAGGTAATAGATACTGCTGTCTTTAAGATTTACCTTATTGAACAATCCGGCTACAACCAGGTAGGCCCGTGCGAAGCCTGAATCGCATTCCATAGATTTTTTTACATACTTTTCTGATATTTTAAAGTTCTGATCGGCTATTGAATTATGGGTCATGAGTGTAGCGGACAAACTTCCCATGTTGCAATTGGCATATCGGTCGCATGGATTAATTGACAGCGCTTTTAAAAAATATTTTTTTGCCGAATCAAGCGTTTTATCACTGGAGTAGAGAACCCCAATGTTTTGAAATGCCAGGGCGTCAAGGCTATCTAACCTCACGGCTGCACTATAATGCATAATAGCAAGCTTATTATTTTTCTTTTCACTATAAAAGTTAGCAAGGTCGTTTTCCGGTTCAGCCCATTTTGGGGCCAGCGCAATCGCCTTTTTAAAATATATTTCACATGAATCATTCTTTAGGTCATATAGAACGTGTCCTAACATTAAATAATTATATGCTGCCATACTGTCTTTTTTAATTGCTTTTTTTAAAAGAACAATGGCTTGTCTCCTTTTTGAAACGTTATTAATCTGATCATAGGAGGCTGCTTTCAAAAAATATAATTTCGGATATATCGACTCTAATAATTCAGGGTCGCTATTCAATAACTTAACTGCCTGCTCCATCATTTCTGCAGCTTTACCAAAACCTGTTAAAGTAAGCGTCTTCATTCGATCAATCTGCTCTGCCACGCCGATTGGTATATTTTTTTGTCCGTCTTTATTTGCTGTGCCTTTTTTATTATTGGTAAATTCATTTTCCATACGTTGAATATGAACAATACCTTTACCACTAAGAAACAGGTTTATCTTTTCCTGCCCGAAGTTAATAAACTCAGTAGCCAATGAATATTTAGCATCGTCGGTTATGGATTGTGACGGCCATTTTTCCTCCATTTTGTTATAAAAATATTCTGCAGAATTTTTACCTGAAAGGTTACCAGTTTTTATGGCTGCTATAAACTTATTGTCAAGGGCTATTAAAGCCGTATCAGCAACACTGCCTTCGGTAACTGCTTTTTTACCGGGCTTTTTATTTATTACGGCTACCATATTGCTGTTCCCCTTAGTTTGCTGCAGCATACTTTCAGTAAGTTTCCAATTAGCATAAGTGCCGCTATCAACTACCGCTATTGTTTCCAGGTCTTTATCCGGCGGCAGAAAAACCGGCACCTGATCAGTGTTAAATAAGTTTTTGGCGTCTTTGCGAACATGGTTTTTTACATAGCTTGTAATTTCTTCAAGCGATACCTTACCATCATGGTCGGCGGCATCTCCTTCTTTATCAGCATCACCGCTTAACCCGGCAACCAGGTACCATGTAAACAAGCCATGCCCGTTACCTATCTTAGGGCTCTCAATAGCCGACTGACCTGCACCCGTGGAAAGCATAATGATTTCACCTTCCTTTTGTTCGGCAATTGACTGTACATAATTTACGAAATTTTGCTGCCCCTCTTGTCCACCAGGCAGATCATTGGTACGGCAAGCGTCTACAATTAACAATACTTCCACTTTTTTTGCGATAAGCGGTTTAATAAATAAAGTTTTCACATGATACATTTCGATACGGCCTGTTGCCAAATAATTGTTAATATCATTATTAGGGGTACAATCATAAGGAAGTAAAAAATAATTATCTTCATTC
>Ga0207002_1127_pt1 | contig 13938 bp, 11 predicted proteins | sample Alteio_BWMinCont_88_FD_153473 | JGI IMG/M metagenome (GOLD analysis project Ga0207002, IMG submission 153473) | Enriched cells from forest soil in Barre Woods Harvard Forest LTER site, Petersham, Massachusetts, United States -... | ecosystem: Environmental > Terrestrial > Soil > Temperate forest >...
TTGTTTTCATGGTCCAGAGTGTATTTGATTTCAAGCAGATCGCAGCAGAATTTTGGGTTTTCGATATCCCCGCAGTTTTCTTTTTGAATAAATTTTTTTTGAGAATATTTTACAAAAAAATAACCTAAAGTCGGCAAAATAAAAAAAATAAGGCTTGAAAGCGCACTTGCTAAATATTTTTTCTTCATGCTTTCTGTCAGGGGTTCTTTTTCGGATAAAAAAACACAGGTCACAATTGCAAATGTGATTAAACCTAAGACGTATGAAAATTTAAAATAGTGATTTAAACTTTCCTTTGAGACTCTTCTTCGAATTGGAATTTCATAAAGGCAGTCGTTCTTGCATTCAAGGACAACATCGCTGGATAGGGTTGCTGAACTGTGCATAAGATGTTTTTGACAGGCGTTGAGAGTGTTTTGAACTAACCTTTTTGATATTTTTCCTTCGTTTGTCATAAACTGACTGTCGCAAATGAAGGAAATAAAATCCAATTCAATAATATGCCGGTGCCGATTTAAAGACAAATAAGGGTTCAGCATGGCCACTGTTTTTTCAATGATTTTATCTTGTCTTTTAAACAGTGTGGCAAGAACAATCTGTAATTTGTGATCTGGAATAAACTCAAGAAGCAAATTTTGAACGTCTGCTGGAAAAAGTTCCAGTTCCGATTCTGTGGTTTGAATTGGAATTTGAGGTGGAAAAGGACTGTGCTTTCGTGGGACAGAATGCGGATGCGGTGGGCGTGGTGGTGAAACTGGAGAGCGTGGGGACACAGTGAACAACATAACAAGCTCCTTCGCAAATTCGTTACGAAACGTAACATGATGCCAAAAAAAAATCAAAAATTTGATTTTTGTGTTACCTTGTTTTAAGGTAAAAGTAAGGTTTTTTTCAAAACAAAAAATTAAATTTAAAAGGACTGTGTATGAAAATGACATCGTACGGGTATTATGCCGCGCTTTTGTCATTCGGTGCTTTTTTGGTGATGGGTTCATGCAAAAACAGTCATGGTGGTAAGGAAGATCAAAGCAGCAACGGTGGAAGTGGGCTTCCACCGGTTGACAAATTGGAACGTTTTGCCGTGTACAATGGTTGCAATGAGCCTGTGTGGTTGCATCAAGATGACGCGCACAAAATAGGCAATCATCAGAATTTTAAATTGCAGCCCGGTGCGTATTTGAATTACCAAATACCCGATGAAGGGTTTGAAAGTTTTCGTTTGGTCCCGCGACTTGGATGCGATGAAGATGGAACCCATTGTGACATTGGGGAATCGGACGGCAGTTGCAGTCGGTACAACAATTACGGTGGTTGTCAGCCCCCCATTGACAGCAAAATAGAAGCCACATTTGGCTGCATGGATAAGGACAACAATTGCGCTGTGAAAGGTTCATCATATATCAATGGCAGTGCCGTGGATGGGTTTACAATTCCCTTTGAAGTGAAAATTTACAAATCTTTGCATGATGAAACAAACCCAGCTTGTGAGTCTTCCAGCGCGTTTCATTTGAATAAAAATGAATGCCCTGAGGATGAAAATTTAAGCACAAACGAACTTTATAAACAGTACGATCACGTCAATCTCAAGGTGCTGAACCCTGACCCAGCTCATTTAAAAAATCATGACCATGCACTGGTGGGGTGTTTTGCCCCGCACACAGCATTGACCTACCCCACTTGGGGTGGGCATGGGGTTGGCAAAAATGATGGCGGCAGCACAAATAACCCGCCCTTCGATGACAGGGTTATTTTTTATTCCAATCCCTATGGGGATTGCGATGTGAATGGAGCTGAAGGACAATCTTGTCCGAAAATAGGCAAATGTGATCCTAAAGATAAAAAATTTGGACCAAATAACAATGCGGTTTTTAGAAAAATACAGGAGTATTGTAGAGACAAAAATTTCCCCGATGTGGGAGATCTCGCTTGTGGCTCCTGTGCTGCTCCCGAAAATGTATCTAGCAAGATTGCCCATGGTTTGACACAAACTCGAGACGGATATCATTTCGGGCACAATTTAGCCCCCATTTTGAACACACACTACGTGAATTATGTGCACACCTATTCCGAAGTGTATGCGTGGCAATACGACGATGCCAAGGGCACCCGCGTGTGCAATTCGCCCCATTCAAAGGTGCTGTTTGTGCTGTGCTCAGAAAAAAATCCGCATTAAATCCATCCCTTCAACCAGTAGCCTAAAATTCCCGCATATTCATGCAACAAGGCAATTGTGTTGTTTGCGTTGTTCAGGTTTAAAAATCCGCCGCCATTCAATAGGCTTGATGTGGCAGCCACAGGGCAAACATCGAACCCTTGTTTTTCAAAGGTCATCTGTGCCCGTTTCATATGAAAGGAATTTGTGATCAAAATGATATTTTTTTGCAAATGGTGTGTTTCAAAAATGTGCAGCGTGTAGGTCGCATTTTGATAGGTGTTTTTGCTGCTGTTGTCCAAAAAAACAGAAAGGCCATCGGTGTCCTGTGCATCAATGTAAAAGGTGTATTTTTTAAGGACCTGAGCTTCGCTTTCCGTAGCATATTCCGATGTGACACCACCGGAAAAAACAAGTGGCCATGTTTCGTTGTTTATAATTTGATGACGTTGAATGTGTTTTAAAACCTGAACAAGGGTAAGCACGCGGCTTAAACTGGTGGGTGTGGGGTACCCCTCTGCAAACGATCCTCCACCAAGCACCACAATGCCCGAGGCACGATTTACGCAGTTTAAAAAAGGCTCCTTGACAATTTCCTGTGGCGAAAGACTTTGTTCCCTTGCGGAAATCAAAGAATTCAGTAAAAGGTGAGGGGTGGCATAAAAGCACATTGTGACAAACACAAGCAGTGTTCCTATGAGAAGCCGTTTTAAAATTGTGTGCATGTGGATCCTTTATAGAAAAATATGAACACATCACCATAAGGAAACAAAACAATGATCTCAACTCAACTGCAAAAATATTTAGATGAGTACGAGGAAAGCCACAAGCACAGTGTGAATTTAACCATTCATAAAATTGCCATTCCCTTTATTGTGTTTCACTTTTTTGCCATGTTCAGTTGGATAACCGTATTTCACTTTCACAGTTACGTTATTACATTGGGCGAAGTGGCCGCAGTTGTCTTGTTTGTTTTTTATTTGGGTTTGAATATAAAATATGCAATTTATATGGGAATTTTTGTTGTGCTGTGCCTGTTTGTGGCATCGAAAACACCCGTGTGGTGCGTTTTGACCATTGCGGTTGTGGCGTGGGGTGCGCAGTTTTTAGGGCATGGTGTGTGGGAAAAAAAATCTCCAGCCTTTTCTAAAAACTTGGTGCAGCTTTTGATTGGACCTATTTTTGTTATGCATGAGCTGAACTTATAAATTAAAACGTGATGTCATGAGGAACAGCTCCTGTCGGAAATGTCGCAGGGGTAAGAGGGGCAAGTGAAGAAGTGTATTGGGAAACTGTATTGTCACCCGCATTTATAACGTACACATAGTACCCCGTGCTATCGACTGCGATGGCAGCTGGGTTATTTCCTGTCATGGCAGAAGTGACTAAAGCTATTTGCGGATTCTGGTTATCATCAAACATGCTATAGACATGGATAAAATTTGTGCCCGATGCGGAATTGACTGTGGTCGCGTAGAAGTAATTACTCCCTGGATGGAATGTTATTGCTGTAGGAACTCCCATTTCTACAGGAAAGACGAGCGAGCTCCCATACGGTGTTAACACACCAGAAGGATTTTGATTAAAAGCGCTGATGCTTGGTGTGCTATTGACGTTTAAAACCAGAATGTGTTGTCCATCGGGATCGGGCAAAATACGATAAGGAGTCCCGATGCCTGTAACAGGCGCTATTGAGGTTGGTGTTAAGACGCCGCTTACGCTTTGATAGGTGTAAATAACATTATTTGTACTGTCGGCAATATAGGCATATGTCGCAGTGGCACTGTATAAGCCAGAAAATAGAGCAGTTTGCAAAGAAAATGCAATACTTTGCGGAGAAGACACAGAAATATGGCTGACAGCCATATAGGATAACACACCATTTGTGACGTTAAATTCAGTTACTGTATTGCTGATGCCATTTGCAGTATAAGCATACTTTCCTGAGGGATCGAATATCAATTTTCCTGTTGAAGTGTATTGGTCAGAAATTGTTCCCAAGGGGGTTGGTGTGAGTAAAGGCGAGACGTAATCAAAGGTATGGAGCAAGGGATAAATTTGATAATTGATAGAGAAATTCGTGATTGGGGAATTCAGAATGTACGAGCTTATGACTTCACTCCCAGTTGAAGTTTGGCTAATGGCATACAAATATTGATCTGTTGGGTCGGTGCTTACAAATGTCGGAGTGGGTACAGCTTTTAAAAAAGAAACTGACTGATAATACAATGCACCTTGGTTTTGGTTGTTATCATAATCATAATACAAAGAAAGGGTGCTATCTGTTAAATTTGAAACCACAACTGCTTCGGGTTGAATCACGGTTATTTTTACTGGAAATAAAATTGGGGAATTAAATAAATTGCCGTTTGCATCTGTATAACCCACATTAATTACGACATCGCCGACATCTGTTGCTGTGAAAAGGCCTGTTTGATCGATGGAGTCTTTAGCGACGGTACCTACGCCATTTGTATTTGCGCCCACACATGTCCACTTAAAGTTTTGGGTATTGGAATTAGATGGATAGCTCACATAAGTTGTTCCATTTTCATTGAGTATTGCAGTCAATTGAAGTGTGTGTCCTAAAAAAACCACAGAGTTTAATGGAGTGACAAGCAATGGGAAGGATGGAACAATCGGTACAGACGTCGTGCCGATCTGGAGGGCACAATTTTCAAACAAAAACCCAGCAGTTGCAACGATCAAAATAAACAAAGCCAAAAATGACAGGCGTATTTTTTTTGATTTCATCAGCAGACCTTTTTATTCAAAAGTAATGAGCTTATATTTGAGATAGAGTGAGAGTTCTGATGATATCAAATTTTTATTTTATTGTGTAGAGGTCAGGGCCCGCGTTACAAAATACTGGGCTCCCGCCAAGGTTTGCCATTGAGCTGCTCTAAGATGAGAAAATCTCCTTCACGTCCAATCACATGGTTTGGTGAGATAGGAATTTTTCCAGTGGGAGTGTCCAAAACATACTGTGGGATAGCAAACCCCGTGGTTGTGCCACGCAGCTTACGCATAATGTCCAAACCCTTTTCAATAGAAATGCGCAAATGTTCTGTCCCTTCCACAATCTGTGGGTGGTAAACATAGTAGGGCCGTACACGCATTTTAACCAAACCGTTGAGCAAAATACGCATTTTATTTTCATCGTCGTTGATGTTTTTTAAAAAGACCGATTGATTCCCCACAGGAATGCCACGCTTGAGCAGGGTGTCAATGGCGCAGGCAGCTTCGGGGGTCAACTCTTGTGCCGTATTAAAATGGGTGTTTATCCAAATGGGATGATATTTTGCAAGCATATCGGCAAAGGCATCTGTAATTCTGTAAGGTAACGAAACAGGTGTGCGCGTGCCAAAGCGAATAATTTCCACATGCTCAATTTTGCGAAGCTCGCGCAAAATATGTTCGATGGCGCTGTCATTGGCAATGAAGGGATCGCCGCCCGTGATCAGCACATCACGAATGTCTGTGTTGTTTTGAATGTATTCAAGGCCTGCTTGAATAATTTTTGGATTAAAGTGAAGCCCCTCTTCGCCATCGCGGCGTTTGCGAAAGCAATAGCGACAATAAACAGGGCAGAGCTGTGCAACACACCAGGCCACACGGTCTTTATAAACATGAACCATTTCTTTGACAGGTGAATTTGAAACCTCTTGCAAAGGATCGGGAACACCGTGTTTGTCTGTCAGCTCACGAAGCGAGGGCATCAGTTGCAAACGAATGGGGTCGTTTTCATTTTTAAAGTCGATTAAAGAAACAGAGTAGGGACTTATTCCCGCATGAAATTTGTGTTCTAGGGCGCCAAAGGCTTCGCATTCTTGCTGTGACAACTGAAAAATATTTTTAATGTCGCTTGCAGACTGAACCTGGTGCTTCATTTGCCAATGCCAACTTGAAAATTGCTCTTCACTGACATTAAAAAAACGTGCGCCTATCTGTGTCACAGATGTTTTGTTTGTGGCACAGCGTACGTGAAAATCAGTGGGTGTAAAAAGTGATGACATTGGAAATGGTCACATGTTGGCCACAAGGGCTTTTGCAAATTCAGAGCATTTGACCTCGTGACTGCCGGGCAGTGTGCGCGCAAAATCGTAGGTGACAATTTTTTGTTCAAGGGTTTTTTCAAATGCACGGGCAATCATGACAGCAACTTCATTCCAACCCATGTGTTCAAACATCATATTGCCGCTTAAAATAACCGATCCTGGGTTAACTTTGTCGAGCCCTGCATATTTTGGAGCTGTTCCGTGTGTGGCTTCAAAGAGCGCGTAGCCATCACCAATATTGGCGCCAGGAGCAATGCCAAGGCCACCCACCTGTGCCGCAAGGGCATCGGACAAATAGTCTCCGTTTAAATTTGTGCAGGCAAGAACTTCGTATTCATCGGGGCGCAAAAGAGCTTGTTGGAACATGTTGTCAGCAATGGCATCTTTGATCATCAATTTGCCTGCAGGTGCAACACCATTGCACTCGTCCCAGGTCACGCATTGGTCACGAAATTCTGTTTTGGCAACTTCATAACCCCAATCGCGAAAAGCTCCCTCGGTGAATTTCATAATGTTGCCTTTATGCACGATGGTCACACTTTTGCATTTGTGTTTTAAAGCATACTGAATAGCCGCGCGCACAAGACGTTTCGAGCCAAATTCACTGATGGGTTTTATGCCAAGGCCAGTGTCTTCGCGGACTTTTTTGTGAAGGACCGTTTGTAAAAATTCACGCAGTTTTTTTTGCTCTTCGCTTCCTGCTTTAAATTCAATGCCCGCATAAATGTCTTCGGTGTTTTCACGAAAAATACACATGTTCACCTTTTGTGGTTCGCGCACAGGGGAAGGCACATTTGGGTACCAGCGCACAGGGCGCACGCATTGGTACAGATCGAGCACCTGGCGCAAGGTCACATTCAAACTGCGGATGCCGCCACCCACGGGTGTGGTGAGGGGCCCTTTGATAGCCACGCGAAATTCTTTGATTGCGTCGATGGTTTCGCTGGGAAGCCAATCGTTGTGCTTTTGAAACGAGGCTTCGCCTGCAGGAACTTCAACCCAGTGAATTTTTTTTTGTCCACCATAGGCTTTTGCAACAGCGGCATCGAACACAAGCTGAGAGGCAGTCCAAATATCAGGACCTATCCCATCGCCACGAATAAAAGGAATAATGGGGTTGTTTGGGACAGTGAGTTTTCCTTGTGCATTTGCTGTAATGGCTTGGCCATTTTGTGGAATAGAGATGAGTTTATACGTCATGGGTGTGCCTTTGTGTGTGGATGTTAAGAAAAAATAAGCCCTACTTTATGGACAGCGTATCAATTAAAGTTTTTTTCCAGAGTCGTTATAGCGGCTAAAAAATCGTCCGGCAAGGGTGCCTGAAACTGAAATTTATTGCCTTTGAATTCAAATTCAATGTGGCTTGCATGGAGCATATGTCTGAGCGCAATGTGCAAATGTCTGTGACCGTAAATATTTCTGGCGTAGGTTTTGTCGCCCGCTACAGGGCACCCTATGGCCAAAAGATGCACGCGCAGCTGGTGTGTGCGCCCGGTTTGTGGAAAACACTCAATGTGTGACATGTCATTTACAGAATAGTTTTTGATCACCTGGTAGTCCGTGTGTGCCAGCTTGGCGTCGCGCAGTGGTGTCGCGCTGTTTGTGATAGCAAAGTAGCAGTTTTGTCGTGCACGATCTTTTGCAATGGGAAATGAAATGCTCCCTTTGAGGCTTTTGGGGACATGAAAACACAGCGCATGATAAATTTTGTGTACTTTTTTTTCACGGAACAGATCTTCCATTTCTTTTTGTGCATTTTTGGTTTTTGCGATCAGCAAAATACCCGAGGTTTCTTTGTCGAGTCTGTGAACCAAAAACAAACGGTCAAGCTTAAATTTTTGTGGATTCGATTTGTTCAAAGCGTGTATGATGGTGTCCTTACTTGACTCAAGTGTGGCTTGTGTGGCAATGCAGGCAGGTTTGTTGACGACCAAAAAATCGTCATTTTCAAACAAAACGACGTCGGCTGAAAGAGGGGTTTTTTTGTTACTTTTTTCATTCCAGAAAAGTTCAAGCTTGTCTCCTTCGTAAACGGCGAATTTTGCAACAGAGACCCTTTTTTTGTTAAGATAAGCGCCACCGGCGTCAATAATCTCTTTTATTTTTTTGCGACTTATGTCGTTAAAAAGGGAAGATGCGACAATGTCAAAACGCCCGTTGTGGTGCGAGCCCGTTACTTTTGCTGATTTGGATTGCATTTTTTTAACTTTGCATAAAGATGAAATGAAAAAATAAAACTTGGCTGGAAAGTCAACATTGTTTTTGATATGCTTTCCGCTCGTTGTGAATATAAGAAAACCTTCAACTTTTAAAGAGAAAACTGCAATGGGGTTGAAAAGAGAGATCTCAAAGAGCAATATGCTGTTTCTTTCTATCGGATCAATAGTGGGTTCGGGGTGGCTTTTTGGATCGTACTACACGGCGCAAATTGCGGGTCCTGCGGCCATTCTTTCGTGGATTTTAGGCGGTTTCTTTATCACAATCATAGCCCTGCCATTGGCAGAACTGGGAACCATGTTTCCCTTAGCCGGGGGTTCCGTTACGTTTTCGATCGTCAGTCATGGCAAAATGTGTGGGTCTATTTTTAGTTGGATCACCTGGCTGTGGTCTATGGTTGTGGCTCCCATCGAAGTGCAGGCTATTTTGCAATATGCGTCCAATTATATTCCAAACGTTATCAATACACATTCGCAGACACATTCGCTGACGACAACGGGATTTTTTCTAGCAGCTGTCCTTATGATTGTGCTGTGTGCTGTCAATATGGTTGGTGTGAAACTCATGGCCAACGCCAATCGTTTTATTGTGTTGTGGAAACTTGCAATTCCTTTTTTAATTGCACTTCTTTTGTTGACCTACAGACCTCACCTTTCAAATTTAACAGCCTATGGTGGTTTTGCTCCTCAGGGTTTGATTGGTGTGTTAAACGCCATCTCTACAGGTGGAGTGGCCCTTTCGTTTTTTGGGTTTCAAACCGCAATTTTTTTAGCAGGAGAAGCCAAGAACCCACAAAAATCAATTCCATTTTCCCTCTTTGGATCTCTTCTGATATCAACGGTATTATATGTGGTTTTACAGCTTGGTTTTGTTTTGTCTGTAAATCCTGCTTCACTGCAAAATGGGTGGAGCAAAATTATTTTTGATGGTGCCGCAGGACCCTTTGCGGGAATTTTTGTTTCCTTAGGATTGGTGTGGGCGGCAAAAATTCTTTACTTCGATGCTATTTTGTCTCCCTTTGGCACAGCTGTGGGGTATGTGGCGGCAAGTTCGCGCATTTTGTATTCTATGAGTTTACAGGATGATGCTCCCCGTGTGTTGTCAAAGACAAACCGTTTTTCCATTCCCTGGCTCGCCATTCTGGTGAATTTTGTTTTGGGGATGCTGTTTTTTCTTCCTTTTTCAGGCTGGCAAGCGATGGCCGCTTTTATCTCTGCGGCAATGGTTTTGTCCTTGGTACCTGGACCCGTCTGTCTTCTTGTTTTTCGAAAAAAATTCCCCACACACACGCGTCCCTTTGCTCTGCCTTATGCCAGCATCCTGTGTTTTGCTGCATTTTATTTGTGCTCACTGCTGTTGCATTGGACAGGCTGGGATACGGTGAAGAAGCTTGAAATTGCAGTGGGTATAGGGATTGGTATTTTTCTTGTGTCCTATTTTTTAAATCCGCAGAAAAATAAAGAACCTCTTCATGTGAAGTCTTCTTTGTGGCTGTTTCTTTATTTGATTACAGCTGGGGTGTTTTCTTATTTAGGTGAATTTGGCGGTGGAATTGGTGTGTTGTCTATGAAGGTCGATTTCTTGTTACTTTTTGTATCGAGCGTTATCATCTTTATTTTTGCACAAAAAACCATGCTTGAAGCAGAAAAATACAAAGAATTGCTTGATGTCTCTGAAACGCAACTCAATGAAAAAAATGACAGTTCTTTCTATAAGACACGCGAAGCAGCCAGTTGAATGTGGCGACCCTTACGGGATTCGAACCCATGTTTCCACCGTGAAAGGGTGGTGTCCTGGACCAGCTAGACGAAAGGGTCAAAGTACAAAATTTCACTTGACATTCTTCTGTTACTCCACTTTAATGACCTGCGCAAAGGCATTCTTCGCCTCAATTAGAAGCCATTCTCGCGATTGCTTCACAATCAACATCTGTGCAAATATCTTTCAAAAGGCTTTCAAATTTTTAAATTTATGCGGTTCTTTTCATGTTAGAAAAATACAAATCGGAAAAACTTGACGTTCTTTCCACAGAAACCGGGACGCGGCCTGCTGAACTTGTGGATGTCGATTGGCTTGTAGCTCAACCACTGCTTCCATTTTTAATGCAAGCTCTTCCCCCTCAGTTACTTTATCGCAGTCTCGTAAATCATGGTTTTGAAGACTCTCTCGAGGTCATTGAGTGGCTGCGCGGGAATCAGCTGCAGAAGGTGCTCGATTACGATCTTTGGGAAAAACCCATCGGCGGCAGTGTGGAAGATGTCTCTGGAAATTCTTTTTTGAACTGGATCACTCTGTGGTCAGAAATTAGCGATGAATTTGCAGCGGAGCGTTTTTTTGAGTTGGAAGAGGAAACTCTCACTCTGACTTTGACAAAAATTTTAGAGATTATTCCCCTCGGTTTAAGCCGAACCGCCGATGATGCCTGTCAAGACACAGGAGAAGATGCGTGGCAAACACCTGATAAAAAATTCTTTTTAAGACTTCGTAAGCCTTATGAGCATGCGCTGCATACGATCAAAAATTTTATAGACAGCCTTTATGCAAACAGCATTGCCTATGCGGGCAGTGTGCTGAGTTACGCAGCGATGCTCGTGCGCGAAGAGTCTTTGGAAATGGGTTTGCGTCGGCGTGCGGGGCGTTTGTGTGATCAGGGTTTTGTCGATGCACACGAGGCACGGGATATTTTATCTTTAAAGAAATTTGGTGATTTTAAAAAAATAATTGCAGAACAAAAAGAACTTGAGAAAAAAAGACAGCTGGCACGGCAAAAATTGGCATCTGTGGATGCCGCTCACAATGCAAAGCACCAGCAGCACAATCCCGAGGTGTTTGACAATATTGTGCAAATGTTTTCACAGTTCACCGCCGAGGAAGGTGTGCAACACATGCAGCTTGCCTTATCTGCAGAGACCTTAAAGCAGATTGCGGGATCGCAAAATACAGCCGTAGAATATTTTTATGACGACGATGAATTTGTAAACACTGTGGCAGAAGAAATTGTGGAAAAATGCAATGGGCTGCTGTTAAAAAGAGAAGTGCGCAATGCAAAGTTAAACACAGGGCATTTGCTGATTGACAAGGTCTTCGCTTTTTTAGCAGAACATGAGCAGGAAAGTCTTTTGTTTTTAAAAGAGCGTTTGGCATTTATTTCCAATGTTCTGGCTTCAGGCACAACAGGCTTTGTGGGTGATGACGCGTTGGGACGACTCGTTTCGGTTGTCAAAGGTGCTTTGAATATTGGTCTTGAAATGTGTTTTGCAGCCCCTTCGGAATATGAACTGAATTTAGAATTTACGACAGACAATGTGCAAAAAGGGTGTGTGTGTGTGCAAAGTTTGGGAGTGGAATTTTTATTTCAGCTGGGTTGGAATGCCATTGGAACCCTTGCTGCACCTAAAGAAAAAACAGGCGTTGTTATTCCCATGTATCCCAAAATGCTCGATGATATGTTGCAAAATAAAACGCACGTGACGCAAAGCGTGCGTCCGTTTGAAACCCTTTCCGATATAGAAAATGTGAAAAAAAATGGAAAAAATCTTTTATCTTTCCTCTGAAAAAATGAATTCTGTTTGGGCCACCCAAGAGCTTTCAAAAATAAATGCGCTTATGAATAAAAAACATGCCTTGTCTTTGAATGATGAGTGTTTTTCTATTCAAGCTGAGTGCAACGAAGCACAAATTCAGCTGTGTGTTTCCTTAAATAAAGATGACAAAAGCACAATTTATCCCATTGAATGTGTTTTTATGAAAGAGGAAGGCGAGAAGGTTGTTGATGCTGAAATCACTGTTTTAATGCTCGATTATCTGGATGTGTACTGGACTGAATATTTTTCCAGCGACCGAAATGTTTTTTGCACCTTAGATTGGTCCGCTCATCTTTGCGAGGAGCATCGTTTTTATGTGCGCGGTTTTGTGCGCCACAAAGCTTTGGAAGATGAAGCCAATGCTTTGCTTGAAGAAATGGGTCACGGTCAGTATCACATCGAACCTATTTCAATCGAGACATGAGCATGACAAAGAAAAAAGTTTTGGTGGCCATGTCGGGTGGTGTGGACAGCTCTGTCAGTGCGGCTCTTTTGGTCGAGCAAGGTTTTGAAGTGATTGGTGTGACCATGCAGCTTTGGGACTATTCCAAAAATGAGCAAAGCTGTGATCCCAATAAAAAGTTTGACACCTGTTGCAGTTTAGACGATGTGGCCGATGCCCGCATGGTGGCCCACCGTTTGCAAATTCCTTTTTATGTTTTTGATTATCAAGACAGCTTTAAAGAAAATGTTGTGGATTATTTTGTAGATGAATACATCAAAGGGCGCACGCCAAACCCTTGTGTGGCCTGCAATACCTTTTTAAAATTCGACCTGCTTTTAGAACGTGCACAGCGTTTGGGGTGCGATTTTGTGGCCACTGGGCATTATGCACAGATTGATTATTGTCAAGACACACAGATGTACATTTTGCGCAAAGGTGTGGATGCCCAAAAAGACCAGAGTTACTTTTTGTATTCTTTAACACAAGAACGTCTTTCAAAAACACTGTTTCCATTGGGACACATGACAAAACCGGAAGTGCGTGTGTTGGCAGAAAAATATGGTCTTGTGAATGCTCAAAAAAAAGAAAGCATGGAAATTTGTTTTATTCCAAACCATGACTATGCAAAGTTTATTACCAACACCGAAAAGAAGCAGAATATTATTGCAGGCTTTCTTGTGCATGAAGATGGCACAGAGCTGGGAAAACACGATGGCATTCACAATTTTACAGTTGGTCAGCGCAAAGGTCTTGGTGTGGCTACGGGCTTGCCAATTTATGTGACGCGAATTGATCCTGTGACGGGAACGGTTTATGTGGGAGAAGAAAAGCACTTGTATCGCAGTGGTTTTTCGTTTCAAAAGTTTCATCTTGTAAAAGGGAAAAACGATTCTCATCTCGCAGAAAATGAAAAGCAGTATGATGTGAAAATTCGCTACCGTTCTAAGCCTTATGCAGGGATTTTAAAGTGCACTCACGAAACAACCGCATTCTTTTTTAACGAACCACAAAAGTCGGTGACACCGGGTCAGGTCGCGGTTCTTTACAAAGGCGATGAAGTGATTGGTGGTGGTTTTATCAACGAGATTTTTTCATGATGTCACAATTCGATCTCGCGCGATTAAAAAATATCTTTAACACTTTAAATTTAGAAAAAATTGGAAAAATTTTTCCACAGGCACAGGCCTGTGTGGACTGTCTTGGAGACATTCAGGGACACAGGTACCTGGATAAAAAAATTGCTGTGGCAGGTCTTTTGCACAGGTCGGCCTTGGTGTTTTGGCCTCAGAACAAAGAGGGGGTTTTTTCCAACGAGCGGCTCGAGTTTTTAGGCGACGCGTTTTTAAATTTTTTTATTGCACAGGAGGCTCTTTTTCTTCAGCCTTCTTTACAGGAAGGTGAACTTTCACGGCTGCGTGCAGCGATTGTGGGCACACAAAATTTGGCACACAAAAGCCGCATTTTGGGCGTTGGCAACTGTTT
>Ga0207002_1124_pt2 | contig 13916 bp, 12 predicted proteins | sample Alteio_BWMinCont_88_FD_153473 | JGI IMG/M metagenome (GOLD analysis project Ga0207002, IMG submission 153473) | Enriched cells from forest soil in Barre Woods Harvard Forest LTER site, Petersham, Massachusetts, United States -... | ecosystem: Environmental > Terrestrial > Soil > Temperate forest >...
CTTGATCGTATTCGTAGAGAATACGACCACCGACGACGAACGCTTTGTTGCGGTAAATGCCTTCTGTGTTGAGTTGAATCGGCGAATTATCCGGAGGAAGATCAGCAACCTGACCGACCTTTTTGAGATCGACATGGGTGCGTACGAGAATGCTTTTGCAATACTGACAAACCGTCTGCACGCTGCTGGACCATTGGAAAACAATTTTTGCGCCGCAGTTGGGACAGTTCGAGACGGGCTGAGTCATCGTCCGTTGCTCACCTGTTGCACACGCAGAAAAGTCCTCACTCTAAACTCTAGTCGCTGGCAGCCTGGTGGCGCGCCGCTTCGTAGGGGCGCGGAAGCCGCCTTACGGAAACGGACCGTGCATGGAAAAGCTGTTGGAGCGCCGCCTCAAAATTCCATTCGTTGCGTGGAACGCAGCAAAAAAGATTAAGGCAAAGTGAATTGTGCTCGGGAAAGGTGTGGCAGGCGATGTGCGATTCCGCAAGCAGGCAGAGGCCGGTGATGCCCCCCGTGCCCGGAAATTGATGCCACTGCGTTTCGCCGACGGGGCGGAGCTTCATGCCGCGAATCATGCCATGGAAAAGCGTCTCGACCGCGCGAAGGTCGCGCAGCGAATCCGATGAGCAACCGAAGGCCTCGACGACCCACTCGATTCCGCTCATGCTCGTGTCACCACTACGCCTGGGGCTTCCCGCATTCCGGGCAGAATTTGCTGGCGCGCGGGATGGGCTTGCCGCACTCGCTGCAGAATTTTGTGGTCGCGGAGGTTGCTGCGCCTGCGGCCGCTGGCGCCGCGCCGCCGCCGGCAGGAGCTGGCGAAGTGGATTGTTTCACGGCGTCCATCATTGCTTGGCCCATCGCGACGCCTGCGCCAAGTCCTGCGCCAATGCCAACGGCTCCGCCGCCTTCATTCCCGGCGGCAATCGGAATCGCTTGCGCCACCTGATATTGCGTGAACTTGCCCATATCTCCGAGGACGTTCATGCTGATGCGCTGGTCGAGCACTTTCTGAAGCTCTTCGGGAAGCGAAAGATTTTCGACGACGAAAGTATCGAGCGTCAGGCCATAGTCGGTGAATGCCGGCTTGAGCTGCTCGCTGATTTTTTCGGCGATCGCGCCCTGGCTGGCGGCCATATCGAGAAACGGCACCTGGCTGGCGGCAAATGCGTCTGTCATTTTGGCAATGATGGTGTTGCGCAACTGGCCTTCAAGATCGGCAACGTGATAGATGTCGCGCGTCCCGCTGATTTTCGAGTAAAACGATTTCGCATCGCTAATGTGGTAGGAATAAATTCCGAAACCGCGCAAGCGAATCGCGCCGAATTCTTTGTCGCGGATGGTGATGGGATTTTGCGTGCCCCAGTGCTGATCGGTCTGGATGCGTGACGAAAAGAAATAGACATCGGACTTGAAGGGCGACTGAAACTTTTTGTCCCAGTTCTTGAGGTAAGTGAGAATCGGAAGCGTGTTGGTGTTGAGCGTGTACAGGCCGGGAGCGAAGGCGTCCGCCACTGTTCCTTCGTTCACAAATACGGCCAACTGCGAATCGCGAACGGTGAGCTTTCCGCCATTCTGGATTTCGCGGTCTTGCATCGGATAGCGGTAGGCAAGGATGCCATCTTCCGGCTCCGTCCAATCGATTACGTCAATCCACTGTTTGGCAATGAAATCGCGAAGACTCATGAGGGACCTCCGCTTCCGTCGCGGCTGAATAAAAGCTAAACCATCAGGTAAAAGCGATGCTACGGTGCGGCTCGGAGCATGTCAATGCCATTTGAAAAAAGGCAGCGGCAAAATATTGCGGTTTGTTATGAAGAAAAAAGCAGTTCGACATTTGGTGTGTTAGGGCTTTGTTGCTAGCCCCAAGACCTGGCTAAAAATAGAAACGGAGAATGCGTGCGCCGTGGAACCGAGTGACTTAAAAAAACAAATTAGTCGGTGCGCTGATCAAGCACTTGAAAATTGCGGCTTATTCGTTGGGACTGTCCTTGGCGGATTCCATGATGCCTGTCGCGTGCAATCCGTTAGGGTCATCCAGTTGGAGCTTCACCACTCCGCTCTGAGTGAGAGCAAACCGGAAGTTTGCTTCGGACATTGTGTCAGCCCAAAAGCTGCCCTGGTTCTTTGCGCTCGAGGTATACGTGCCGGCGAACGCCCGCTCTGTGCAGGGCGCCTGTGCGCGGCAAACACTCATCTCGCCGCTGCGCAACTGGCCAGCCCCGTCGGCCACAAACTTACCCGCCACAGACAACCTACCTTCGGCGTCAGAACCGCTCACTAGAAAACTGTAATTCCCCCGCAAATTTTCCTGCGCCTCGATGGCAGGGGTGATGGTTACATGCGCGGCGCCTGGAGCTAGCGCATCGGCCTCCGCGAGTGCGGTGATGGTGATCGGATCGGGGCCCGTTATAACTCCCGGAGCAATGTAGAAGCCTTTTGCGCTGATCGAACCGCAATCCCTTCCACCCGTGCAGTCGGTGCCACCGATGCTCCAGGTAACTTGAGTGTCGGAAGTACCCGTCAGGGTTGAAGTGAACTGTTGCGTGCCGTAAATGGGAATGCTGGCAGTGGCAGGAGAAACAGTCACCGTAATCGTCGCAGGCCTACGGGCATCAAGAACCGCCAGCAAATCCTTCGTCTTAAAGTGACACCCTGTGTTGAGCAGGGCTAGGCCTGCCACAAGAACTGCACATTTTCGCATTTCTTCTCCGCCGTTCGACCTTAGGTGGGCAAAAACAAGCCTGTAGAAGCGTAGCTTGGAATTCGATTATTCCTCAGCGATTCCCCGCGCCATTCCGATACTGGATGCGCAAGTTGCCACCTCTTGCCGTTCGCTCGCCGCGCAGAACGTGGGACAAATTGGCCGCTAACTCGCAGAATACGTTAGAATTAGAAACGGAGGAGTGGGTGAGCGGTTGAAACCGGCGGTCTTGAAAACCGTTAGGCCTGAAAGGGTCTCGGGGGTTCGAATCCCTCCTCCTCCGCCAGCTTTTTCCGTTTTCGGAGCGCCGGCCTCGATGGCGGCTTGTGGCTTCGTTTATACTTACGTATGGGGTGCTGAATGCGGCGCCGCCCTACCCGCTTCTCCCTTCTAAAATAGATTCGCCTGATCTTATGTCTTCTTCCAAAACAATTGTTCGCATCGCGGGGCTCTGGCTGTTCTTCCTTGTCGCTTATGCCAGCGCCTCGCTAGTTCTGCACAGGGGAAGCCACGCGCTCACCGCTTTCGGAGACTTGTCGCAGTGTATTGTGCCGCTCCTCGCGAACGCAGGGCTTCTGCTGAATGCGGGAACTCCGCACTGGCGCAGAAATCTTTTTTGGATGTTGCTCGCCATGGGTTGCACGCTCTGGCTGATCGGGCAATTCGAGTGGACGTACTACGAACTTTATCTGCACCGAGACGTGCCCGAGAACGACCCGGTAGACCTCGTCTTCTTCCTTCGCGGTATTCCCATGATGGCGGCGCTGACCTTGCGCCCGCATCTCAAACGCGGCGAGCTGCGCCTTCGCTTCGGTTATCTGGACTTTGCTCTGCTGCTCACGTGGTGGATCTTCCTCTACGTTTTCATCGTGCTGCCCTGGATGTACGCCGTTCCATCGCTCGCGGAGTACAAATACAATTTCGTCCTTCTTCACAATATCGAGAACATGATCATCGTCGGCGGCTTTGGTTACCTCTGGCTGCGGTCGTCGGGAGCATGGCGAGTAGTCTACGCCAATCTTTTCGGCGCCTCGGCAATGTACATGCTCTCTTCGCTCACCATCAACATCGCGCTGGGATTCGACCGCTACTACACGGGCAGTTTGTACGACCTGCCGATGGTTTCCTCCTTTCTTTGGTTTGCTCTCGCTGGCGTTATCGCCTACAAGAAGCGCGTCGCGCTTGACGCGCCATCGGAGAATGATTTCGACACGGAATCGGATGGCTCCCGCGGAGAGAGTGTCGTGCCTGCGCGTCTGGCCATGGCCGCAGTGATCTCGTTGCCACTATTTGCCATCGTCACGCTCCGATTCGCCCACGGAAATCCTGCCGTCCGCGATTTCCGGCTGCTGACTGTTCTGATCGCCTCCATTCCCCTGGCTCTGCTTGTCTTCCTAAGGACCTATCTCGCCGATGCCGACCGCACGCGCTTACTCTCCCAATCCGAACGGTCCATTGAGAATTTACAGAGACTCCAGGCGCAAATCGTGCAATCTGAGAAACTCGTCTCGCTGGGACAGTTGGCCGCCGGCGCCGCTCATGAAATCAATAATCCGCTGACGGCGATTCTCGGCTTTTCCGATCTGCTGGCGGATGATTCAACTCTGCCTGAAAAGACCCGCCTCACAGCGTCGAAAATTCGCGACCAGGCTCGCCGCACGAAAACGCTTGTCGGGAATTTACTCAGCTTTGCCAGGCAGGTTCCGACGGAACGCACGCTTCTCGACATCAACACCGTGGTGACCAATGCTGTGCAGCTTCGCACGCTCGATTTGCGCACGGGAACTGTGCGGATCGAGCTGCAGCTCGAATCGGTTCTCCCCGGCGTACGCGGCGATGGAAACCAGCTGATGCAGGTCTTCTTCAACATGATCAGCAACGCGGTCGACGCCATGGAAGCGGCGCAGGGCGGCGTCCTCACCATCAAAACCATGCGCGATCGCGCTTATGTCGTCGTGCTGTTTATGGATACTGGACCGGGCGTCAAGGAGCCTCACCGCGTTTTCGATCCTTTCTATACGACCAAGCCGGTCGGCAAGGGCACCGGCCTCGGCCTCAGTATATGTTTTGGCATCGTGCAGGAGCACAGCGGCAGGATTCTTTGCTACAACAGTCAGGAAGGCGGCGCGGTGTTCCGCGTGGAATTGCCGGCAGTCCTCGCGGCTTTGCCCACAAAGGAATCGCTGCTCGCCGCTTCCGCTACAAATCCGCAGAAGCCTTCGTGACCGAACGTCACGGCGGTGCGCGAACGCTTTCGTTCGATCGTCCCGATGTCTGCCGTACTCATGTTAGAGTCTTGTTTCGAACTACATCCAGCAAGCGGGAGCAGCGATGACCGACGCAGCCATCGTGACGCAGAAACTTACTCGGCGCTTCGGCAATTTGACCGCAGTTGACGGCGTCGACCTCACTGTTGCGGCGGGACAATTTTTCGGTTTTCTCGGCCCTAACGGCGCGGGCAAATCGACGACCATCAAGATGCTCACCGGGCTGCTGGCTCCGAGTTCTGGGCGCGCCGAGCTTCTCGGGCTGGACTTCGCTGCGCATCCTGTTGAAGTGAAACGCCAAATCGGCGTCGTTCCCGAAGGCATGGGCCTCTTCGAACGATTGACCGGCTCCGAATATCTTCAGTTCGTTGGCCGAATGTACGGCCTCGACCGTCCTACAACGCAGCGACGCTCCGAAGAGTTGCTCGATTTCATGCAGCTCTCCGATCGGCCGAAATCTTTGATCGCGGACTATTCCCACGGCATGCAGAAAAAACTCGCGCTGGCTGCGGCGGTGATTCACGGTCCGCGCATTCTTTTTCTCGATGAGCCGTTCGAAGGCGTGGACGCTCTTGCCGCAGGCGCGCTCAAAGCGCTTCTGGGGCGCATGACCGAACGCGGCGTCACTATCTTTCTTACTTCGCACGTTTTGGAAATAGTCGAGCGCCTCTGCAGCCATGTGGCCATCATTCACAAAGGCAGGCTCGTTGCGCAGGGTTCGCTGGAAGAGTTGCGCGCAGGCATCGCCGGCGAAGAGGGAAGCAAAACAACTCTCGAGCAGATTTTCCTCTCTATCGTGGGCCAAGATGGCGCCCAGCGGCCACAACTCGAGGAACTATCGTGGCTGATGTAGCTCAACTCCCCGGTGTTTGGGAACAAATCCGGCTCGTCGCCGGGCTCCGATGGCGGATTCTGGGAAACAATCTCCGCAAGAAGCACAACCAGTGGGATTTGATTGGAATGATTTTCGCCGGCATTTTCGCCGGGTTGTTCGTGATCGGTCTGTCCATTGCATTTTATTTCGGCGCGTATGCGTTTATGTCGAACGGCCGTGAAGCCTGGATCGCATTGCTTTTCTGGGGAATTTTTCTATTCTGGCAGCTCTTTCCTGTTTTCACGGCTGGGTTTGGCGCCGGTTTTGAATTTCGCACTTTGCTGCGATTTCCACTTAGCCTGCGCGCATTTTACATCATCGGTCTCGCTTACGGAGTGGCGGATTTTGCGGCGCTCGCCTCTATCTGTTGGCTGACGACCATGATCATCGGCGCAACCGTGGCAAACCCTGCCGTCCTGCCCGCCATGCTACTGATCTCCGCGCTCTTCCTGCTGATGAACATCACGCTCGAGCGCACGATTGGTTCCTGGCTCGAACGCATCCTGGCTCGCCGCCGTGCGCGGGAAATGTTCTTTGCATTGTTCATTCTTTTTGCCGTCTCCGTCCAGTTCATCAATCCACTGGTGCAAAGATACGGCCGCACAGCACAGCCTTGGGTCAAACAAGTTGTCCCCTACCTGTCTGTTTTTCCGCCGTCGCTTGCGGGCCACGCCATTGCAGGCGCCGCACAGCACAATTTCACGGACCTTCTCCTCGGCGCGGCAGGCATTTCGGCTTACTTGTTGCTGTTCAGCGTTTTTCTCTGGCTGCGCTTCGCCACCCAATATCGCGGCGAGGAACTGAGCGAATCAGCCGCACCTGCTCGCGCGATAGCTCGTCCTGTTTCCCGTACGGGCGAAAAGTCGGACGCTCTCCGTTTGCTCACGCCGCAAGTCGCCGCCGTCCTTCGCAAGGAGTTCCGCTACCTTACGCGCAACAGCTTCGCCTTTTTTCTGCTGATTATGCCTCCCGTGTTTGTACTGCTCTTCACCACGCAGTTCGCGGGCAGGCATCCTACGGCCACGAAGCATCCCGTTTCAGCCGAGTTCTTTTTCCCCGGCATGATGGCCTATCTCCTGTTGATTTTGATGGCCCCGGCCTATAACAGCTTCGCTTACGACGGCAAGGGCATCCAAACATTTTTCACCGCGCCGGTAAGTTTTCGCGAAGTTTTTCTTGGAAAAAATCTTCTGCAAGCCGGGATGCTGGCTTTTGAATTGACGCTTTCGATCGTTGCATTTTCCTACCTGGTGGGACTTCCTTCGTTGCCCGTTCTGCTGGCCACGCTGGCCGCGATCATATTCAACGTCGCGGGACAATTGACCATTGCCAACTGGTCCTCCCTGTCCTTCCCGCGCAAACTCAATTTTGGGCAGATGCGCGGGCAGCGCCAATCTGGCATGGCCGTACTCGTCTCGTTTGGCACGCAAATTCTTTTGGGCTGCATCAGCGCGCCCATCCTGTTCATGAGCCGTTGGACTGGCGACAAATGGCTTCCCGCTGAAGTTTTTGCATTTCTCGGTGCGGCAGCGATTGCAGGCTACGCGTCCTCGCTCGATCCCCTGGCCGGGCTAGCGGAAAAAAAGAAAGAAACTTTGATTGACGCGTTATGCCGTTGAACTTTCGTCCGGCTGCAATTTGACCGAAGCCCTTAGCTCACACTTCCATCCGCGGAACCCAGCGCCTCGGCATAACGAGCGGCAATTGCCTTCCAGGAAAAATATTGGACCTGTGCGCGGCGGCTGCGCTCGGCAAGTGATGCGCGATACTCAGAATCGGCGAGGACTTTGAGCAGCGCTTCTCCCAGACCACGCTGGCGTTTCGGACCAGCGAAAACCACTCCTGCCTCAGTGATGGGCGAAGCTGTTTCTGGACCGTCCAGTGCCACTACCGGCAAGCCGCAAGCAATTCCCGCGATGGCGCTTCCCCGCCGCGAAGAAATTCCTCCGCGCACAAAAAGCATCACGTCGCACGATGCCAATTGCCGCACAATTTCCGCTCCTGGCAGAATGCCAAGCGCGGACACTTCAATCGGCTGTTTGTCCATCAAATTTCTCAGCGCCTTCTCCGCCGTGTCGGAATGACGTCCCATCACGACCAGCCGCAGCTTTCCCAAGCGTTCCGCCACAATTTGCAGGGCTTCGGAAATACTGGCGATCTCCCAGATGCCGCCTTCTCCGCCGGTGATACCAAACACAGCAATCGTTGGCAGCCGGTTCGCATCGAGATGATCTATGTTCCAAGCGCTTTCGGGTTCTGGCAAATTCGCGCCAACGGGAATAAAAATCGCGCGCGTGTGCTTTTTTCCAACCCACGGAATTTTGCTGACCGGCACGGTGAAGACGCCGAGATCGCAAGAGCGCAACGCTTCGCTCATCGCGTGATTTTGTGCGCGGCGGCGCAGCTTATCTATGGTGCGGTTGCCGGGATAGGGCAGAACGTCGTGATAGACCATGGCGACGCGCGCTCCGGCGTGCCGGAGAATGCGCAGCACTCGCAAAAACCGCAGCGGAAAACCGCGCTCCGACCACGACAGCGCTGTGAATTGGACCAGCACCCAGCATCCGCGCCACGCACCCGCTTGGCGCTCTAATTCACGCATTGCGGCGGGCCAGCCGTCCTCAAGCCACGCGACCCGCGCGAGCTCCAACGCAAGATCGTGCGCGCGCAACGCTTCACCCAAATATTGGCAATATTCTTCGACGGCATCCGTCGGCGCATCGCGCCTGCCGAGCAGCGCGATGCACTTTTGCGTCATTGGGGGAGTGCCAGAATGTGGTTCGTGCCGCAAGGTTTACAGGCATAGCCGAATCGCGCAAATTCTTCAAGAAGGATGCGGTGATTTTCTTCGCTGTGCATTTCGCAAATAATTCCAGGGCGTTTTTCCTTCAGCAGCCGCTCCGCTCCGCGGAAAACTTCCACTTCCGCGCCTTCTACATCGCACTTGAGAAAGTCCGGCGCCGCATGCGTCCGAGCGTAGTCATCGAGTGAGACTCCACTCAACTGAATCGTATCCCCAGCGCCAGAAGATACAACGTGCCCGAGCCCTCGATCAGGCGAGGCCGCCGGATCAGTGCGCGCGAAGAAAACTGGACCGGATTTCGACCACACTGCCTTTTCCTCGACCGAGGTCCAGCCAAAAGCATTTCGTTCGGCATGCTCGCGCAACCGCGCAGCAATTTCCGGATCGGCTTCGAATGCCACAACACGCCCTTCTTTGCCCACGAGGCGCGCCGCGTGAAGCGAGAAAAAACCGATGTTCGCCCCCACATCGTAAAAAGTCATCCCAGCGCGCAGATGCTTCTGCAAAGCCTCCTGCACTTCCGGCTCGCCCCCGCCCTCGAAATACGTCGCTCCCGTTCGCGGATTCAAATGCAGCCACAAGCCTCGCGCAGGTCCGTTCTGTACTTGCACCCAGGCAAGCGAATCGCGCGGCACCAACTTCACTCCCGCCCAGCTTACGCATCGGCCCAGTACTGGCACGCGCCGCAAACCCGCCAGCAGTGAAGCGTATCGCAGCAACAATTGCGCCAGGCGGCCTTGCGAATGCGAAGCGCTCAATTCATTTCTCCACAAGAAAGCTACCGATCACCAGTGCATCCATCCCCGAACTGAAAAAAGTGCGAATCGCATCCGTCGGGGTATGCACGATCGCTTCGCCCCGAAGATTGAACGACGTATTCATGATCACCGGCACGCCGGTGAGTTTCCCAAATTCGTCGATGAGCCGCCAGTAAAGCGGATTGATCTCTTTCTCCACCGTTTGCGGCCGCGCGCTTCCATCCACGTGCGTCACCGAGGGAATCACTGCGCGCATCTCCGGCCGCACCTGCGCGGTAAGTATCATGAAAGGCGAATCGCTCGCGCTCTCCAGATACTCTCCTGCCGCTTCCTTCTTCATCGACGGCGCGAACGGACGCCACCACTCGCGAAATTTTACGGCGCTGTTGACCTTCGCGTTCATTTCCGGATCGCGCGGGTCTGCCAAAATCGACCGGCTGCCCAGCGCGCGCGGTCCAAATTCCATGCGCCCTTGAAACCATCCAAGTATCTTCCCGTTCGAAAGCAGTTCGGCGGCGGTCTCAGCCACATCGCCCAAGCGGGCATACTTTAATTTATAGGTCTTCAGAGCGCTCTCGATAGCTTCGTCGCCAAACTCCGGCCCCAAGTACGCGTGGCGCATCGCCTTCATCGGCAAGCGTCCGCTCCCGTCCATATACGGCGCGACCGCCGCACCGAGCGCCACTCCATCATCCGAAGCCGCGGGCTGCACAAAGAATTTATCCACCATCCCGGACGCCACGATTTTCCCATTCGCCTTCGAATTGAGCGCCACTCCGCCTGCCAGGCAAACATTCCTGCTTTTGGTTTTTTCGATGGCCATCTTCACGACGCTCATCATCGCGATCTCGCAAGCATCTTGCACCGCAAACGCCACATCTTTGTGCCGCTCGTCGATTTCGCTTTCAGGAATTCGCCGGGGCCCGAACCGTCGCACCATTTCCGTAAACGGAGCCGTTCCACTCGCAACAAGCTTCCTGGAGTGCACTTTGCAAGGCGCTCCCTCGGCGTCAATGAACTCGCCCAAATCCAATCCAGGCTTGCCGTAAGGCGCAAGTCCCATCACTTTCCATTCATCGCTGTTCCGCTGAAACCCAAGGTACTCCGTAAACTCGCTGTAGAAGTATCCCACTGAATCCGGAAACGGAATTGTCAAAACGTGTTCGAGCCGCCCGTCCCGTCCGTGCCAAATCGAAGTCGCCTCCCATGCCCCGCGTCCATCCATCACCACTACCGCCGCGTCACCAAATCCGGAAAAAGAATACGCGCTCAATGCGTGCGCCAAATGGTGATTCACAAATCGCATTCGCGCTTTGGTCGCTCCAAATACCTGCCTGAACCGCTTGGCCCCACTCTCCTGATGCCACATGCTCATAAAATGCAGCATCGAGTTCAGTCCATTCACATACGTTGCGGGCATTTTCCCCGAGGCATAGCACTTCAAATCATGCCGGAATGCTGCCCCCGCCACCTGCCACCCAAAACACACCTCGTCCAGCTGTTCCGCCTTCACGCGTGCAAAATCCAAACACGCCCGAATCGCGTTTTCCGGAAACCGCGCATCATGCTTCGCCCGACTGATGCGCTCTTCCGCCACCGCAAACACAAGCTCCCCGTCGCGCACCAGGCACGCCGAAGAATCATGCATCTGCGAATAATTGATCCCAAGTGTGATCATGCAATCCCTGTATCGCCTTCGTACCCCGATGGAGGGTTACTTATTTCGTCGGACAACAAAAAGCGAATGAAGCTCCTCAACTATCGTCCATTCTGACGCCTCGCCGCTCCGAAAAAAGCGATCGACGAATTTTACAGGCCCGTAATTCGGCGATGTCCAACCGCGGTCGAAAATTCTTGCGTCGTGAAAAATGGCAGTTCCGCCAGGCTTCACAAAACCGCCCCAGTCCTTCCAATCCTGCTCCACAGCAGCTTCCGCGTGATCTCCATCGATCAAAATCAAATCGATGGATTCTTTCCAACCTCGCACAGCGTCTTGGCTGAATTTCTCGATCCACACAACTTTCCCATGCGAACTACCGTCAACAGTTCGCTGCGCCACCCGTTTTATGAAATTGAGCGCCGGAATGCGGCTCAAGTGAAATGGATCGATCAGATAAAGCGTCCCATCTTCCGCCATTCCCTCGCGAAGAGCCAGCGCCGAGACTCCTTCCGCAACTCCGATCTCAACCACGCACTTGCACCCCTCAGCCCATTTTCTAAACGCCGTGTGCTCCGCCGCAGTATGCTGCGCGAGTGCCGGGCGCAAGCCCAAGAACGCGCAAACGGAATGGCGCAGCCACGCCTTGTCGTTCGACGCATCCTGCACCGCCCCACTCGATTTGCCCGGCAAACTAACTACCGCGTATTTCACACTGGTCTCTAAATCAATTCTCGTGCCCTGGAACCGCACAAACTTCATCTAACTCCTGCTGCTTCTTGCCGCAAGCGCGCACACTTCCTCCAATTGTTCTGTGACTCCCTCCCACGTGTACCGCCGCATGGTTTCCTGTCCCGCCAACCCAAGTCGCTTCCGCAAATCCGTCGATTGGCACAGCCGCTCGATCCCGGACGCCAACCGCTCCGCGTCCGCGGCGGGGACAAGCAAACCATTAACACCATTCTCGATGACATCTGCCATGCCGCATGTATTTGTCGTGACCGCCGGCATCCCCGTGGCCATTGCTTCCAGCAAAGTAAGCGGCATCCCCTCTACCAACGAAGGAAAAACAAAAATATCGTGAGTGGCGTACACTGCCCGAATATCCTCTCGGCTCACGAACGGAATGACATTGACCCGGTCGCGCACCTCAGACGCGAACATCCCTTTTACTTGCGTCGTCGAGGCCGATGAGCCCGCCACGGTTAGCCTTACTCCGGAAAAGTTTTTCGCAACTAATTCAAACGCGTCCGCAAGATAATACACGCCCTTGCGATCGAGCCAGGTGCCCACAAAGAGCAAGTTGCACTCTTTTTTCTCAGGAAATTCCCGCGGTATAAAAAAACGCTCCTCCACTCCGTTCGGCACATACCAAATCCGGCCCGGTTCGCGCCCATATTTCAACTCCGCGCAAATCCATGCCTCTCGATTCGCAACTGCGCCGTAATCCGCTGTCTTGATGGAATAGTCGTACATCGTCTGGTGGTAAACGCGATGCCACAATCTGTTCTTTAAGCTGAAATTCGTCGCGCGTCCTTTGCGCTCCTCCAGCCGCATCGCTTGAACATAGCGCTCCTCGCTCCCCTGCATCGTCATCACGTAAGGAGGCGTGCCCCGCTTCCCAGACCTTCTTCGCCAAACTCCATACACGCAGCCCCACGGCGCGTGCAGATTCACAACGTCATATTTTCCCTGGTCCCGCCGGATTCGCCTCGAGAGTGCTCTCGCAAAGAGTAAAGCCTCAAGCCGTTTTGGCTTTGCCGGACGCTCCAGCACATCTTCCAGAAACCAGCAGTCAACCGAGTGACCGCGCTTTGTCAGCTCGGCAGCGTGATTTAACACCACCCCCGCAGCGCCTGCCTCTTTTGCGCGAGGCACTCCTATCGCGATCAAGATGCGCAACGAATATCTCTCTTCTGCGCCATCACGAAATAGGTGAACGCCAGAGGGCTCAGCAACTTGCGTAGCGTGCGATTGGACTCCAGCGCACCCCACCTTACCGGATTTCGGCCCGGGCGGAATGGAAACTGGTGCACCGTTCCATCCGTACGAAGAATTGTCCAACCCGCCTCACGAACAAATTTGCGTATTTGCGGAAACCACTGCCGACGGTCAAACGGCTGGTCGTCCTTCCGCCCTGGGTGACGAAACCAAGAATAGAGTTCGTACAGCCCCATGAAGTTTGCGTAATTTGGCGTCGTCAAAAAAAGCTTGCCTCCCGGCCGGCTGACGCGCCGCATTTCGCGCAAAGCCTTGGGGGCATCCGGGACATGTTCGATCGTCTCGCAAGAAATAACGAGATCAAACGAATCATCCGCAAATGGCAGATTTTGCGCATCGCCTTGGAGAAAAGTAACTGGTGGGCGGCTAATAGCCGCCTGGACCTTTTTCTCGGCAACGCTCACGGCCACGAAGGAAAAATCGCAACCGGTTACGCACGCCCCGGCGTGCGCCAGGTCGTTCGAAAACCCGCCGCGGCCACACGCCACTTCCAGAATTCGTAAGCCGGCGACAGCGCCGATCTGCTCTCGTACTAGTTGATACCAAGGACTGCCCGCATCGTCATGCGTGGGATCGCCTTCAAAAATCCGCTCATGCCAAACGTCGTATTCCGCTCGCAGACTCACGCCTTGAACTCCTCGGGCCCTGCAACCCGCGTAATCTCCGGCACCGGCAATGTTCCTTGCCGAGCCCGTCGGTACCAGGCCCGTGCCCCCAGCCACCGGCGTCCAGCGTAAAACCATCGGGGCGGTAGCAACATCGCCGGCAGCATCGCCATCGCTCGAAAGGCTCGGTGCGACCGCGGCGCATCAAAATGCATCACTTCATAAATCTTATTCTCGGTGCGCA
>Ga0207002_1130_pt1 | contig 13505 bp, 17 predicted proteins | sample Alteio_BWMinCont_88_FD_153473 | JGI IMG/M metagenome (GOLD analysis project Ga0207002, IMG submission 153473) | Enriched cells from forest soil in Barre Woods Harvard Forest LTER site, Petersham, Massachusetts, United States -... | ecosystem: Environmental > Terrestrial > Soil > Temperate forest >...
CCTATGTGCGGGCAACTGGGGCGGCAAACACTCTTTTTTTGTCTCAGGCCGGCAATTGGTGCCTAGAAAACACCGATGTTTTTGGAATTGAAAAAACCTGGGAACGGCTTTTGCCAAAGGAGCTTTGTTTCGATCTTGTTCTTTTGGGTGCGGGTGGTGCTGCGGCAAGTGCTCTTTTTGTGGCCAAGCAAAAAATAGGTTGTCGGAAAATCATTTGTCTTGCTCGGGATATTGTCAAAGCGAAAAACAACTTGGGTTTGCAAAGCCAAAATACCGATCTGCGCTTGCTGTGCCCAGACACGCTCAATGCCATTGCAGAAGATTACAATAGCAGTGGGGATTGTGTTTTTGTTGTCAATACGCTTCCGCTTGGAATTTTGGGGATCTCCGAACAAGGTAACATCTCTGCCACACAGCTTTTAAAAAGCTTCAATCTTGCAAAGAGAATTTTCTATTTTGACATGCTGTACAAAAAGACCGATGCCCTCGTCTTGGCCGAGCAAAGGGGGATACAGCATTTGGACGGAACCCTCATGCTGGAAATGCAGGCGCGTAGGAGTTTTCAGCTTTGGACGGGTTTGTGGCCTTAAGTGTTTAAAAACAAATCGGCCACCGCATCGAGCGTTTCTTTCTTCTTGCAAAAAGCAAACCGGACCCAAGACAAAATTTTGGGTGGTTCCACATAAAAAGGCGACAGTGGAATGGTGGCAATGCGTCGCGTCTCTATTAAATTGCGCGCATAGATGGTGTCTAAAATATCTCCCGCCAAGGGTTCGTAGTTGGCTGTTAAAAAAAATGTTCCCTGTGGGGGGCTCACAAGGTAACCAGCACGTTCCAGAATGAGCTTCAAATAATTTCGTTTTTCCGTGTAGTCGTCTTTTTGTGTTTGAAGGTAGGTGTCTAGCCAGGTTTCATCTTCCATGGCGTCGGCAAGACCCAGCTGTGTGGATGGATTGACGCAAAAGACAGTGGCTTGATGCACAAGTCTGACGGCCTCAGTCAAACGAGAAGGGGCACACACCCAGCCCACCTTTAAACCCGTAAATCCAAAAGTTTTTGCTGCCGAGCTGACGCGCACGACCAAATGCTGAATTTTTGGAAGATTCGCTAAGGAAACAAAATGGGTATTGTCGTAGGTTAAATTTTCGTAGACTTCATCGGAAACAATCAAGGCATCGTTTTTTAAAACCGCCGATGCAATGCGATCAAGCTCTTCCTCGCTAAAAACTTTTCCCGTTGGATTGTGCGGGGAGTTTAAAATAATCAATGAAAAACCTGAAATTGTTAAAGCATCAAACTCGCTCCAATCCACCGTCCAGGTGTTTCCGTTGGCAAGTCCAACGGGAGTGTCGGGGGCATGCAGTCGAACAGGGACAACGGTGCCTCCGGCGTTGGCAATGGCTTGATAGTAAAGATCGAAGGCGGGTTCAAAGACAAGCACACGGTCGCCAGGGTTTACAAAGGCATTGATGACAGAATAAATCCCCTCAGAAGCACCACTTGTGATTGTGATCTCTGTTTCAAAATTGTAGTTTACCCCCGTCGTCTTTTTTGTAAAATGCGACACCTGATTGCGCAGTCGGCCTTCTCCCGCCAAGGGAGCGTATTGATTGTGACACGACAAAACTTGGCGCGAAATGCATTGAAGCACTTTTTCGGGTCCGTAAAAATCGGGGTAACCTTGACCTAAGTTCACAGCGTTGTGCATGTTTGCTAAGGCGGTCATTTCTGCAAAAATACTTTTTTTCGTGCACGACCATCGTTGTGCAATGCGGTTATAAAATGGAGATTCCGGATTCATATGCTGGCACTTTCAAAACTTGAATTTCAACTTCTGAATACACTCATTCGGCTCGATGAAAGCTTAAACACAATGCACTCGACCATTTTGTTTAACATTCAAGTGTCAGGGGGTAAAGACAGCATGTGCCTTCTTCACAGTTTTCATGCGGCTTTAAATTTCAAAAAACATCCGTTGAAAAATCGGTTCATTGTTGTCGCACAACATTTTAACCACGGAATGCGAAACAAAGAATCACAAGAAGATGCACGCTTTGTTGAAACAAGCTGTTTAAAACTTGGGGTTCCTATCTATTCACAAAAGTTGGTGTACCCACCAAAAAAGAAAAATTTTCAGAATTGTGCGCGGGACATTCGAAAACAAGAAGCCTTAAAGCTGTGTCAAAGGTTGGCTTGCGAGCTGGACTGCACAAAGTATTTTGTGGTCACAGCACACCATGCGCGGGATCATGTCGAAACCGTTCTTATGCACATTTTACGAGGCAGTGGAATGAACGGTTTAAAAGGAATTCAAATGTTTGATGACAGCAGAGTTTTTTTTAGACCATTTGCCGAGACTCCTTATGGAGACATCGAAAAAAACTGTCAGTGGCGTCATATTGAGTTTCGGCAAGACAGTTCAAATGAGACGGACGTTTACACGCGCAATTATGTTAGGCGACACATTCTTCCTCATTTTGATCACATCAATGTGAAATACGAGCAGGCCTTTTTAAGGCTGTCCAGTGCGGGTCGACAAAGATTTGATTTGCAATCGTAAGGCCCCTTTGTTAAAAAACTAGGGTTCGTGTTTTTTTTGTTGTCTACAAATTTACCTTATAGATGGAGTGCCTGATTTTATGGATATGAAGCTTGATGCTAAACAGCTCGAAGAAAAGCTTATTAAAATTGTATCTGAAAAATTGAATATTGAAGAAAAAAATGTCACCACAGCTTCGCGTTTTCAAGAAGACTTGGGAGCAGACTCTCTCGATATCGTCGAACTTTTGATGGAAATTGAGGAAGAGTTTGGCGTGAATATTTCAGACGAAGAGGCTGAGCGTTTGAAAACTGTTGGAGATGCTCTGCAATACATTTCAGCAAAAATTTAGTGTGCTGAAATGAAAATTGCCATTGCTGCAGACCATGCAGGTAAGGAACTGAAAAGTTATATCATCGATTTTTTAACTTTAACAAATAATCAAATTTTTGATTACGGCATTGCGGCCGATTCCACATCGTCCGTGGATTATCCCGATTATGCTGATATTGTCGCGTCCGAGGTTTCGGCGGGGCGTTGTGACCGCGGTATTCTTATTTGTGGCACAGGCATTGGAATGAGTATTGCCGCAAATAAATTTCCTGGCGTGCGTGCGGGTGTGGTGACTGATGAGTTTACAGCCCGCATGAGCCGTGCTCACAATGACACAAACATTTTGTGTCTGGGATCGCGCACGATCAATTACCAACGCGGTATCGATTTTGTGAAAATTTGGCTTTCCACCGAGTGTGAAGAAGGACGACACAGAAACCGCATTCAAAAAATAACTGCCATTGAAAAGAGACTTTGCCAGTGAACCCCATTCTGAACAGCTCGCGTGCATGTCTTGAAGAAACAGACCCCGCCATTGCGGAACTTTTTGCAAAAGAAAGTCAAAGACTCAATGAAGGGCTCGAGCTTATTGCATCTGAAAATGTGGCAAGTCCTGCTGTTTTAGCCGCTCTGAGCTGCGTGCTGTCAAACAAATATGCAGAAGGGTACCCAGGTCGGCGGTATTATGGCGGATGTGAATTTAACGATGCAGTTGAGTTGATTGCCATCGATCGTGTGAAGAAATTGTTTCAAGCCGAACATGCCAACGTTCAACCGCACAGTGGAGCGCAGGCGAATCAGGCGGTGTTTTTAGCAGCCTTAAAACCAGGCGATACTTTTTTGGGAATGAGTTTGGCGCATGGGGGGCATTTGACCCACGGCTCACCTGTGAACTTATCGGGAATTTATTACAAGCCTGTGGCTTACGGTATCAATGAAGAGGGTTTTCTCGATTACGACGAAATTTCTAAAAAAGCCCACGAATGCAAACCAAAACTTATTTTAGCAGGCGCAAGCGCCTATCCGCGTGCCATCGATTTTAAAAAATTTCGCAGCATTGCCGATGAGGTGGGTGCTCTTTTGATGGTTGATATGGCGCATATTGCAGGCCTTGTTGTGGGAAATCAACATCAAAACCCTGTTCCCTATGCAGATTTTGTAACAACAACCACACACAAAACACTGCGCGGTCCTCGGGGTGGCGTTATTTTGTGCAAGGAAAAATTTGCAAAAGAAATTGATAAAGCCGTTTTTCCGGGCATTCAGGGTGGTCCACTGATGCATGTGATCGCAGCAAAAGCTGTGGCCTTTGGCGAGGCTTTGGCACCTGAATTTCAGCTGTATGCAAAACAGATTGTCGACAATGCGGTGGCACTGGCAAAAAAGTTGATAGCGGAAGGTGTGTCTTTGGTTTCCGGTGGAACTGACAACCATCTTATGCTTGTGGATTTAAAAAATGCTTCGCTGAGTGGCAAAGAGGCGCAAGAACGTCTGGCACGTATTTTGGTGACGGTGAATAAAAACAGCGTTCCAAACGACCCCAGAAAGCCCATGGTCACAAGTGGTGTGCGCATTGGCACTCCGGCTGTCACGACCCGTGGTTTGAACACCGATGATATGAATGTGTTGGGTTCTGCCATAGCCCTTGCATTAAAAAATGATGATGCTGTTTTGGAACAGGCAAAGGGTATGATTGTGTCCTTGTGTCAAAAATATCCTGTGTACGATGGGGTGCTGTACAAAAATGGGTACATTCCTCCGGCTGTGTGCGGAGCATTATGAAGTGTCGAAAATGCCAATATCCCGAAACCAAGGTTCTTGAAAGTCGGGAAAATCGCGATGGCACGGCTATTCGCCGGCGGCGCGAATGTATGCGCTGTGAATTTCGTTTCACGACGTTTGAACGCATTGAAGGGCGTCCTTTGTATGTGATCAAACGGGATGGCACGCGGGAGCTTTTCAGTCGGGAAAAAATTTTAAAAAGCATGAGCATTGCTTGTCAAAAACGAGAGGTGAGTTCGACAAGCCTCGATGCCGTTGCAGATTGGGTCGAAAGTCAGTGTTCTTTGTGTGACGACAGCGAAGTGTCCTCTCAAAAAATTGGAGAGCTCGTTTTAGAAGCTCTTCTGAAAATAGATCCCGTGGCCTACGTGCGATTTGCTTCGGTTTACCGCGCTTTTACAAACCCGGAAGACTTTGTTGTGGAGTTGAAAAAGCTCACAGAACAGCATGCTTCGGGTCATGTTTTGAAAATCCCCCCCCTCCCTTGATTCGTTGGGTCCGACCATGCTACCAATATAGATTCAAGCAACACACTCCCCTTTGAAAGTCCGGATTTGAGGCAGCATATGGCATTTGAATGGCATAAACAGCGTGATGTCGCCTATTCTCAATTTGGAAACACCTCTGTAGGTTCTGCACTTCCCGCTCAGACTCCTCCTATGGAGCTGATTCCGAGCAGTCATGTCTATGCTTTGAAGCGAAGACTTTTGGTTCCATCATGGTGGATAGAAGGTATTTTGTTAAGTCATGGCGCTAAGGAATCGTGGTTTTCGGGTTTGGCAGCATCGCGCAAGGGAAAAATTGTTGCTGCGCCTGAAGGGATAAATGCAAAAAATATTGTGCCGCTGTGTTCTATTTGGCACGAAATTGTTTCGGGTCTTGTTTTAGAAAAAAAGAACGAGGCTAAATTTCGTTTTGAATTAAGTAAACACTTGATTGGGACTCAAAAAGACATTCAAGGCATTTGCCATCAGGTCGAAAATATTTGGTCTGCACCGTTGAAATTGTTTGAAATCAAGCACGCGAATAATGGTTTTGATCTGCGTCTTTCGAAATTTGGCAGCATCAGTTTCATACGCAATGCACAGATAGAATCTGATGTGGACGGTGTGTGGCTGATGCTCAATCTGTCTCAATCGTTTTACGATATTCTTTCCCCTGTCGAAATCACTTCTCACCAGGAGTCTATTTCGCAACAGGCCCATCTGGTGAGCATCAGCCCCGTTGTGATCCGTGCTATGGGTGCACGGGCCAGCGTAAAAAAACTATTGAACTACTTATTTTTTGAGTATTCCAAACAAAGTTCTTGCAACACAGATGCCAATTGGAATTCATTTGCCGTTGAAGGCAAAAATATTGCCTCGTTTCATAAAGAGGTTTTGTCCAGTGCCTCGTCTTATTACGATCACGGCGTTTTGGGTTGGAACAAAAGTCCACCCAACTTAAAAATTTCCGATATCAAGTTGCAGAGCAAAAATGCATCCAATAGCTTTCACGAAACAGGTGGCGTTGTTTTTTCGTGGAATTTGTCAGAGCAGGCAAAACAGGCCTGTGAACTTGAAGTTTCATTGAGTGGAAAAATAAAACGGCACAATGTGCATGTGGTGCAGCCTGCGGAAACATTTGCAAATGCCAAAACTCTTTTTCCTGAACCTTTGCCAGATGAGCTGAAGACTTTGCGTGAAAGAAAAGAAATCAAAATCAAAAGAGAGAGGGTTTTTGAAGCGCAGCAGTTTAAAAAAGACGTTGTGACAATGCCTCTTGCAAGCAAAGTTGTGGCAAGGTCACAGACTTTGTTTGAAGAGCGCGAGATGGTGTTGTCTGACAACAAATTTATGGTTCTTGTGTCTGAGTTTTATGAGTCGTTAAAGCCTTTGCAAAAAAGTGCCTTTGAACGCGATCGCCGAGCGATGACAAAGGAACAGTTTCGTTCTTATATGATTCCTATTTTGCAAAGAAAAAAGCACAGTTGATGTTAAAAGCACAGTTGCTGTTATTTCTTGAGAACCTTTTGTAGAGTTATCCCCATGTCGCCCGGGCTCATGGAAACATGAAGCCCACAGGCCTTCATTGCAGCAATTTTTTCAGCAGCAGTTCCTTTTCCGCCAGTCACAATAGCCCCTGCATGGCCCATACGTTTTCCTTCGGGAGCTGTCTGCCCTGCAATGAATCCCACAACAGGTTTTTTCATATTGTTTTTTATCCATTCCGCGGCACTCACCTCTGAGTTCCCACCAATTTCACCGATCATAATGACGGCGTCGGTGTCTGGGTCGCGCTCGAACATCTCTAATATTTCAATAAAGCCTGTTCCGTTAATGGGATCGCCGCCAATGCCCACGCATGTGGATTGTCCAATGCCAAGAGCTGTTGTTTGTCCTACAGCTTCGTATGTGAGTGTGCCCGATTTGCTCACAATGCCCACACGTCCTGGCAAATGAATGTGCCCAGGCATAATTCCTATTTTGCATTTTGCTGAGGGTGTGATCACGCCAGGACAATTTGGACCAATCAGGCGAGATTTGTGTTTTGTCTGTGACAAAAGAGCTTTTTTTACACGCAGCATATCCATAACAGGAATGCCTTCTGTGATGGCCACAATCAATTCAATGCCAGCATCGATGGCTTCTAAAATAGAATCTGCTGCAAAAGGAGGAGGTACGAAGATCATAGTGGCATTTGCGCCGGTTTTTTTCATGGCTTCTTCGACTGTATTAAACACAGGGCGATCGAGAACCGTGGTTCCACCTTTGCCAGGAACCACACCACCGACAAGATGTGTTCCATATTCAGCGCATTTTTCGGAATGAAATTTTCCTGAATTGCCCGAAATACCCTGGCAGATGAGTTTTGTTTTTTCGTTGACGAGAATTGACATATTCAAAAGTTCCTTTTTGTTACTTTACTGCATGAACTATTTTTAAAGCGCCTTCAGCCATTGTTGAAGCACTTGTGATATTGAAGCCCGATTCGTTTAAAATCTTTTTTCCCAAGTCAACATTGGTGCCTTCAAGTCTGGCCACAACAGGAACATTCAATCCCAACTCGCGGGCTGCAGCCACAATGCCATTGGCAATGACATCACATTTCATAATTCCACCAAAGATGTTGACGAAAATTCCTTTGACGGCTTTATCACGCAAAATAATGCGAAAAGCTTGTGTCACGGTTTCTTGGCTGGCGCCTCCGCCCACATCTAAAAAGTTTGCAGGTTGGCCGCCCGCCTGTTTGACAATGTCCATGGTGGCCATAGCAAGCCCCGCGCCATTCACCAAACAACCAATGTTGCCTTCCAAAGAAACGTAGCTGAGGCCATATTTTGAAGCTTCGAGTTCCCGCACGTCATCTTCTTCGTAGTCGCGAAGATCTTGAATTTTAGGATGACGGAATAAAGCATTTTCATCGAAGCTCATTTTGCAATCAAGCACAACAAGAGTCCCTTGTTTCGTTTGCACAAGAGGATTGATTTCAAGCATGTCGCAGTCATATTTCACAAACGCGCTGTAAAGGCCCTTTAAGGTTTTTGCAAAATCTTTTGCAAGCGGAGTCCCCAATCCAAAGCCGAGGGCAAGGCTCAACTTGCGTATGGTGAAATCGTGCAGACCCACAGTGGGATCGATATCGGCAAGCACAATTTTTTCGGGGGTGTTGTGTGCAACTTCTTCAATGTCAATGCCGCCTTCTGTAGAAGCCATCACACCGATGGTTGCATTCTCCCGATTCACAACCAAGGCAAAGTAAAATTCTTTTTCAATGTCGCAGCCATCGGCGATAAGCACCTTGTGTACTTTTTTACCCTGTGGTCCTGTCTGATTTGTCACCAGGGTCATGCCGAGCATTTTTTCGGCGGCAGATTTTGCCTCGTCCGGTGTTTTGACAAGTTTGACCCCTCCAGCTTTTCCACGTCCTCCCGAGTGAACCTGAGCTTTCACAACGGCCACACGTCCATCTTTGCCACAGCCAAGTCGGCGTGCAGCCCATTCTGCCTCGGTGGGGGTGAAGGCCAGTTTTCCTGCAGGAATTTGCAATCCGAACTCGGAAAGCAGTTCCTTTGCTTGATATTCATGAATATTCACAAAAAATCTCCCAAAATAAGGGTGTTAACGGTTTGTATCACATTATTGTTCATAAAGAACTTTACCGCACATTTCAATGTCGGAAATTGAAGCCCACTTTGAAAAAAGGGCTAAATATGGTAAAGTAACAAGGCGTGGATATTCGAATCCATAGCGTTTCGTATTTTTTTTAAAAAAGGAGCTGCTCAATGGAAAATAAAGAATCTTATTGTGCCACAGGAACAGGATCGTGCTGTGGTTGTATGTGCCACAAGGTCATGGGCGTTTTGATCATGCTCATTGGCCTTGTGTTTTTGCTTCAAACATTTGGCGTCGTGAGTCCAAGATTTGTTGCTATTACCTGGCCTATTTTGCTTATTTTGATTGGGTTTAAAAAATCGTTTTTAAAAGGCAGATGCAAATGCTGCTCTTCTGTGCAGAAGTAAGGCCTTTGCACTGCCCATTTTAAAGGCAGAGTTTTACGGTCTCCAAGTGCAAGGGAGCGATGCCACAGTCTTGTGGCCCGAGTAGGTCATTTCTTCTAAAGTGACTTGAAATTCTTGGTTTGCAGTTCTGTAAAAGTATGCGCTCAAACCCGTGTCTTGTTGCATATCGGCACGGCAAGTGACAGCAGGTACAAAAGCTGGATTGCCGTTGCCATGATCATTGCAAACCAAGTTTGTTGTTTGGCCTGGTTCGCCAGGTCTGAACGAGGCCATTTCAACAGTGGCCATGTGTCTGTCGTCACCGAGGGTGACGCTATAACGTGTGTTTGCCATTTCGCAGGTGAGACTTCCTGCAGAAGCCAATTGACTCAATCCAAGTGCAGCTGCAAGCACGAATAAATTCTTCATGTGAAAACTCCTGTAAAATAAAAAAAAATAAAAAGATCTGGTTGTTGAATTGCTAAAGTACCATGGTGAATAAAAAAATGTCAAGCATGCCAAATCGTGTTGTTTTAAATATTGAAAGTCGAGTATTGTATCGACTGAATCGGTGTAAAATTCTTTCGTACCAGTGCTCACATTTATATGAGGGACTCAAATGAATTTTTTGCAGATGATCCGAATTTTTTGGAAATTTTGTCGACCTCACACCATCATTGGCACAAGCATTGCTGTTTTAACTGTTTACTTTTTAGTCACTGCACATTCACATCTTTTTTTTCAGAATCTAAATCTTCTTGTATTGGCTTGGATAAGTTGTGTTGCTGTCAACATTTATGTTGTTGGCATAAATCAAATTGCCGATTGGAAAGTCGATCAAGTTAACAAACCTTTTTTGCCTTTGGCATCGGGCGAGCTTTCAAAAACCATGGGCTGGTTTATGTCTCTTTCTATGGGACTGATGGCTTTGGTCTCGTCTTATTTACAGGGCATGTTTTTATTTATCGCGGTGAGTTTTATTTTTATGATTGGCACAGCTTATTCTGTTCCTGGTCTTTACCTTAAGGGGCGACCTGTGTGGGCGTGTTTGGCAATTTCCGTAGCGCGTGGTTTGACTTTAATTTTGGGAAGTTTTTTGTATTTTCAAAAAGCGATTTTTGGAAGCATTCAAATTTCACCTTCTATTTTTGCATTTGCTTTTTTTAATTTTTGTTTTGGGATGGTCATTTCTTTAATGAAAGATGCGCCTGATTTGGCTGGAGACAAGCTTTACGGAATTAACACGTTGACTGTGCGTGTTGGGGCCAGGGCTGTTTTTTTATTGGCTGTGAGCATTGTGACCGTGGCGTATGTTGCCTTGAGTGTGGCCGCAGCGTTTAGTTTTTCTGCGGTGAGCGCATTGTTTTTGGCATTGTCGCATGGGGCTATTTTGGGTTTGGCATGGTTTCGGCTTTTGAAATTGGATTATAGCAAAAGTGAGGGGCTTTATTCTTATTACATGCTGTTTTGGAAGTTTTTTTACTTGGAGTTTGGATTGTTTGCTTTGGTGTATGCGGTTCAGTGAAAGTATGTAACAGCTTATTTTTTATGATTTTAACCATCTGCATTTATTGACAGATTTTTTATAAAAGAATAATAATTAAATATGTTGCATAGTGCAACCGATACGATAGAATAGAGGTTGGTATGGGGCTTACCCAAGCTAGAAGCCGCTTTTTTGCAATAAGAAAAAAGTGCCAGGTATTGGTTAAAAACCACGCATTTAAAGACTATCCTCAGCGTGGTTTTTCAATAGTAGAATTGGTCTATTTAGTCAGAACCGGGATGGGTAGGTTTACCGATAATAACTCGGATGTTGCGATTAAAGATTCTTATCTTTTTTATCCAAAAGATGATGAGAATAGAGAATGTAAATTAGTATTAAAAATAGAAGAACTTGAAATTCATGGTCAAGAAGGTTCTAAAAAAGAGACCGTGATTGTGTGTAGTGCTTATAGGGAGATAAAATATGATGCTTAAAAAAGTAAAGATACCAAATTTTATTCATCATGATGATCTCGGTGATTTTAAGTTTCATGATATAGAGATTTTTTTTGATCCATTTATTAATGAAATTGATCCAAAGACGTTTGATCAAAACAATGATGAATATTTTTCTCTCTGATGAAACAATTAAAAAGCTTTCCCATGATTCAGCGTTAAGGTTTTATAATCAGCGTAATAAAGAGATTTTGTCTGAAAAAAAGCCCTTAACTGCTCAGGAAATGAAAGGTATTAAAATTTTTTTAGGAGTAAATGGTGTTGAACTCGGTAAACTGATTGGTTTTGATAAATCAAGTATTAGTCGTACATTATCTATGAATCAAACTATCGAACATGATAAAGCAATGCTACTGATGGAAAGATTGAAAGATGAAATTCAGTCTCCAGGATATAATCAATTGATTTTAAAAAATCTAAAAGCAACTCAACATAAAAATTCACTCACGGATCTTAAAATTAATATTTTTGCAATCGCTGAATATCTGATCAGGTTTTTTGATAAAAAAGAAAGTGCGCTTACTAATCTAAAACTCCAAAAACTTGCTTATTATGCCCAAGGAATTTCGATTGGAAGATACTCAGCTAAACTCTTTAATGAACCTATTTTGGCATGGGAGCACGGTCCAGTCGTTAAAGTACTTTATCAAAAATACAAAGAATATGGTAAAGAACCCCTAAGGCCCAATCCGACTCAATCTATAGATGAAATAGAAAAGAATGATCTTGTTAAAAAAATATTAGATGAAACTATTTCACTTTATGGGCTGTATACTCCATGGATTCTTCGTGACAAAACCCATAATGAAACCCCATGGCTTGAAGCTAAAAGAAATGGAGAAATTACAGAAGATAAGTTGTTATCTTTTTTTGGAAAACAACTGGCATAATGTGTAGAAGTTAGGTCTGTATTTGATCTTTTCAAGGCTCAAAAAATAGATTTGGTTCGGTCTTGAATAAAATTCACATATCTTTCATCCATCCCATTTTTTCAAAATAATAAGTTTGTAGTTTTTTGAGTTCTCCATTTTCCTTTATTCTACTAAAAAATAAATTGAATTCGTCACAAAAATGTTGGTCTGTTTTTCTAAATACAAAAGCCATGCCACCATAATCATTTTTAGGAAAGACTTCAGGCTTTATCAAAGCAAGGTGACCTATTTTTCTATTTACAGCAATCATGGAATAAACACTGTCATCAATGTAAATATCTGCTTTTTTTGTGAATACAGCATTGATGGGAATAGCGTTGTCATCGTAGGTTAGAATAGTTGCACGTGTGAAATTCTTTTTCACATATTGCGATGCTTCGGTTCCTGATTGAACTGCAATGCGCACAGCACTTTTGTTCATACTTTCAAATGTTTTGTATGTATCCAAATCTTTTGTACGGATAACACCCGCATACGCAGATTGATAAGTTGGCTGTGAAAAAAGCACGACTTTTTCTCTTTCTTTGTTGATTCCAACTGCCGAAGCAATCATGTCACAGCCCCTGTTGGTTATAAGAGCGGGTATCAGGCCATCAAACTTCATATCCACAAAAAAAATTTTCCGGCCTGTCTTTTTGGCAAAAATTTTAGCCAATGCAATATCATACCCATCCCATTTTCCTGTAGCAGTACGCATTTCAAATGGAATAAATCCTGCTTCTGAACATACTTTTAGGTTTTTATATTCTTGGGAAAAGGCAAATTTTGAGATAAACATAAAAATTGAAAGCGCAAATAGAATTTTTTTCATACGTGACCTCATAAGATAAGTAGATTTAAAATTTTAACACAAATTTTCCCTTACAAACTTTGATTGCTGAAAAAGCAGCTCGTTATAAATCAGTGAATATGACACGCGGCTATTTTTGGGATTCTAGATTCTGTAGGGCTCGCAATTTTCTCGATCATTGGTGCAGTTCTGTACGAGTTGTTTCGTTCTCGTTGAAAGGCGCAATTCTACGTCCATTCATTTAAAATAATAACTACCGCTAAAATCAAGGGATGTTTTTATAGAGTCAAATTTTTAGGGTTGACTTCAAGGCACTAACAAAGTTAGTTTTCAATAGGGGTTATTCATTATGGATGATGGCGACAAAATACCTAGAATTTTGATCAATGATTTGAAAAATGGAAATTTTCGATACACCTTGCATGCACAGGAACAAATGAAGATGCGATCCATCCGTGCACAGGACATCATTGCATGTGCTCACACTGTTCAACAGATTCGGTTTCAAGAACCGCGCGGCACCTACATAGTGGATGGATTGAACTTCTATGGAAAACGTCTTTGTGTTGTCTGTGGTTACGATAAGGATACGCTGGTCATCACAGCTTATCGAAAGGAAGAAGGTAGAAGATGAAAACAACTGAATTT
>Ga0207002_1131_pt1 | contig 13505 bp, 9 predicted proteins | sample Alteio_BWMinCont_88_FD_153473 | JGI IMG/M metagenome (GOLD analysis project Ga0207002, IMG submission 153473) | Enriched cells from forest soil in Barre Woods Harvard Forest LTER site, Petersham, Massachusetts, United States -... | ecosystem: Environmental > Terrestrial > Soil > Temperate forest >...
ATAGCAACGACGCCGGGCACCCGCAATTGGACAATTCCCCCCGCCATATGGCGAAGCTGAATCTGAATATTCCGCTGGTCGAGCAACGCCTGTTTGCGGGTATCGAAGGCCAATTCCTGGGCAGACGCCTGACGCTCCAGCAGAATTCCTTAAGCAGCTATCAGGTTTTCAATGTCACGCTTCTGGGACATGCTGTCGGAAAACACTTGGACTTGTCGGCTGGCGTCTTCAATGTGCTCGACAAGAAATATTTCGATCCCGGCCGCCCGGAGGATCCGGAAGATGCCATTCAACAGGACGGAAGAAATTTCCGGATCAAAATCACCGGCAGGTTTTGAACACACATCGGACGACTCGACGGACTGGCTGACGAGCGTCGCGTGTTGGGCCGACTCAAATCGTGAAACGAGACATAGTTCGAAAGTGACATGCAGATTGCGCATCGGAGTCCGGCGAAGGTTGAGGGCAGGGCGAGGTTCTGCCGGGTTCCATGGTTGCTCGGCGTGGTCCTGCTGCTGCTCGCCAGCACGCGTGCGCAGTCCCCGACTGCCGGCGAGTATCAGGTGAAAGCGGCTTTCCTGTACAACTTCGCGAAGTTTGTGGAGTGGCCACCGAGCAGTTTCTCCAATGCATCGGCTCCGCTTCAGATCTGTATTTTCGGGCGAGATCCCTTCGGCGACGGGCTGCGCGCCCTAACCGCCGACAAAACCGTGAACGGACGAAGGTTCGAGATCGATACTGTAGTCGATTTGCAGCACGCCCGAACCTGCCACATCCTCTTCATCGCTTCATCCGTACCGATTCCCGTGAAACAGATCGTTGAAGCCTTAGGCGGGGCGAATGTGCTGACGGTGGGCGACACCAAAGGGTTTGCCGAGCAGGGCGGGATGATCAGTTTCGTATTGGAGAACGACCGGGTGCAGTTCGAGGTGAACCGCAAGACGGCAGAGCAAGCCGGGCTAAAAATCAGTTCGAAGCTATTAAGTGTTGCGAAACTTGTCATCGGCTAAGCACGGGCAGGGAGTGACTTCGATGCGTCGTTTTGGGGATTTGTCGATCCGCTACAAGCTAACCGTGCTTTTCATGGCGATCAGCGGCTTCACGGCCTTCGCAGTTTCCGTGCCTACATCTATTTATGACGAGTTTACCTCCAGGCGAGCGGTGTCCCGGAATTTGGCGATCTTAGGCGAAACTCTGGCCAGCAACAGCACGGCTGCCCTGACCTTTCATGATGCGGAAGCGGCGCGAGATGTCTTACGAGGCTTGCGAGCCGACAACAACGTGATTGCGGCCTGTATCTATGGCTCCGATGGTAAACCGTTCGCCAAATACACGCGAGATGGAAAAGAATCGGATTTCACGCCACCCTTATCGCAAGCGGAGACGGCCGAGTTCAAGAACGGCCACCTCGTTCTGTTCCGAAAGATTGTGTTATCCGGCGAGACTGTCGGGTCCTTATACATTGAGTCTGATCTGCAAAGACTGCATGCGCGTATGCAGGGATCTATCTATACTCTCGCCTTCGTTTTGCTGGTTACGTTCTCTTTCGCTTTCGTGCTGGCCTCACGTTTTCAAAAACCCATCTCGCGACCCGTCCTTGAACTGGTAGAGACGGCCAAGGCCATTTCCGGACGGGGCGACTATTCGATTCGAGCCGAAATCTTCAACCGCGACGAGTTCGGCCTGCTGGCGACTGAGTTCAACGGCATGCTGGAACAAATCGAAAGGCGCGACTTGGAACTCCAGCAGCACCGCGACAACCTGGAGGAGCAGGTCAACTTCCGCACTGGCGAGTTGCTTGCCACCAACACAGAACTAAAAACGGCAAAAGACGTTGCCGAAGCAGCCAGCCGAGCCAAAGGTGAATTCCTCGCCAACATGAGCCACGAAATCCGCACTCCGATCAACGGCATCATGGGCATGACCGAACTGACCCTGGATACGGAATTGAACTCCGAGCAGCGGGGCAACCTGCTTTTAGTGAAGTCCTCCAGCGAGTCGCTGTTATCGGTGATCAACGACATTCTGGATTTCTCCAAGGTGGAATCGGGCAAGCTGGATCTGGAGATGTTGGAATTCAGTCTCTACGATTGCGTGGGTGAAACCATGAGGGTGCTGGCCCTTCGAGCTCATCAGAAGGGATTAGAACTGGCCTACGACGCCGATACGGAAGTGCCCTCGCATGTGGTCGGCGATCCGGGGCGCATGCGGCAGATTCTCGTGAACCTGGTCGGCAATGCCATCAAGTTTACCCAGCACGGCGAAATACTGGTGACCATTGAAAGCAGCCGGCGCGATGCCCAAGGAACGGAACTGCATTTCCGGGTCAAGGACAGTGGCATTGGCATACCTCTGGAGAAACAGGGATTACTCTTCAAAGCCTTTTCGCAGGCCGACAGCAGCACCACCCGAAAGTATGGTGGCACAGGCCTTGGACTGGCAATTTCGGCAAGCCTGGTTCAATTGATGGGGGGAAAGATCTGGGTAGAGAGCACGGAGGGAAAAGGGACCACATTCCATTTCACGGTTTGCTTTCCCGTGGCCGAAGGAAGGGCACCATCACCTTCTCCTGCGCTGGCAGCCGAGTTGCGAGGTCTCCCGGTGTTGGTGGTGGACGACAATGAAACCAATCGGCGAATCCTCTACGAGATGACTCGCGAATGGGGAATGCGGCCCTGTGCCGTGGAAAGCGGCGCCCTCGCACTGGCTGCCATGGAAACGGCGCAGCAAAAAGAAGATTCTTTCCGGCTACTCCTGATTGACGGCAATATGCCGGTCATGGACGGGTTCGAGTTAGCGGAGAGGCTGCGGAAACGGAAGCTGCGCGATGGCGAGGTTGCGGCCACCGTCCTGATGCTGACTTCTGGCGGGCAACCCGGGGAAGCAAATCGCTGCCGGCAGTTGGGGATTTCAGCATATCTGCTCAAACCCGTGCTCAAAGCTGACCTGCTGAGCGCCATCCTTACGGCGCTCGGCCAGCGGCACTTGGAAAAAAGTACCAGCTTGACGCTGGTGACTCGACACACCCTGCGCGAGTCCGCCCGGAAACTCAGAATTCTGGTGGCGGAGGACAATGCGGTGAATCAAGCGGTGATCATTCGTGCATTGCAAAAGATGGGACACACGCCGGTATTGGCGCAAACCGGCAAAGAAGCCTTGACTCTAGCCTCAACCGAAACATTCGACATTGCTTTCATGGACGTCCAAATGCCGGAAATGGACGGTCTGGCCGCCACCCGGGCGATCCGCGAAAACGAGAAGCTCAACGGAACTCACCTGCCAATCTTTGCCATGACCGCCCACGCCATGAAAGGCGACCGCGAATTGTGCCTGGCGTCCGGGATGGACGGCTACATTACCAAGCCGGTGCGCTTCAGCGACATTGAGCAAACGCTGGCAGGCCTGGCCAGCCCGCCGGTCGCGCCTGCCCAACCGGCAACGCCTGCCAAGCCCGCGGCGCCCACGACATCCTGGAAGCGTGCGGAAGCGCTCGATCGTATCGGGGGCGACGAGGAACTGCTTCAGGACCTTTGCCACATTTTTCTGGAAGAATCTCCGAAGCTACTGGAGAAACTTCAGCAGGCCGTGGCGGCGGGAGACACAGATGGCGTCATGCGAGCGGCGCACAGTCTCAAGGGCGAGGCGGGCTATTTGGGCGCGGACGGAACCTCGCATGCGGCCCGCCAACTGGAAGAGATGGGGCGTGACAAAAATCTGTCCGGGGCCGGCGATACGCTCGCAGCTCTGGAAAAGGATTTGGTGATTCTCCAGCATGAGCTAAGAGGCTTGTCGGAGGCACGACTATGAATCAGATTTCAACCAATCCGACAATCGCGGCCACAGATCAAAAGCCAGGCGTTGACGGACACGCCCCTCCAGTCAACACCGTGCTGATCGCGGAAGACGATCCGATTTTCCGGCGTATTCTCGAAAGCTGGTTCAAGAAGTGGGGCTATCGCGCCACCGCCGTGGAAAATGGGCTAGCCGCGTGGGAGGTTTTGCAAAAGGAGGAGGCTCCGCAGTTGGCGATCCTTGATTGGATGATGCCTGGGATGGACGGCATCGAACTGTGCCGCAAGATCCGCGGCCGCGATCAAGGCCTGTATCGCTACGTTGTACTACTCACGGCCAAAGATGACAAACAAGATGTGGTGACGGGTCTAGAGGCTGGCGCTGACGATTACTTGACCAAGCCGTTCAACGCAGATGAATTGCACGCGCGCGTTCGCGCCGGCAAGCGGATACTCGATTTGCAGGCGGCCTTGATCCTTGCCAAGGACGAGATGCAATTTGCCGCCGCCCACGATGCGCTTACCGGACTGTGGAATCGCGGCGCCATCATCGATTTGCTGAGGCGAGAAGTATCTCGTCGCCAACGGACCGGCGACCCCCTCGGCGTGATCATGACCGACATCGATCATTTCAAGAAAATCAACGACACGTACGGCCACTTGGTTGGTGATGCTGTGCTGCAAGAAGTGACCCGGCGGCTGGCTGAGGGCGTGAGACCTTACGACGCGGTCGGGCGCTATGGCGGAGAAGAATTTTTGGTCGTGTTTCCCGGTTGCACTTCGGCGAATTTGATCATCGGGGCGGAACGGTTGCGGCACTGCATTGCCGATCAACCGGTCGAGACCAGTGCGGGGCCGATTCCAGTCACTCTCAGCCTCGGGCTTGCTTCGGCGGCGCAGGATGAGAAGGAGGTTTTCGATTGTGAAGTGTTCCTTCGCACCGCCGATGAGGCTCTCTATGCTGCCAAAGCTGGCGGCCGCAATCGAGTAGAAATTGCCCCCGCGCCGCGGGCGGCCGCTGTGTAGGGCGAGCGAATCGCAGGCCGATGAATATTGGCCGCCGATGTGGAATGTCTGGCACCTTGGTGGGAGCGTGTGGCCCGGACGGGCCATTCACAAAAATCAGGGGGAGACTTACATTCCTAAGTGAGCAGTTCTGGGGGAGGGCTGCCCGGGCGTCCAGTGACTCGAAAGAGTCGGGACGCCCGTTTTTTTTTGCGTAGTGTCCATCGCTGGCACGGTGCAGCCCAAGATGTAGCGAGCTGCGTCTCTACCGAGGAACGATAAAGAATAACTGTAGAAACGTAGCTTGCTACGTTTCCGTTTCCGTTTTCGTGTTCGGCGCTGCTCAGTAAGTGGAGATGGTGAAGTTCACCGTGATGCGAGCCTCGGTTTCCACCGGACGCCCGCCCTGGTAGTAAGGCTTAAAGTGCCACTGCTTGACCGCCTCGCGGGCCGCGGCGGAAAGAATCGCCGGCCCGCTGATGATCTGTATATCTTGAATGCTCCCCGTCTTGCTGATAAGAGCCTCCAACACAACCGCGCCTTGGACTTTCATCTGCTTCGCCAGAAGCGGGTAGCTGGGGCTGACCGGACGCGAAACCATCTGCGCGGTCCCGGGCGAAAGCTCGACTTCTGCCGTAGCGGCCTGTGTTGCCGCGCCGCCGCCTTGGCTTCCTGCTGGTGCCTGGATTTGCTCCGAAGCTGCCGGAACGCTCGGCTGCATTTCCAGTTTGACGGAACTGTCCCCAGGACTGATGTTGCGATGCTGATTGCCGGCTACGACCTCAACTTCAAGCGGAGGGAGTACAGCGCGGTTCGTCAAGGTAATTGCAGGCGAGATCGCAGCGTCTCCGGAAGGTGCGGTTGCCGTCGGCTTGCTGGACGATTTTGGCCGCGCCTGGGCCAATGCTCCAGGTTTGGGCGGAGCGACAGAAGTGGCAATCTTGACTGAAGCAACTCTGGGACTCTGCACGGGCACACTCTGGTCCGGAGTTTCGGTCTCAGCGCTTGGACTGGGCGGGAACCAGAACTGGCGGTCCTTGATTAGCACTGCAATCAGCGCCAGCAGCAGGACGCCCAGGGCGATGAGCATACGTCGACGTTGCTGCTGCTCAGAAGCTGCATCTGGCAGGGCGCTGCCCAGGTCAGAACCGCCTTTCCGCTCCAGCATCGGCATAGTGCGAACTCCCCTGCCCCTTGGGGAAGCCGGGACTCGCTGCCTAGTATGCCTCGAAACGGCCTCCGAAGCCAGCGCCCAGCACGGGCGACAACCGGAGAACAGGTTCAGCAGGCGAGTTGTTCGCGGCTGAGCTTCAATCCATTCAGATTCCCGAGTACAGTGACCGCGATCGAATCAGTCACGAAGAACTCATTCGCAAGCTCCCGTACTTCCTCCGCCGTGACGCTTTCGATCTTGTCGATCAATTCGTCCATGCTGTAGAAGCGATCAAAGTACATTTCCTGCCGGGCCAGGCTGGACATACGCGCCGTCGAAGACTCCAGCGACAGCATCAAACTGCCCTTCAGCTGATCTTTGGAGCGGCGAAGTTCTTCCGCGGGAACATCCTCCAACTTAAGTTTGCGGAACTCCGAAACAATACACTGCACCACTTTGCCCGCCGATTCCCGCGAGGTTCCCGCATAAACCGAGAGGCAGCCGGTATCACGATACGGATTCAGATCGCTGTAAATAGCGTAGGCGAGCCCCTGTCGTTCGCGGATGTTCTGAAACAGCCGAGAACTCATCCCCCCACCCAGCAGGGTATTCAGAATGTAGGAGGCATGACGCTTCTCATGAGCAATGGAATGGGCCGGGACGCCGACGCAGATCTGCACCTGCTCCAGAGACTTCTTGTTGCGCATCACAATCCGAGGCACGATCTTTGGCTGTGGACTGTGGAAACCATTCTTGATCGGCTTCATGTGTTGGAAGTGCTTGTTCACGAGTTCCACAAACTGCTCGTGCTTCAAATTGCCGGCAGCGCAGATGATCAGATTGCCGGGAGCGAATCGCTGATCGTAGAAGCCCAGCACCGGCTCTCGCTCGAACCGCTTCACACTATCCTTGGTGCCCAGAATCGGCTTGCCCAGCGGATGATCTTTCCAGAAATTCTGAGTAAAAATTTCGTGGACAAGGTAATCGGGGCTGTCCTCGTCCATCTTTATTTCTTCCAGGATCACGCCGCGTTCGCGTGTGATGTCGTTGGCATCGAACACGGGGTTGAGCACCAGGTCGCTAAGCACATCCATGGCAATGGGCAGATGCTCATCCAGCACCTTGACGTTGAAGCAGACGCACTCCTTGGCGGTGAAGGCATCCATGTTCCCGCCGATCGAATCAACCTGGCGGGCGATGTCTTCCGCCGAGCGATGCTTCGTGCCTTTAAAAACCATGTGCTCGACGAAATGGGAGATGCCATTCCACTGCGGGTCCTCATCGCGCGATCCGGTCTTAACCCAGATGCCGATCGAGGCCGACCGAATATGCTGCATCTGTTCCGTAATTACGGTCAGCCCGTTAGGCAGCAATTCGCGCTGGATATTGCGTACTTCTTCAACCATAGCTTTGTTCTCGACAGCTCCGCATGCAGGACTGGGCGGGCCTCTCACTATTGTTACACACCCGGGGGACCTGTGCTAAAACACGATTACCCATGTAGAATCAGGTTGTTACAAGACATCCACCGAACCACGCGACGGCGGCGAGTCGGTTTTTCACTTCTCCTCTACAATCATAGAGAGCTGATCAAAGCGCGCGCGATCTATGGCTACAGAGACACAAACGGTGCTTTTGGGACTCACTCTTCGCGAACTCACGGATTTCGTCGAGGAGTCGGGCCAACCTTCCTACCGGGGGCAGCAACTATTTGAGGCCCTTTACCGCCAGCGGGTCGGATCTGCCGAGCAGATCTCCACGCTTCCCCTGGAGTTTCGGCAGAGCTTCGCGAAAAGGGGATTATCCCTGGGTGTGCCGACGATCGAAAAGAAGTTTGTGTCCTGCGACGGCACGGTTCGGTACCTCATCGGCTTCGCTGACGGGCAAAGTGTAGAAACCGTCTGGATGCCGGATGGCGACGACGGCGAAGCCGGAGACGGAAGCGAGGCAGGCAGCGAAATCGAAAAAGCCGCCGGACGTACCTGGGATCGCGCAACCATCTGTGTCTCCAGCCAAGTCGGTTGCGCAGTGGATTGTCAGTTTTGCCTGACCGCGCTGCTCGGAGTAAAGCGCAACCTGACGGCCGGCGAGATCGTGGGGCAGGTCTGTGCCGTACTCAATGACCAGGCCGTCTCCCCGCCACAAGAACGCGTAAACATTGTCTTCATGGGCATGGGCGAGCCGTTCTTGAACTATGAGAACTTCATCCGAGCGGTCGGTCTTTTGGCGGAAGGGGTCGGAATCCCGGAATCCCGCATGACCGTCTCCACCGCAGGAATCGTGCCCCGCATCTATGATCTCGGCGCCGAGACGGTGCGGCCGAAACTAGCCATATCGCTAAACGCGCCCAACGACGAATTGCGAAGCCGGCTGATGCCCATCAATCGCAAATGGAATCTGGAGAAACTGGTTGCCGCTGCCCGTGATTTTCCTCTGCGGAACCGGGAAAAGCTGACTTTCGAATATGTTCTTCTTGACGGAGTGAATGATTCGGCGGAAAGCGCCCGCGAACTCGGCGAACTGATTCGTGGAATACGGGCGAAAGTGAATCTGATCGCCTTGAACCCTGGTCCTGGGATCGCGTTTCAAACTCCGGTTCAAGATCGGGTGGCGCAGTTTCAGAGAATACTGATCGCTGCCGGCATACCCACGTTTGTCCGCCGTCCGCGAGGACGCGATATCTACGCTGCCTGCGGCCAGTTGAAGCGGACGCTGGAACTGGGCGTTTCTTGAAGAAGACTCTGCTTGAATCCTTTGTGTACCTTCGTGTCCTTTGTGGTTCCAGCATTTGCAATTCATGAACCACAAAGGACACGAAGGCGCACGAAGGAAGAACATCTTATGAGGTCGCAGGCGGACATCGGGAACTACATTGATCCGCCGGTCCTAGCGGCTGGCCGCCGCCTTCGCTTCGGAAACTGATTCGGGTGACTCCTGAACACGCGAAGATGAACTGGCAGCGCGCGCCGAATCCAACACTGCCGGAAGTTCAATGCGAAATGTCGCTCCGCCCTCCGGCCGATTGTGACCTGCGATCTTTCCGTTGTGTTCTTGGATGATGCCGTAACAGACGCTGAGCCCTAACCCTGGTCCCTGACCAACTGGCCGCGTGGTGTAGAAAGGATCAAAGACACGGTCCGGTTCCTGCATGCCCGGCCCAGTATCCGAGAACTCGAGCACTACCGACGTATCCTGAAGTCGTGAACTCACCGTAAGCGCACCTCCGGTTTCCGCCAGCGCATGCAGCGCATTGTTGGTAATGTGCAGGCACACCTGCAAGAGTTGATTCGAATCGCCAAGAACTCGCGGCAGTTCGCCGGAAAAGTTGGTGTGCACTTGAACATTGGGGCCACGCGCTTGCGGCAAGCAGAGCTTCACCGCAGTCTGTACCAGGGCATTGATGTCCACCAGAGTTTTCTCGGCGGGAACTTGTTTGGCAAAACTAAGCAGACTGGAAACCAGGGTCCGAGTGCGGCGTACCTGCTGCTCAATTTTTTGCATGAGCGTCCGTTGCTCGCCGCTGAGCTGCGTGGACGCAAGCAAATCCGAGTACCCAAGCATGGCGGCCAGTGGATTGTTCAATTCATGCGCGGCGCCGCCCACCAGTTGACCAAGGGATGCCAATTTTTCCGACTGCACCAACTGGGCCTGCACTCGTCTGAGGTTGTCAAACGATTCTTGCGAAGCATTCAACAAGCGCAGGAGTTCGCGGTCCAGCAGATGCTGTTTGAAAAACACGAGTGTCCCCATGACTAACATGCTCGCGAGCGTCAGTACCAACCGGAAGGTGCGTACCCGTTGCGGAATTCCTCCATCGAACAAAGACCACAAGGCGAACAAGGGGAGCGAGAAAATAGCAGTCATGCCCAGCCTCGCCACCCACACTCCGTAATTTCCAGAAGCGCGAGCGGGCTGCTGCTTTGCGGAAGAATGGAGCGCCATCACACCAATCGCCGTGACCCAGGCCATTGAGACGGCTAAGGGCAGGTCATACAGGCTGCCGGAGTAATATATCTTTCGCTCGATGGCCCAGTTTGCGACATAGGAACCCAACGAGTAGGTGAGCCCCGCGCCAAACCAGTTGGCGTAAATGAATCTCCAGGAACCCTCGCTCCGGGACCAGAGCATACCGACGCCAGCCAGGAAGACTATTTTTTCCGTAAGGTAGAGGACGTTAAGGTTCTGATCGTAACTGGGCTCGTACGCATGCACATATTGCCAGGGAATCACAGCGAACAAGTAAAGATACAGCCACCAGACCAGCAACAGAGCAAAATCAAGCGTACCCAGCCGGGTGGTGCGATTTTCCTGTTGCACATGCGGCTGTAGCGCCAGCGCGGCGGTCATAGGAACAAGATGAAGGAACAGCACTACGTCTCCAACGAATGGGTTGGGAACGTCCCTGCGCATGAGCACTTCGAAATAAGTCCATAAGGCCTGGTAAGACAGCCAGAACGCCATCCCCAGCATCATCAGGGCCCAGAACAAACGGATGCGGCCCCGGGTCGCGAGAACGTTGGGCAAGAGGGCAACCGTCCCCGCAAGAAGCAGGATGAACTGCACAATGTCGCTCAGAGCAGTGAGGGCAAAGCCTTGATGCAGAAATAGCGAAGCTATCGCTTGCGCGCACACCAATCCCGCAGCGGCCGCGATCCATAGCTTCGAGCGTGCTGACATGTTCATCCGTTCCTGATTCTTAGGCACAATACACCAGAGCGAAAGTTACTCAAGTAACCAGCAGGGGACCTCGCCTATATTCCCCAGGCAGATTGTTTCGGTCTAACTTCTTTGAAATATTGGCGTTAGTAATGATTGAACGAACTTTCGCTTGCTCTATTGAGGTATTACCAAATAATATCCGTGACAACATTCCATTCGACGGTGGGACGAGATTGTCATTCCGCGCACTAAGAGATCGATTCCTGTGGAGACTTCGGGCCCCCATGAGTCCCGGCGAAATACGCCGGATTGAGCGGTGGCTGGCCACCGCCCGGGTTTCCCTGGCATTAGCCTCGCTGGTAGCGATCTGGATGGATCCAGCGGAGGTTCGTTATTCTCTGTGGGCGTACGGCCTCCTCGCCTTCTACATTATCCAGGGCGTATTCATCATACTTTTCCTGCGTAGGCGGCAGGAGTCGACGCCAAATTTCCGCTTGCTGGTTCACAGCGCGGATGTGGTTTGGCCAGGTCTCATTTCACTTTTTGCTACTGGGCAGAACAACCCCTTCTTTCTGTTCTTTGTTTTCGTTCTTGCGGGCGCTGCCTACCGGTGGGGCTTATGGGAAACCGTGGGAACCGCGGTCGCGGCGGTCCTGTTGCTCTGGATTGAAAGCTTCAGCTTGCTTCATCTGAACGTTGTCGACTGGGTGAATGGCTTGCTATTGCACCTAAAGCTGCACTTGCCGGTCTTGCAGGTGAACACCACCGATTTCGAGCCCAAGCACCTGTTCATGCGCTCCGTCTATCTGCTGGTCTTGGGTTTTCTACTCGGATATCTGGCCGAACAGCAGAAGCAACTGCGCGCCGAAAAGGCGGTGATCGCCAGGACGCTGGGGAAAGCAAGAGTCGAGGCCGGGCTTACGGGAACGATCCAGGAGATTGCGGTTGAATTGCTCTCCATGTATGGGGCAAAGCAACTGGTCATCGCCTCCCAGGAAACCAGTAACTATCGCGTGTTTGTCGGTGAAATGCGCCGTATCGAGGGCCACGCTTCCTTTCGTTGGCTTGAGCCATCCGCGACCGACCGCGAGGTCTACCTGTATGAGTCGCAGGCTGCGACCTGCTATGCGCGACGAAGCGGCAGCCGGGGTGCTGGAGAATTCTCCCTCTTGGGACTAAGCGAGGAAGGCAGTAGAGTTCGAGATCTTACTCAGGACTTCCTGGGCCAGCTCGCGCGTAAGCATGAGTTCCGAAGTTTGATGACGGTGTGGTTTGTCTTTGGACGCGAATGGTCGGGACGAATCTTCCTGCTGGATCCCTCCTTAACCGGCGACACTGAAGAGGAGTTGCGTTTTTTGCAGGAGTTGGTGCGCCAGGTTGGACCCGCGGTGTACAACGTGCTCCTGTTGCGGCGTTTGCGACTGCGTGCAGGAGCGCTGGAGCGGGCGCGTTTCGCGCGCGAGTTGCACGACGGGGCGGTCCAGTCGCTCATCGCCGTCGAGATGCAGGTCGATGTGCTTCGACGTCAATCCACTGCCAAACCCGAAGTGGTGACCGAGGAACTGGGCAGGATCCAGGGCTTGTTGCGCGAAGAAGTTCTCAAATTGCGGGAACTGATGCAGCAAATGAAAACTCTGGATGTGGATTCCAAAAAGCTTCTGGGATTGCTGTCTGACACAGTCGAAAGGTTCCAGCGCGAAACGGGGATCACCGCACGATTCGTTTCCGATCTGGAAAAACTTAACATGCCGCAACCGGTATGCCGGGAGTTGGCGCGCATTGTGCAAGAGGCGCTGGTCAACGTCCGCAAGCACAGCCAGGCCCGGCAGGTGCTGGTGCGGCTGGGGTCGCGCAATGGCGTTTGGCACGTCCTGATCGAAGACAACGGCCGCGGTTTCCCCTTCACCGGGCGTCTCTCTCAAACCGAACTCGATGCCCTCGGGAAAGGCCCTCTGGTCATTAAGGAACGTGTCCGTTTAATTGAAGGCGAACTCACGGTAGAATCAAAGCCAGGTCAGGGATCACGTTTGGAAATTACCGTCCCGCAACGCCGGGAAGCAACCTATGGATAACAGACGACCGTTGCCGACTCGTATCGTAATCGCCGATGACCATCCGATTTTCCGGGATGGCTTGCGGCGGCTTTTGGAAACCGAGCCCGATCTGAAAGTGATCGGGGAAGCGTGTGACGGCGCCGAGGCCGTCAAACTTGCCCGCCAGCTCAAACCCGACATCCTGCTTCTGGACCTGGCTATGCCTCGCCATCCTGGGTTGGAGGCCCTGCGGGAAATGAGTACCCCTTCCGGCTCCAATGCGGTTCGGGTGATCTTGCTGACTGCGGCCGCCGAGAAAAATCAGATTGTCGAGGCTCTGCAACTCGGGGCTCGTGGAGTGGTGCTGAAAGACTCTGCCACCCAGCTTCTTCTGAAAGCCATTCACACCGTCATGGCGGGAGAATACTGGGTCGGACGCGAGAGCGTCTCCAACCTGGTGCAGTACCTCAGAACCCTGGTGCAGTCCTCCGGAGAGGAAGCCCGGCAGAAGAAATTCGGACTTACACCTCGCGAGTTGGAGATTGTTTCAGCCGTGGTTGCCGGCTACTCCAATAAGGAGACCGCGGAATACTTCAAAATCAGCGAGGACACGGTGAAACACCACCTGAGCAACATCTTCGACAAGCTGGGGGTCTCCACCCGCCTGGAACTCGCCCTCTTTGCGGTCAACCAATCTCTGCCGCTCAAGCCGATCGCCTGATCGTATGGCACTTTTGTGCCATAGGCTGACACCGAAGAGCTATTGTCCAGCGGTCACCCCATCATTAACATTTGCAGAACAAGTGATATCGGGGTATCTCTGCCGACTATCAACCAGGTTAGGAGCGTTTCCTCTCGCTCGCG